>Ga0302324_100013574_pt1 | contig 16496 bp, 13 predicted proteins | sample Palsa_T0_1_FD_201949 | JGI IMG/M metagenome (GOLD analysis project Ga0302324, IMG submission 201949) | Peat permafrost microbial communities from Stordalen Mire near Abisko, Sweden - Palsa_T0_1 | ecosystem: Environmental > Terrestrial > Soil > Palsa > Peat permafrost | place: Sweden: Abisko...
AAGCCTCTCAACGTTGTGCTCGTCGAGGACGACGAGGTTGACGCGATGAATGTGCGTCGCGCGTTCGAGAGGGCCAAGATTCAGGCGCCCCTCTTCCGGGCCGGGGACGGCGTGGAGGCGCTCGACCTGCTTCGCAGCCCCTCCACCCCCACGGCTCGGCGGCTGGTGCTGCTCGACCTCAACCTTCCACGCATGAATGGCATCGAGTTTTTGCGCGAGTTGAGGGCGGATGAGGGACTGCGAAAGACTCCGGTCGTCGTCCTCACCACCTCGGATGACGAAGGCGACAAGGAGGACGCATTTGATTTGTTCGTCGCCGGCTACTTGCTCAAACCGGTGACTTTCGGAAGCTTCGTCGACTTGATGGCGAACCTGGACCGCTACTGGACGCACGCGGAGATGCCGTGACCGAGGCCGAGCCACTGGCAATCCTCATCGTGGATGACGACGAGGTCGACCGCGCGGCTGTTCGTCGGGCGCTGACCCGCGGCGGTATCGTAGCGAAGATCACTGAGGCAACAGACTTCGGCTCGGCCCGGACAGCACTCCTCGGGAGCAAGGAATTCGACGTCGTGCTTCTGGACTTCGAGCTTCCGGGAGGCGATGGCCTGGAGCTGCTTCACGAAGCCCGAAACAAGGGTGTGGACACTCCGGTGATTGTCCTCACTGGGCAGGGAGACGAAGCCCTTGCTGTGGAGCTGATGAAGGCTGGTGCCGCGGACTACCTTCAAAAGGGTGTGCTCACCACCGAGCGTCTTGCCCAGACGGTGAGACAGGCGCTTCGGCTCCGAGATTCAGACCGCAGGGGCAAGGAGGCTCGCCGCGCCGTCGAACGACAGGCAGCGCAGCTTCAGCGCCTTGCAGATGCGAGCATCGGCATCCATGGTGCACAGTCGCTCGACGCTGCGATGGAGTTCATCAGCTACACAGCGCGGGAGTTGATTGGGGCGAACGTCGCGGTGGCGCAGGTGGATGGCGCTGACGGGCGACGCGGAGTCGAACACCGGTCACTTTCGAGTAAGTATGGCGGCAGCAGCGTCACGCCGACCGATGACGTTGCCTTCCGATGGGCAACTCTCGTGCGAGAGACGCGCAAGAGCGTTCGCTACACCGACGCCGAGCTAGGGGCCGACGTGGCCTGGAAGACGTCCTGTGAAAAGCGCTTCGAGGGTCTCTCGGTGCGCGGGCTGCTTGCCGCTCCCTTGGTTGGCCAGGACGGGAAGCCGCTTGGCAGCCTGCAGCTCACCGATGCGCTGGAAGGAGATTTCGACGCTAGCGACGAGGCAATGCTCGTCCAACTCGCTCAGACGGCATCGGTGGCCCTGGAGAACGCACGCCTCTACCGCGCGGCTCAGGATGCCGCTTCAGCACGAGATGATGTGCTGGCCATCGTCTCTCACGACTTGCGCAACCCCCTCAATGTGGTGGGCATGAGCGCGGCACTCCTCCGCACGGCCCTGAGTGAATCGACAACAGCGCCCTCCGCCATTTGCGTCCCGTTGGTTCAGCGAATCGAACGCAACGTCGGGCGCATGAATCGACTGATCGAAGACCTCCTCGATGCCTCGCGGGTCGATACCGGCAAGCTATCGGTACAGCTCAAGCCGGAGAAAGCAGCTGCCTTGGTCACGGATGCCGTCGAGTCGGCGCTTCCCATCGCCGAGGCGCAGCACACACGGCTTCAGACCGATGGTCTGAACACGACTCTGGTCGTGCGCGCAGACCGGGATCGCATTCTTCAGGTTCTAGCCAATCTGCTCGGCAATGCATTGAAGTTCGTTCCGAAAGAGGGAGGGCGCGTGACTCTGTCTGTGGCCATGGATGGCAACCGGGCGCGGTTCTCCGTAAGCGACAACGGCCCGGGAATCCCACCGGAGCACCAGGAGCACCTTTTTGAGCGCTACTGGAAGGGCTCCTCCGCCAGTCGTGATGGAGCCGGATTGGGACTCTTCATCACCAAGGGCATCCTCGATGCCCATGGCGGGGAGATGCGGGTCGAGAGCAAACCGACGGAGGGAACGACGGTTCGCTTCTGGCTCCCTCTCGTGTGAACTCCAGAAACGAGAACGGCCGCGGCGTAGAATCGCCGCGGCCGAACGCGTTGCTCTCGTGCCTGGACTAAGGCGTCTTATTCCTGTCCGGTGCAAGCGCGGCGATGAAGGTATCCACCTGCTTTTCTGCTTCGTCTTTCAGGATGCCGTAGCGCTCCTGAATCTTCCCCACGAGGTCATCTTTCTTCGCGGAAAGGTTCTTGAGGTCGTCATCGCTGAGCTTCGCCCACTTACCCTTCACCTGGGCTTTGACCTGCTTCCACTGACCTTCGACTTGTGTCCAATTCATGGCTGAGCCTCCGGTTGCCGGTTTGGAAGCAGGTCCAGCAACATCGGGGCCAGGTTCTATCCGCTTGGGAATGCAGGGGTTGGCGCGTGCTGGCGGCCAAAAGGCGCCGGCCCGTTCTGCCCCAGGGATGCCATTCAGCCACACTTCCCGGGTGCTCGTTCTAGCGAGAAGTCCCGTCAGTCCAACTCGTCATCGGCCGCAGCTTTGGAAGGGCTGGAACCCTCGTAACGGGCAAGCTTTCGGTAAAGCGTCCGTCGGTCAACTCCCAGCAATTGTGCGGCCTGGGATTTGTTGCCGCCCATGAGCGAGAGGACTCGCAGGATGTAGCTCTTCTCGAGCTGCTCGAGTGTCACCACTTCCGTCGGGTCATCGGCAGCGACGACGAATTTCTCGGCGCGGAACTCGCGAATCTTCTCCGGCAAATCTTCTGCGGTGAGCTGGTCGAAGCGAGCCAGTGCCACCCCGCGCTCCAGACAGTTCTCGAGTTCGCGCACATTTCCCGGCCAGCTATAGGCCACCAACTTTTCCGCAGCGCCCGGCGATAGAGCGAGGGAGGGCTTCCCCGCGCGCTCGGCGAGCCTGGCCAGAAGGTACTGGGCGATTTCCAGGACGTCGCCGCCGCGGTTGCGCAGCGGCGGCAACTCAATCGTCACCACGTTGATTCGATAGTAGAGGTCCTCACGGAAGCGCTTCTCGAAGACTTCGTATTCCAGGTCGCGATTGGTGGAGGCCACCACTCGGACGTCGAACGCCTGCTCGGTATTGGCACCGACTGGCCGCACGGTACGCTCTTGGAGCGCGCGCAACAGCTTCGGCTGAGTCTCCAGGGGAAGCTCCCCAATCTCATCCAAGAACAGCGTCCCCCCGTCGGCCTCGAGGAAGAGGCCGGTGCGCTGCGTCCGGGCGTCCGTGAACGCCCCGCGGGCGTGACCGAAGAGTTCGCTTTCGATGAGTGCGTGAGGTACCGCAGCGCAGTTGACTGCGACGAAGGGGCCAGTTCGGCGCTTGGCGCTGGAATGAATCAGTCTGGCGATGAGTTCCTTGCCGGTCCCGGTCTCTCCCTGAATCAGGACGGATGCATCCGAGTCGGCGACCCGCGCCACGAGTTCGCTCACGCGCCGCATCGCTGGGGACCGACCGACGACCCCGGGCGCGAACAGCGAGGCGATATTCTGCCGCAGCCGTTTGAGCTCACTCCGCAGCCGATGGTTCTGCACTGCTCGAGAAAGACTCAGCGCCAAAAGCTTCGGATCGAACGGCTTGGTGACGAAGTCGTAGGCTCCTGCCCGCATGGCACTGATCGCGGCGTCTAAGCTTCCCTGACCTGTTCCAACGACGACGGGCATGTCGGGCCGGGCTTGCAAAATCCTCTGGCAGAGGACGATTCCATCCATCTCGGCCATTCCGAGGTCGGTCAGGACGGCATCGAAGTCGTCCTCGACGACCCTGGCCAGCGCCTCGACGGCCGACGTGAGCGCGGTGACCGTGAAACCACCGTGTTCGAGGAGCTCTGTCACGAGCTCACAGGTCTCACGGTCGTCGTCCACGACGAGGATTCGCCCCGTCATACCCCTCTCGTCCGATGGCATACCGCAGCGGCCGTAGCAGACAGCGTCCTCTTCGGCTAGCCCTCCGAGAGCGAAATCGGTTGCAAGCGGACGGCATTCTGGCCCCGAAACAGGTCAGTTCGGGGCTTGCCCGGAGCCAGTTGGGCGAGTGCGGCAGCGGATTTCCCATGTGCCTGTTGGCGCTCGTTTCCCCCGAAGCGCTGAGGAGAGAGGGGCCATCGTCCCCAACGGGGGCCTGCGGCCAGCTTGGGGGAATGGCCTCGGGTGTCCGGACGTACTTCGGCGGCGAGCCGCTCGAAGGGGGGCGGTGGGGGCTTGCCGGCCTGTGGAGTGCTTCCTACCTTTTACAGCTCTCAAGGAGCGTGAACGCGATGCGAAAGCAAATACTCATTGGTGCGCTGGTTCTCCCGTGCTTGGCCTTTGCTCAGGCCACGAAAACTTCTTCGGAAACAAAGGTCGAGAGCACCACCAGCACACCTGACACAAACACCAAGGCGACGTCGGACAAGACCGTCAAGACGAATGCCGACGGCAGCAGCAGCGCCGTGACGGAGAAGTCTGCCAAGTCAGCGGCGACTGGACAGCCCACCAAGAAGAGCCATACCAAGAAGACGGTGGAGAAGGCTCCCGACGGGACGGTCACCAAGTCGGAGACGGTCAAAGACAGCAAGTAAGTGCTTCTCCGGTCGCGCTCTCGGAAAGCGTCGAGGCGCCCTCTCCTCCAATGCATGCCTGCCAGCAAGGGTGCTGGCAGGTTCAGTAGGGGAGAGCGAGGACGGTGAGCGTCAACGACAGTGTCTCCACCCCTGTGTTTGGCGTCGCGAGCTTCCCGTTGGACATGTGGCTGAAGCTGACGCCCAGTCGCGCGCCCTGAGTGATGGCGAGGGCCACCTCCGCGGTGGACCGAAAGATGAGTGGAAAGCCCAGGTAGTGGTCGGTCCCTGAAGCGGAGATACCGGGGGCGAAGCTCAGAATCAGATGAAGGATGTGGAATACGGGCACGTCGGCGATAACACCAATGTAGCCGTAGACGTTGCCATCCGAGGCGGCCAGAGCGCCCGACATCAAATGAAGCTCCCACCAGAAGCTTCCGCCGCGCACCTCTAGGCCGACGAACGCGTCGTTCCACACCTGAGGACCGCGAAGTCCGTAGAAGCCAGCGTACAGGGCAGCCGTCTCCGGTCCCCACCAGGGAGCCTTAAACGCGCTCGGACCCGCCTCGTCGCCGCACCAAGCGGGCTGTGCCGCGAGCAGTACGGCGCTGGCGACGAATGCGCGGAGTGGTAACAAAGCTGCCGGACCCTAACCGGCCAGCCGCCCATTCTCGAAGCGATAGATGCGGGTGGCGACTTTTTCGGCGACCTTCTCATCGTGCGTCACCACCAGCTGCGGGATGCCCGACTCAGCGACGCTTCGGACCAGAGCTGTCACCGACGCCCTGAGCGCGGGGTCCAGCGCGCTCGTTGGCTCGTCCCACAGGAGAGCGACCGGCGCCATCGCCAACGCCCTGGCGATGGCCACCCGCTGCTGCTGCCCACCCGAGAGTGTCGCCGGGAAGGCATCGCCAAGTTCGGCGATGTGGAGCTGCTCGAGCAGTCCGTCGATGCGGGCGCGAGCGCCTGCCGCTGACTCTTTTCGGACGACCACCGGCGCCAGCAGACAGTTGGCCCGAACGCTCAGGTGCGGAAAGAGTTCGAACCCCTGGAAGACGATACCGACTGCTCCGAGCAGCGCTTCGGGCTTCTCCGCGGTCGCCCTCCGGGAGCCGAGTTGCACCCAGCCCGTGTCGAACCGCATCAGACCGGCGATGCAACGCAGGAGCGTACTCTTCCCGACGCCGCTCGGGCCAACCACGACCGCGACCTCGCCCGGAGCCACATCGAGCGAGACGCCCTCCAGGACCGCAGGCCCCTTGATTTGGTGCCGCTTGCTCAGCTCACGGACCTCGAGCGCGGGCTTCATCGCCGGGCACCCGTCGACAGATGGGAGCCCAATCGGGCCTCGAGCCTTCGAGCCAGGCGGGCAAACGGGAGTCCCATCAGGAGATAGAAGACCGCCACCACAAGCCCCAAGCCGAGATGGTCGCGGGTCGCACTGGCCAGGCTCTGGTAGGTGCGCGTGAGTTCGGCAAGGGTAACGACACTTACCAGGCTTGAGTCCTTGAGCAGGGCGATGAAGTCGTTGGTGGCCGGAGGCAGAACGACGCGCAATGCAGGCGGAGCGATGACGTAGCGGAGCGCCTGCCAGCGCGACAGGCCCAGGACGCGCGCGGCTTCCAGCTGGGTGGTGGGAACGCTGAGAAGGCCGGCGCGGTCGTTCTCTGCCTCCGAGGCGGCGTAATTCAGTCCAAGCGCTAACCACCCGGCCACGAATGGGTGCAGCCTGATTCCCAGCTCGGGAAGGCCAAAGTAGAGGACGATGAGTTGAAGAAGAAGCGGCGTCCCGCGTATCAGCTCGATGTACCCGATGGCCAGCCATCCCAGCGGACGGGGCCCATAGAGCCGCGCCAGTGCGAGCGCAGCCCCCACCACCAGCGCCAGCGCCATCGCCGTGACCGAGAGCAGTACGGTAAGGCCCGCTCCCCTCAGCAAGAGGGGGACGAAGGCTGGATAGCGGTGAATGAGTCGATTCCAAAAGGTGGGCCGGATTCCGGCTGCCGCTTCCCATTCCAGCCATGCTTCGGGAAGGATGCCCGTCGGAGGGGCGGAAACCCCGACCAGCGCTGCGGTCTCGGGAGTCCAGAGTCGCCACCGGGCTAGGATTCGAGCGAGCGTTCCGTCCGCGGCGAGCGAGGCCAGGGCCTCATCGAGGGCGGCCCTGAGCTCGGGGTCGGATGCGCGGACCGCTGCGGCGTACCGGACCTCGCCAACTGGAGCGTCGAGGACGTCCAGTCCGGGCTCGAGCGCACCGTAGTAGAGGGCGATCGGCTCGTCGACCAGGACGGCGTCGGTGCGCCCGAGCTGAAGGTCTCGCAGCGCGTCGTCGCTCCCACCCTCGTACGTTCGGACGTCGGCGCCGGCTGCGCGCAGGAGGCGGTCGGCCAGGGTACCGGGCAGCGTTCCGACGCGCCGGCCGGCGAGGGCACTGCGCGACCTCGGCGCCTGGGCATCGCCTCGTCGGACGAGGAGCTGGAGTCGCCCTGCGTAGTACGGCCGGGTCAGGCCATAGAGCCGCTGCCGGTCAGAAGTCACCTCGAGGCCGTTCAACACCACGTCGACGTCGCCTCGGTCGAGCAGAGCCAGAAGCTGCTCCCAGGCGCCTTGGACCAGGCGTGCCTTCAGTCCCAGCCTCCCGGCCAGAGCGTCCGCGAGCTCCACCTCGAAGCCGATGAGTTGTCGCGGATCTGTCGGGTCATCGAAAACGTAGGGAGCGCCCCCTTGGGCGTCGGCTCCCCACCGAAGCTCGCCGTGGAGCCGCTGGGACAGCTCCGCGCCTCGGGCCTCCGCAGCCCCCAAGAGCACTGCGAACAGGAGGGCCGGGCAAGGGGAGGAGCGCATCGAGCGAGAAAGCCTGGCCGAGCGTACCAGCCGTGACCCGTGCTAGAGACGTGCGTTTTTCATCTACGGAGCGTCAACTCCCATGTCCAGCAGCTTTCTGGTCGTCGCACTCGCACTGCAGGCCGCTCCAGCTCCGGAGCAGAGCCCTCCCGCCGCCGAGACGCTCATCTCCCGCGCACAACAGTCGCGTGGAGCGTACGCGCTGCTCACTGACCTCGTTGACAGCGTCGGCCCACGGCTGTCGGGGTCCGAGGGAGCGGCAGCGGCGGTAGCCTGGGCCGTCGAGCGGTTCACGGCCCTCGGGCTCGAAGTCCACAAAGAGCCAGTGCTGGTACCGGTCTGGGTGCGAGGGCTCGAGCAAGGGGAGGTGCTCGCTGCCCCAGGGCGGCGGGTGCACGCGTTGGCGCTCACTGCGCTCGGAGGAAGCCCCGGGACACACCGGGGCGGCCTTGAAGCAGAAGTCGTCGAGGTGACGTCGCTCAGTGACCTTCAGGAGCGGGGTCCTTCGGTCCGCGGACGCATCGTCTTTTTTAACCACAGCATGGCCGTGGCCAAGGACTACCGACGCTTCGGTGAGCTCCGCTCCAAGGGCCCCGAGGCGGCGGCGAAGCTCGGCGCAGTTGGAGCGCTGGTCCGTTCGCTCGCCACGGCGTCGATGCGGTCACCGCACACGGGGATGACACAGTTCACGGAGGGGGCGGTGCTCATTCCTGCTGCCGCCGTTTCGGTGGAGGACGCAGAGATGCTTCACCGGCTCCTCGGTGCTGGAACGGTGCGGGTCCGCTTCGCACTCGGTTGCCGAATCCTTCCCGACGCACTCTCGTTCAACGTCGTAGCGGACTTGCGTGGACGCGAGCACCCAGAAGAGGTGGTCCTTCTCGGCGCTCACTTGGACAGCTGGGACTTGGCGGTCGGAGCACAGGATGATGGCGCGGGGGTGGCGCTGGTGGTCGAGACGGCGCGACTGCTCGCTGGCTTGCCTGAGCGGCCGCGCCGCACGGTCCGCTTCGTGCTCTTCATGAACGAGGAGAATGGTTTGCGCGGGGCGAAGACATATGCCCTGGCCCATGCTCGGGAGCTTGGACACCATGTCGCGGCGATGGAGTTCGATGCTGGCGCTGGCCGCCCGCTGGGGGTCGCGCTCCTTGCGGGTGCGGGCGCTTCGTCGCTCCTCGAGGCGTGGCTGCCGCCGCTGGTCCAGCTGGGTGCCGGCACGCTGCTGCAGGAGGATGCCGGGGGCGCCGACTTGAGCCCGATGGCGGGCGCGCAAGTGCCATTGGTTTCGGTGGTGCAGGACACCATGCACTACTTCGATATTCACCACTCAGCGGCTGACACACTGGACAAGGTGGAGCCGGAGGGTTTTTCGCAGACATCCGCAGCTGCGGCGTGGCTGACGTATGCTTTGGCCGAGTCCACGGCCGTCCTCCCGAGACCCGCGCCGCCAGCCGCTGCGACCCCGTCGAGCGCTCGGTAGGGGACGGGCGAGGGCGGCTTGAAGCCGAGCAGCGTTTCCGCTAGGCAGTCACGCTCCACGGCGACCATAGCTCAACTGGCAGAGCACCGGACTGTGGCTCCGGGGGTTACCGGTTCGACCCCGGTTGGTCGCCCAAAGTTTTGCTGGGCTTACACCGCGCACCAGTCGCGAACCGGGCCGCTCATGTGCCCAATATGTGCCCGAGCGGTGAGAACCTGTATTGCTTCTCGCAGCGTGCTCGGCGCCAGGTGCGCGTACTTGGCCGTCACCTGAAGCACGGTCTGGCCCAGAAGGCTTGCCGCCACGGCGAGCGGAACGCCTCTCTGCACCAGATGGCTCGCATGGCAGTGACGAGTCATGTGAATGTTGAAGGGCTCCAGCCCGGCATGTGCGCAGATGCGCTCCGTTGGCGACCGCGCGACGTACCGGCCATAGGCGCTGCTGTCCGGGTAGCAAAAGAGTAGGTCCTTTATAGAGCTTCGTGCGGCTCCAGCCGAGAAGCTTTGCGGTCTTGCCGAGGAAGGGTTGTCAATACGGCGTCGACTTCGGTCTCGCGGACCGGTGGCGGCCCTATTTTGCCCGCACGTGACATGCGCGCAGTCTGGCGACACGTGAGGTGGCGCAAACGTGAAGGTCGTGGGCCAGACCATACAGTTGCCGGCGAGCCACTGGAGTGGCTTCGTATTGGCTCAGCGCCGAGGCGCAGCCAGCCCGTCCAAGAGGAAAAGGTAACCGCGGCTCCTGGAGTACTCGACGGCCATGTTCCGGCTGTCTGGTGTGATACAGATACGCCCAATGAGTTCGACGCCGGTCAGATCGGCCGGTGCAAGCGTCCGTTCCTCGACGATGCGGCGCTTTGCAATGTCATAGCGCAGCAGCCGGCTTGGAAGGTTTGGCGACGCCTTCAGGGTGACGGAAACCCAGAGGTGACCTTCTGACGTCCAACCGGCCGGGAAGGAGAACTTCCCCAGGTCGGGAATTGAAATGGGATGGCCTCCGTCCAGTGGGTAGACGATGAGAGTTCCGTCGAGACCAACAACCGAGGCGAGGCGGTCGTCGCGCGAGACTTCGAGGAAATATGGCCCGATCGGTTCCTCGGAAAGAAGAGTCGGCGCTCCCCCGTCGATTCTCATGACAAAAAGCCGCCATTGCTTGTCGCCTTTGCGCTGTGCCGTTACAACGAGCCGCTCTCCATCACGGAGCCATCGGGCTTGAGCCACGTTCAAGCTCGCCGAGAGCTTCTTGGGGACACCAACCCCGACGGGGAGAAACGAGAGCATGCTCTGGTCCTCGTCGGCTTCAACGAGCACCCACTTCTCGTCGGGAGAGAGGGCCAGCGCCCAACCGGGGCCGAGCTTTAGCGGTGACGACCCATCTGTCGGCCGGATGTAGCTGAAGCTGCCGCCATTCTCAAGACTCGTAAAGAGTACCTTGTGGCCGTCGTCTGAGATTGCGACAAGAAAATTTGCGCTCAGCCAGGTGAGGTCCCGTTCGCGCTGTTCTCCTGGCGGGACGAACTCCATTTCCGTCGAACTGTCTTCGACATTGAGGAGAACCTTGCCGTCCCGGGAGATGTCCTCCAGCCCAATTTGGGAGACGCTTTGGTACAAGAGCCGTCGGCCCCCGCTGAGCGGGCTTGACCAAAGGGCTCGGCCATCCGTGAACCAGACCTCCTCTCCACTTGGCGTCCAGGCCAGCCCGCTGATGTACGGCTCGTGAAGAAAATGTCGAACCGCCCCCTTCCGGTCCACGAGCGTCAGCTCGCGGTCCATTACGGAGCCCTCGAGTGGCCAGTTCCAGAACGCCACCGCGTCTCCAGCCGGGGACACCCGAGGGAAAAGAATATAGCCGGTCGTTTCGAAGAGGACGGTCCCGAGCGGGTATTCCAGTTGGCGTTTTCCGGCGACGTAACGGACGACCGCCAACTCACCCGTCCGTGACCAGTCGGCGTAGACAACATCTTCAGTAACTCCCCTCGGTGCTCCACCCGCGCCGGGCACGAGCGCCAGTGTTCCCCCTCTTCCCAAGGCGCCTATCCCGTACCACACGGACTGCAACGAGACGGCCAAGTCGCCCTGCACGGAAATGCTCAAGAGGCGGGCGTGGACACCCAAGGTCTGCGTGTCAGGGGTGCCGGGGACCTGTGCGAAAATCTCCTCCGGCTCCGCTCCCCATGTCGCGCTGTACAGTACCCGGCCGTCCGAAGTGAACCGGCCGGCCGAAACCGTCCCGCGGCGAACCGTCAGCTGTTTGACCGATGGTATCCGAAGTCTTTGGCCACGCTCTACGAGGTACATGGCTGTAAGGCCAAGCAAAGCCAGCGTGGCGGCGAGCGGCCAGATCCAGCGCCGCCAACGGGAAGGTCTTGCGGGCGCGCCCGAAACCGTAGCGGTCGCGGCTGCGATACCCGTAGGTGACCGAACAAGCTCCAGGTTGAAAGCCAAGTCCCGCGCGGATTGGAATCTGCGCGCTGGGTCTTTCTCCAGGCAACGGTTCACCACCTGCGCCACTTGCGGAGGAACGGTGACTGGCAGCGGCTCTGGTTCGTTGTGGAGGATGGCGTAGCCGCTCTCCACCACGGAACCTGCCGGAAACGCGCGACTCCCAGAGAGCATTTCGTAGAGGACGGTGCCGAGGCTAAAAAAATCCGTACGCGCGTCGATGGCGTCGCCCCGTACCTGTTCCGGAGACATGTAGCCCGGAGTCCCGAGCACCATTCCCGTGCCCGTGCTGCTACCGGAAGGCGACACCGTTGCGTCCATCAAACCGTGGGGGGCCGCCGTTTGCACTTCTTCAACGAGCTTGGCGATGCCAAAGTCGAGAAGCTTCACGTGTCCGTCTCGGGTGACGAAGACGTTCTCCGGCTTTAAGTCCCGATGCACGATGCTGCGCTCGTGCGCAGCCGCGAGCCCCCGCGCCATTTGAGCCGCCCACTCAAGAGCCTTGGTCAGTGGGATGGGACCTTTCGCGAGCCGCTCTCGCAGCGGCTCGCCTTGGAGAAGTTCCGTGACGAAGTACGGCTTACCGTCGTGGAAGCCGACATCGTGCAGCGCAACGATGTTTGGGTGAGCGAGCGAGGCTGCCAGCTTCGCCTCGCGGTCGAACCGCTCCAAGAAGGCCCCATCGCTGCCCAAGGCCTCGGACACCACTTTGATGGCTACGTCCCGCCCGAGCCGGGTGTCCCTGGCCCGGTACACCTCGGCCATGCCCCCCGCCCCAAGGAGAGCCACTACCTCATAAGGGCCGACCCGAGTACCCGGCGTCAGGCGCATGGGAGGAGTCTAGTCCAGGGCTGGGTTGGAGGCTGAGGTCACTTCACCGGGGTTGCGGCCGCGGAATTCCCATCGAGCGCCTCACACGCCAGGCGGGCGATGCGGAAGAACTCCTTGGCCTTGGTCTCCTGCTCCAGCTTCAAAGGCCCGGGGCGTCGTTCGAGGCGTCCGGCCCGGACCTCCACCTCGCCGGGGGCAAGCGCCACTTCGAAAAGCCATCGACTTCGCTCCTTTTCCTTCTGCGTCAGCTAGGTCGGCGCGGAGGCTCGCAATCGCGTGAGCGGTTTCGCTACGAGCGCCCCGTACGCGCATGAGGTAGACGTTGGCGAGAACGCGCCTTTCGCAATTGCCCCAGCGTCTTGCTTCCGCAAGCGCCTCAACCGCGGACGCGAAGTTTCCCGGGTTTCGGAACGCGTGATTCGACCGCATGGAAGCCAACGGCAAGACATGGGAGGCGTGCGTCCCGGTTCAAGCCCGAGGATATGGCCACGCTCAAGGAGGTGCGAGCGACGGGGAAGACCATCCGGGAGATCGCCGTGGCAATGAAAGTGCCTGGCCCACCATCCAAAGAGCCTTGTCCCGAAAAGACGAGCGCTGATGGAGCGTCAACTTCAGAGGGAAGGTGAGCGTCAGAAGATATGGGCTAGGAAGGATACTTCTCGGACAAGAATTGCCACCCGAGAAGCTGTTTGTTGACCGCGAATCGATTCACTGTTCAGTCCGCAGTGAATGTTCCGCCTGCGATACCGCACGCGCTCAGTACCGTCGTCGTCGTGGCTGAGCCAGCATCTGATTCGCCGCCGGGGAGTGTGTACGTATACTGGTAGTTGTCGGCCGTTCCAGTGCCGATGGCGCAAACGCCCAAGGCCCCGGCCATAGAGCAGGGGCTCGACGAGTAGGTGCCGTTGCCTGTACTGCAGGTGTTTTCAGCGGCGGTGTGGCTGTACTCCGTCCCGAGAAAATCCTCGCAGTAGTTGTAGCCAGCGTCCGTCGTGAACAAGCAGCTTCCGGTCGCCTGGCAACCTTCCATCCCAAGACCGAAGAAGATGAGCACGGAGCACCGCAAAAGAAAGCTCCTCATGGTCTTGCTCCGATGAAGTCGAGCCAAAGGGTTGATCAGCCGAAGTGAAAGATCAGTCGCAGATCGAACCGGCGCAGTGCGGCGTACTGTGAGTTGCCGAAGAAACCGGTGCCCAGCCGGTAGGCATAGATGTCGTTGAAGAGGTTGAAGACGTCGAACGCCACTTGGGGCCTCAACGGCATGTCAAACACGTGGCTGACCGTCACATCAACGGTGGAGTGCTCGGGCACGACCTCGTTGGTGGCGATGCCGGTATGGAAGCCGCTGCCATAGTTGAACCGCACGGACAAGTTGTTCCACCTGTCCGCATCGTGCAGGGTGAGGCCGACGTTCGCCGTCCAGTCCTGCACGTGGTCCATGGTGGACCACACCCCGGACGCTGTCAGGTCGTCCGGGGGGAACAAGAACTTCTGTGAAACGATGTTGAGCTGCTGCGCGTCCTGGAAGCTGAGGTTGGCGAAGCCGTCCAAGGTGAACCCCGAGAACTTCGCGAGCTGACCGTAGCCGTAGAGGTCGACACCGGCGGCCCGACCCTTTGCCCAGTTGAAGCTGGCCCAGAGCGCGGAGTTCCCAATGTTCTCATGGTCGAGCATGTTGTAGGTGAAGCGACCCCAGGCGGTCAGCCCGAGGGTGATCCGGGGCGTTGGATGCACGGAGATACCCAGCTCGGCGCTCCAGGTCGTGGCGGGCTTGAGATCCACTGGCTGCGGCTGCCCCCCCAAGGACGGGATCAGGATCGGCGCCAACACCGGGGCGTCGAAGTTGACCGGCGCCTCCCAGAGGTAGCCGGCAAAGGCGTGGAGGATCACGGCGTCGTTAAACGCATACGAAGCGCCCAGCCGAGCGCTGGGCCCGCTCAGGAACAGGTTGGGCTCGATGGAGGAGGCGAAGCTGGTGTTCTGAATGTCGAACCGCACGCCCGGAAGGACCGTGAAATTGCCCACTTCGATCCGATCTTCCAAGTAGGCGCCGGCAGATAGCGTGTTGATGTTGTCGCTCCCGGTCAGCGTCAGAGACGGGTCCGGGCCACCCGAGGGCGAGCCGTCGTCGCGCGTGAACAGCGACGCGTTGAGAGAGCTCCGCTGATCGCGAAGCTCGACCCCCGCCTTCCAGGTGTTGCCGGTCAGCCAGTGCCAGGTTGCATTGGCAAGCGCGCCGAAGTGGATCGCATTGCGGGTGAACGTGGTGCAGACGGATCCGGGATCCGCGGTAGGGCCCAGCGAGCCAACCGGATCGCAGTCGAAATCCTCGTAGATCCCTCGGGCAAACACGGAGACCTGGGTGTTGACGTCGCCGGTGTGGACATACGACAGCGCGGCGAAGAACGTGCGCTCGAGGTCGGTCGGGTTGGCGTTGTAGGGGACGAACGGCGGCGGCGGGTTGCCGTACACGTCGTTGCCCCGGACGGCACCCGGGGGGGCGTCCGAGAGCGGCAACATCGTCGGATCGATCGGAATCTGAAACTTGTCCTCTTGGTAGGTTGCGACCAGCGCCAACCGGTTGCGGCTGTCGATCTCGTAGTCCAGCTTGGCGAAGCCGTTACCGCCGATCCGGTAGTCATGGAGCACGGCGATGGCGTCGGGAGTGTCCAAGCCGCGATTCGTACTGACGAAGTCCGCACTGGCGATGACGTTGAGCTTGCCGATTGCCTGCGAATAGTTGAGCGCGACGTCGGTGAGATTGTAGGTGCCGTAGGTGATCTGCACTTCCGCGGTGGGATTGACGGCCGGCCGCCGGGTCTGGATGTCGATAATACCGCCGAGCGCATAGCTGTACTCGACCGGGAACCCGCCCGTGTACACTTGGACGTTCTGCACCAGCCGGGTTGGCAACGTGTTCAACAGCTGTCCGATGGTCCCGAGCGCGGGCGTGAACATCGGGATCCCGTCGAGGACATAAAGGATCGCGCCGTCTGCACCGCGCACGTGGATATTGGAACCGAACGAATCCGCGACGGTGCCAGGTTGCATTGTCACGATGTCCGCGATGGTCTGGTTGTCGCCGCCAGGCAAGGATTCCAGCTGCTCGCGCGTGACGGTCGTGGCGCTCGAGCCGATGAGGGCCGGATCGGGCCGCACATCCGTGACCGTAGTCTGGAAGACGGGCGACTCAAGAGGAGCCCCCACCTCTGAGCGCCCTGCCAAAAGCGGGTCGGTGGCGGGGACCTCGGGGATGAAACGCTGCACGCCCGCGTCTGCGGTGGCCGGCCCCGCGTCTGCTTGGTGCGAGGACTCCGCGACCTGTGCGACGGTCGTGGAAGGGACGGGAGCGGGAGACTCAGAGGGCGGCGGAGCCTTGGGGGCTGGGATGTCCGACTGGGCTAGGGCAGGCGAGGAGAGCAGGAGCGCCGCGATGCCGAGCGTCCAGAGCCGCGACGCCTTCGGCGAGGACGGCTCGCTCACTGTTCGCTCACCGGGATGAGAGTGCTCTGGCAAGTCGTCGCCGAGGAGATGGCGTCGGAACAAGTGAACGCGAGCCCCCCGTCCGCCGTCGGCGTTGCCTCGCAATTCCAAGGCTCGGCGCCACCATCTCCGACAGACACCCCGCCATCTGCGGCGGAGGCTGTCCCGGAGACAATCCATCCGCCCAGGTTTGGCGTGCTCGTGGGTTGGAGCGTTTGCACGTCCGACAGACCGAGAACGGACCACGTGCCGAAAATCTCGCAGCCATTGACGCTGAGCGTGAACGCACCACCGTCTCCACAGGAACCCGATGCCGTGTAGTCGAGAGGTGTGGAGGCCGGGCTCGGATTGTCGCCATCAGGGCAAACCCAAGGCCACCATTGGCCGGCATCGGCTACGCCGTTGGTCGCACTCGTCAGCTGCGGAGCAGCGCTGTCGTCATATGTGCCAAAACCGCACCCAGCGCCGGCGACCAAATTCGCAAGGACGATCAACGACAGTAGGGTGCGTCCAGCCCTGCGTTGCCCGCTTCGCGCCACCACGCAAACCGATCGCCCCTGGTTGTACAAGTAGCCTTCCCGCTGACTTCCCGAAACTCGCTGAGCCAGCAACCGTCAATTTGTATGTTCTTGTCTGAATGGCGACAATCGGGTGATCACCCGATGCCGCTACGCCCTGTCGAAAAGGAGGAGCCCGGCGGCCACCGCGAGACGTGTCAAGGTCACTGCGTCATGAGCGCCGAGCTTTTCCATGACGTGAACGCGGTGACTGTTGATGGTGTGCACCGCGATCCCAAGGCTGTGTGCGATTTCGCGGTTCCCACGGCCTCTGGCCACTTTGGGGAGCACTTCTTTCTCCC
>Ga0302324_100013575_pt1 | contig 16496 bp, 15 predicted proteins | sample Palsa_T0_1_FD_201949 | JGI IMG/M metagenome (GOLD analysis project Ga0302324, IMG submission 201949) | Peat permafrost microbial communities from Stordalen Mire near Abisko, Sweden - Palsa_T0_1 | ecosystem: Environmental > Terrestrial > Soil > Palsa > Peat permafrost | place: Sweden: Abisko...
TGGCTGCTCGGCGACGACGCCGAATGCGTGGTCATCGATGCCCCGCATGACGCGGACGCGATCCTGGCCGCCGTGGGGCCGCGTCGGCTCACCGCCATCTTGTGCACCCACGCCCACGACGACCACATCGATGCCGCTGCGGCCCTGGCCGACGCCACCGGTGCGCCGATCTGGCTGCACCCCGCCGACCGCGAACTCTGGGATCAGACCTATCCCGGCCGGGCGCCGGACCGGGACCTGGCCGACGGGCAGACGATCGAAGCGGCCGGGGCCGGGCTCACCGTGCTGCACACGCCCGGGCATTCGCGCGGCGCCGCGTGCTTCCACCTGCCCGAGCAGGGCTGGCTGTTCAGCGGGGACACGTTGTTCGCCGGCGGTCCGGGCGCGACCGGGCGGTCCTTTTCCGACTTCGGCACGATCATCGACTCGATCCGCGACCGCCTGCTGGTCCTCGACCCGGACACGGTGGTCCACACCGGCCACGGGCCCGACACCACCATCGGCGCCGAAGCACCTCACCTGCAGGAGTGGATCGACGGCCACTGACCGGCAAATCCGGCGCCGGGCCGCAAGCCCGCGCCGCTAACGGCGCACGCTAGCGCCGCCGGCGGTCCGCGTCGGCCGGGTCGAGGTGCTCGAGCGGCGACCCGTAGCCGTCCGGCGTTTCCGCCAGGACAGCGTGCGCCGTGCTGGTTTCCGTGGCATCGACTATCCCGGAAACGGCGGCTTCTCCAGCCGCGACCGCGGCACCCGGAGCACCGGCCAGGAACACCCACTTCTTGTAGGAGAAGTACCGGAAGATGGTCCCCAGGCCGGTTCCCGCCACGCTCGCCGCGTTGTAGGCCAGCGCGCTCTTGGCGTCAAGCCCGTAGGTGGTGAACGCGATCACCGCCTCGGCGATGGCCAGCCCGACGACGTTCAGCGCGACGAACAGCGTCCCCTCACGCAGCAGCGCCTGGTTGACCCGGTGCCGGAAGGTCCAGAACCTGCTGCCCAGGTAGGTGACCGCGGTGGCCGCGATGATGGAAAGCCCCTTGGCGACCATGGGCCCGATGCCGACGTCGCCGTGCAGGTAGGCGGCGCCACCGAGATCGATCACCGACCCGATCAGCCCGACCACGCCAAACTTGGCCAGCTCAGGAATCAGTTCGGCGAAACGTCGGCGAATGCTCACCATACGAGGCGGTCCTTTCCACATGACATCAGGCAGCCAGCGCGCCCAAGACCCCCGTCCGGGCGGCGACGAGACCTGCACATGCTATCGGCCCCGGCTGACTGCCACCCCAGCCTTCCCTGACCATAGGCTCTGAAACAACCGAGAACTTCCCGCCCCGGTCAGGTGCGAGTCACGCGGTGAGCGTCGTCTCCCGTCCGGTCTTGGCGATGGCGTGCCAGCCCAGGTAGACCACGGCCGTGATCACGAACCCGGCCTCGAAGGTCAGGTCTCCGGCCGACGGGATATGCGTGGGCACCAACCCGACGTATTTGGTCTGGTTGGAGAACAGCCAGATCGAGATGCCCATCCCGATCAGCATGGCGACCGGTCCGGCCCAGTTCTCCCGCCTGGTCGAGAACAGCAGGTTCTCGTGCGGGTTGCGCCGCAGCAGCAGGTCGCAGAAGTACACGGCCAGCCACGGCGCGATCCAGTACGCGATGATCAGCAGGAAGTTCTGGTAATCGGCGCCCGCGTTGGGCAGCGCGCTCCAGGCCAGGAAGAAGCCGATGATGCCGAACCCGAGGGCCACGATCGCGCGCCGCGCCGCCAGCGGCAGCTTGATGCCGATGGCGGTGAACGACAGCGCGCCCGAGTAGATGTTGAGCACGTTGGCCGAGACGGCGCCGAGCGCGATGGCCAGCAGCGTCAGGTCGGCCAGCGGCTTGGCCAGCAGGCTGGTCATGCCGCCGGGGCCGCCGAGCGCGCTGCCCGCGTTGACCGCGGTGCCGACGGCCGCGCCGACGACCTCGAGCACGGCGCAGGAGATGAACAGCCCGGCCCCGGACCACCAGGCGATGGCCTTCCTGCTCGTCTCCGGCTTGAAGTAGCGGGTGTAGTCGGACGCGTACGGATTCCAGCCGACCGCGTACCCGAACGAGGCGCCCAGCTCGATCAGGAACGCGCCGGGGATGGTCTTGTGGGACGCGCCGGGGTGCGCCTTGCTCAAGATGACCCCGGCCGCGATCAGGAAGATGATGGTGAGGATCGGGAAGGCGTACCGCTCGAAGATGTGCACCAGGTTGTACCCGAAGAACGCCACCACGAGCTGCACCGCCACGATGATGATCAGGCAGAGCACCTGCGGCAGGTGGGTCAGCACGTTCAGCGCCAGGGCGCCGCTGACGCTGTTGACCGCGAACCAGCCGATCCCGGCCGTCACCGCGTTCAGCCCGGCGGGCAAGATGTTGCCCCAGTAGCCGAACCCGAACCGGCTCAGCACCATCTGCGGCACCCCGTACTTCGGCCCGCGGAGCGACAAGATGCCCTGGGTGAGGCCGCCGATCGCGCTGCCCAGGACCAAGGCCAGCGCCGCCTCCCAGAAGCCGAGACCGAAGCCGGCCACCCCGAGCACGCCAACGAAGATCGTGGCGAACTCCATGTTCGGCGAGGTCCAGGTCCAGAACAGCTGCAGCGGCCTGCCGTGCCGCTCGCTCAGCGGGATAAACTCCGCGCCGCCCGGTTCGACCTCGAGGACACGGGTGCCGTAGGTGCCTTCGCGGACGAGGACGCCGGTGGCGGACCCGCTGCCGCTGGCCTGGGGGACATCCTGGTCGCGTGTCGCCATGAGCGTGCTCCTTCGGCGGCTGTCCTGGCAGCCTGCTAGATGGCGTGATCATAAAACGTCAAATCCGTCCGGATGTATCACGAAAGTAAACTTTTGCTTCAACCGTGTTCCATACCAGAACGGACCCGGCCCCGTGCCCTCAGCCACCCGCGTGCTGACGATTCACGTAGGCTACGGTGCGTGACCGATTCCGCGGACATGCCACCCCCGGACATGCCAGCCCCGGACATGCCAGCCCCGCGGCGTTCGGCGACCCTGGGCGCTCCCACGGTGGGCATGGTGGGCGCCGGCCAGCTCGCCCGGATGACCGCTCAGGCCGCCATCGGCCTCGGCATCGGCTTCCGCGTGCTGGCCGATTCCCCCGACGACAGCGCCGCCCAGGTCTGGGCCGCAACCCAGCTCGGGGACTACCGCTCCGCGGCGGACCTGCGCGCGTTCGCGGCCGGCTGCGACGTGCTCACCTTCGATCATGAGCACGTGCCCGGCGATCACCTGGTCGCGCTGGAACGGGCGGGGGTCAAGGTCAGGCCGGGCGCCGCCGCGCTGCGGCTGACCCAGGACAAGCTGGTGATGCGCGAGCGGCTGACCGGGCTCGGTATCGCCTGCCCGCGTTTCGCGCCGGTCACCGGCCCGGCGGCGGTCCAGGAGTTCGCCGGCGGGTCCTGGCCGGTGGTGCTGAAGGCGGTCAGCGGCGGCTACGACGGCAAGGGCGTGTGGGTGTGCGAGTCCGCGGCGCAGGCCGCGGACGTGCTGCGGCACGGCGCGGGGCTAGCGTTCCTGGCCGAAGAGTACGTCGAGTTCACCCGTGAGCTCGCGGTCCTTGCGGCCTGTTCCCCGCACCAGCAGGGCGCGGTGTACCCGGTGGTGCAGACGGTCCAGCGCGACGGCATCTGCCGCGAGGTGATCGCGCCCGCCCCGGGGCTGGCGCCGGGCCGGGCCGCGCAGGCGGCCGAGCTCGCGCTGCGGATCGCGGCCGAGTTCGGCGTGACCGGCCTGCTGGCGGTCGAGCTATTCGAGACCCCGGCCGGGCTGCTGGTCAACGAGCTCGCCATGCGCCCGCACAACTGCGGGCACTGGACCATCGAGGGAGCGCGGACCTCGCAGTTCGAGCAGCACCTACGGGCCGTCCTCGACCTGCCCCTGGGCTCGCCCGCCCTCGCTGCCCCGGCCGCGGTGATGGTCAACGTGCTGGGCGGCGACAACGGCGACATCTACGACCGCTACATCCACGTCATGGCCGCCGACCCCACCGTGAAGATCCACATGTACGGCAAGCAGGTCCGCCCCGGCCGCAAGATCGGCCACGTCACGATCACCGCCGACCATGATCACCGGGACCCAAAGGAACTAGCCGACCGTGCCCGCCGCGCCGCCAGCTACCTCCGCTGGGGCAAGGAGGACGGCCAATGACAAATAAGCCACCGGGGCGCGGCCAGGCGCTCGTCGGGGTCGTGATGGGCAGCGACTCGGACTGGCCGGTGATGCGGGCGGCCGCCGAGGCCCTGGACGAGTTCGGCGTGGCCTACGAGGCCGACGTGGTGTCCGCGCACCGGATGCCGCGCGACATGATCGAGTACGGCTCCTCAGCCGAAAGCCGGGGGTTGCGGGTGATCATCGCCGGGGCCGGCGGTGCCGCGCACCTGCCCGGGATGCTGGCCTCGGTCACGCCGCTGCCGGTGATCGGGGTACCGGTCCCGCTGAAGAACCTGGGCGGCCTGGACTCGCTGCTCTCGATCGTCCAGATGCCGGCCGGCATCCCGGTCGCGACGGTCGCGGTAGGCGGCGCCCGCAACGCGGGCCTGCTCGCCGTCCGTATCCTCGGCGTCGCCGACGGCCCCGCCGGCCAGGCGCTGCGGGCCAAGCTGAGTTCCTTTGCCGAGCGCCTAGCCGATCAGGCCCGGGCTAAAGGGGCTGCGCTCCGGGAACGCGAAGACTCTGACGGCTCCTGAACCTCATCAGTACCAGATCGGGTACTCGCCCCTGGACGAAGAGATAGTTCTGATTCACGGTGGGTATACAGGAAGCGGATTCCCCGAGGGCAAGGAACATCGGTGATGGACGGCAGAGCCAGGCCGTGAGCATCGGCGAGGTACTGGCCGAGGCACGGCACCGGCGCGGCTTGACCGTGGCCGAAGTCAGCCACTACACGCGGGTCAGGGAACCGGTCATCCGCGCCTTCGAACGTGACGACTTTTTACTACCCGGCAGCGACGCTGCGACCCGCGATCAGATCCGTCTCCTCGCCCGTGCCCTGGGTGTCGATCCCGACCCGCTGATAAGCGAGTTCGATGCGAGCTACCGGTCTGGGCCGGAGCTGGACGGCGCCGAGGCCGTCCGGTCGACCATCCCGTTCCGGGTCCCGTTCCGGATCCGCGGGCTCCGGGGGCTCCGCCGACGGCGGCGGATCAGCTGGCGGGCGGTGCTCGCGGTGCTGGTTCTAGCCGTCATCGGCGGCACCGCCTATGGCCTCGTTTCCGGGCGCGTGCCCATCTTCGGCGCGTCGGGCCGGACCAGCTCCGGCCGTCCGGCCGGCCCTGCTGCGGCGCCGGCCGGCAGCGTCGGCACCGCTCTCGCCCCGGCCAGCGTGGTGGCATTCGGTCCCGACGGCACGGCCGATGGCGACAACCCGCAGCTCGCATCGCGTGCGATCGACGGCAACCCGGCCATGCCCTGGACCACTAACTGGTACGGCACGCCGCAGTTCGCGAACGTCCAGGGGGGCACGGGCCTACTGCTGGACATGGGCCGCCAGGTCGCGATCACCGGTGCGGAAGTCACCCTCGGTAGCGTTCCCGGTGCTGACTTTCAGCTCCGTGTCGGTAATACGCCGTCGCTAGCGAATCTGTCTCCGGTGGCGATCGCCACCGATGCGAGCGGTGCGATGGGCGTGCGGCTAACCGTTCCGGTGTACGCCCGTTACGTGCTGATTTGGTTCACCGCGCTGCCGCCATCTGGATCTGGCACCTACCAGGCGAGCGTTTATAACATCACCGTATTGGGCGTCAAGCGCTCCTTATCTAGGAGACAATCAGCCATGCCTCGAGCCCTCACCGCCCGTGACGGTGACGGCACGCCCGGATATGACCGGAGCCGCCGACTCGCCCGGGTCCCGTATCTGCGCTATTGCCCATGCCGCCGGGAAGGATCCCGCCGTTGATTGACGAGTACGACGTGACGCAGCAGTCCGCGCGCGAGGCCGCCGCGACGGCGGCCTTCATTCCGCCGGTGCCGGTCAGGGAGCGTGAGCGCCGCCGGGCTAGGGCGGCCGCGACGCTGGCCCTGCTGGTCCTGGCCGTCCTGGGTCTCGCCAGCTACGAGTTCGTCGCGAACGCCGGCCACGCCCAGCGCGCCACCGCGGCCGCTCACCCGCGCGGACAGGCCCGGACGGCCCGGGCGGGCACCGCAGCCGTGTCCCCGGCAACGACCACAGCCCCGTCCCCGACCGCGGCCCCGGCCACCACCGCCCCCGCCACGACCGCGCCCGCCAGCACCCCGCCGCCGAAGGTTCTCACCGTGGCCAGCGTGGCCGCATTCGGCCCCGCCGGAACGACCGACGGCGACAACCCCCAGGATGTCGCGCAGGCCGTGGCCGGCGATCCCGCCGCCCCCTGGTCCACCGACTGGTACGCCAGCCCGGACTTCGCCGACTCGCCGCCGGGCACCGGCTTGCTGCTGGACATGGGCCGGACGGTGACGGTCACCTCGGTGCGTGTCTCGCTGGCCGGAGAACCCGGCGCCAGCCTCCAGCTGCGGGCCGGCCGCGAGCCTACTCTGGCCGGGCTGCCCAGGGTCGCCGGGGCGTCCGACGCCGGCGGCACCGTGCAGCTGCGGCCCAGCGCGCCGGTGCACGTCCGCTACGTCCTTATCTGGTTCACCGACTTGCCTCCCACCCCGGCCGGCACCTACCAGGCCAGCATCTACCGGGTGGTCATCCAGGGCCAGCCGTGACCCACCCGAGCTGTTTTCCGCTCTTCGTCTTACCATCTAGTCATGAGCTCTGATTGTCCTGTCTTTGCCCTGTCAGAAGAGCAAGACGCGCTGCGCGAAGCGGTGCGCGCCCTCGCCGATGACAAGATCGCGCCCCGGGCCGCCGAGGTCGATCGCACGTCCGAGTTTCCGTGGGATGTCTACGACGCCCTGGTCAAGGCGGATTTTCACGCTGTGCACATCCCGGAGGGCTACGGCGGCGCCGGGGCCGACGCGATTTCGGTCGCGATCGTGATCGAGGAGGTCGCGCGGGCCTGCGCGTCCTCGTCGCTGATCCCCGCGGTGAACAAGCTCGGTACGGTGCCGCTGCTGCTCGCGGCGTCCGAGGAGGTCAAGGCCAGGTACCTGACCCCGGTGGCCCGGGGCGACGCGATGTTCTCCTACGCGCTGTCCGAGCCGGAGGCAGGCTCGGACGCGGCGGCGATGAAGACCAGGGCGGTGCGCACGGACGCGGGCTACGTGCTGAACGGGGTGAAGCGCTGGATCACCAACGCCGGGGTGTCGAAGTACTACACCGTGATGGCGGTCACCAATCCTTCGGCGGGCGCGAACGGCATCTCGGCGTTCGTGCTCGAGAACGGGGACGAGGGGTTCTCGTTCGGGGCGCCGGAGCACAAGCTCGGCATCAAGGGCTCGCCGACCCGGGAGCTGTACTTCGACAACTGCGAGATCCCGGCGTCCCGGCTGATCGGCACCGAGGGAGAAGGCTTCAAGATCGCGCTGGGCACGCTGGACCACACCCGGATCACGATCGCGGCCCAGGCCCTCGGCATCGCGCAGGGCGCGCTGGACTACGCGCTCGGGTACATGCGGGAGCGCAAGCAGTTCGGCCGGCCGATCGCGGAGTTCCAGGGCCTGCAGTTCATGGTCGCCGACATGGCGATGAAGCTCGAGGCGGCCCGCCAGCTCACCTACGCCGCGGCGGCCCGGTCGGACCGGGCGATGGCCGGCGAACGGGTGGCTGACCTGACGTTCATATCCTCAGCCTGCAAGTGCCTGGCCTCCGACGTGGCCATGCAGGTGACCACCGATGCGGTCCAGCTGCTCGGCGGCTACGGCTACGTGAACGACTACCCGGTCGAGCGCATGATGCGCGACGCCAAGATCACCCAGATTTACGAGGGCACCAACCAGATCCAGCGCATGGTGATGGCCCGCCAGCTGCTCAAGGGCTGAATTAGGCCGCTGAACTGCGGTTTCTCTAACCCGTCGCGTGTGAAACAGGCCGCCAGGCTCCCGAGTTGGGCGGCTGAACGCCCTCGTTGGCGTCGACGCTTGCGGTGAAGTCGAGCAGAGCCTTGGCCAGTTCGTGGGGGGCTTCCATGGCGGCGTAGTGGCCGACGCCGTCGAGTGACACGGAGCTGATTTCGGCTGACGCGGCCTGGGCCATGGTGCGGGCTGTGAAGGGGCCTGCGCCTGCGCCGACCGCGAGTACGGGCGCGGTCAGCCCGGGCGTCTTGGCGAGAGCCCTGATGTCGGGGCCCTCGCGCAGCATCGACTGGTAGAGGCCGGCCGCTCCGCGCCAGCCGCCGGGGCGCGAGTAGGTGCGGGCGAACTCGTCGATGTCGGCGCCGGTGACCGCTCCCGGGGTCGCGCTCATCGCCGGGAACGCGAATTGTCCCAGGAACTCGCGCTCGCGGCCGGCGAGCAGCATCTCCGGGATGCCGGGCGCGGCGAGGACGCCGATGTGCCAGCTGCCCCCGTGGGTGACGTCGGCCAGCATCTCCAGGCCGAACCCGGGCAGGCCCATCTCGATGGCGGTGAGGCTGAGCACGTCCTGCGGATGGGTGGTGGCGAGGCGGAAGACCGTCGCCCCGCTGATGTCCTGCCCGGTGAGGTGGACCGGGCCGGCGCCGAGGTGCCCGATGAGATGGTGCAGGTCTTGGGCTGAGGTGGTGCTGTCGTACTCGCCTGGCTCGTGGCCGGAGTCGCCGAAGCCGCGCAGGTCGACGGCGAAGACGCGGTGGCTGGCCGCGAGCAGCGGGATGAGCTTGCGGAAGGCCCGCCAGGTCTCGGGAAACCCGTGGACCAGCAGGACCGGGGATCCGCTGGTTCCCGCCGCGACGTAGTGCAGCCTGGTCCCGTTGACTTCGGCGTGGTGGTGCGTGATCCCCGGTAGCGCGGGACCGGCGGGCGTGACGTGCATGCCGTCTCCTGTCTTAGACAACCTGGATGTCACTGACTTTAAGCCAACCTGGTTGTCACTGTCCAGTCGCTGCCGTACTCTGCTGCCATGTCCCGCTCCGGCGCCGACCTCGCCCTGCTCCTGCTCGGCGGCTTCCGCTCGCTGGCAGACGGCGCGACCGCCGAACTGGCCCGCCGCGGCTACCAGGATGTGCGTCCCGTCCACGACTTCGCGATGCGGGCCATCGCCGCCGGCGCCGGCAACGCCTCAGAACTCGGCCGCCGCCTGTCCGTCTCCAAGCAGGCAGCCGCGAAAACCAGGAACGCGGATACGTGGCACGCGGCACAGACCCCCGCCACGCCCGCCGGATGCTCCTTCAGGTCACCCCGCTCGGCTTCGAGGTGCTGCGCCAGGGCGAAGCGATCTTCGACGAGCTGCGCGATCAATGGGAGCGGCAGATCGGACCCGCCCAGCTCGAGAACCTCGAAACGCACCTCGCAGAACTGGCCGGCGATCCGGCCGTGCGCTTCGACACACCCGGCTGGATATCGCGAGACCTCGGCGACCCGGTTTAGATAAAATGGCCCATCCGGCTCCAGCCGTCCCAGCTCCTTGACTGACAAGCCATCGGCGGGCACGGCTGGCCGGGTGGACCGCAGTTCCTGTCCGCCCGGGTCATCGGCCCTATCCCCCGGCAGCTGGACGCCGCCGGCGTCCTGCTGGACATGGTCCGCGGTGTATCAGATGACGGCAGGGCGCCCTCCGGGTAGTAAAGAGGTTAACCGCCACTACCGAGGCGCTGATGATGGCAGCAGGCGAGCCGGCCGGGGCTGGCCGTGCGTGACGACCCGACCGTCGTCGCGCTGGTCAATCGTGCGGCCAGGGGCGACCCGGCCGCGTGGAACGAGATCGTGGAGCGATACGCGCCGCTGGTGTGGGCTATCTGCACCCGGTTCCAGCTGAGCACCCACGATCGCGAGGATGTAGGGCAGAACGTATGGCTGCTACTGGTCGAGCAGCTCGGGAAGCTGCGGGAACCCGCCGCACTGCCCGGGTGGCTGGCCACGACCACCCACCGGGAGTGCCTGCGGGTGGTGACGGCAGCCCGCAAATCGGAGCGGCTAGGAACAGAACTAGACGACGCTTCGCAATTCGTGGACAACACGATAATCGACGAGGAGATCCTTATGGCCGAGCGGAACGCGGCGCTACGAGCGGCGCTCGCGGAGCTCCCGCCCCGGTACCAGCAGCTGCTGGCCATGCTCATCAGCGACCCGCCGTATTCGTACGCGGAGATCAGCGCGACGCTGCAGATCCCGGTGGGGAGCATCGGCCCGCAGCGAGCCCGCTGCCTGGAACGGCTGCGCAAGTCCAGCGCGCTGGCGGGTCTCGGCGACGTCTCCTGGACGGAGGGCAACGAACATGCCTGATGGCCGGGACGACGAGGAGCTCCTGGCGGCATTGGGTGGGGCGGTGAAGGCTCGGCAGGCGGTGCCGGATTGGTTCGTCGAGACGGGCAAGAACGCGTACGCGTGGCATGACATCGACGCCGAGCTGGCCCAGCTGACCTACGACTCCGACAGCGACGCCGACCGGGGCGTGGCGGCGGCCGTCCGGTCGGAGGCCGCCTCGATCCGGGCGCTCACGTTCACCTCGGCGCGCCTGTCCGTCGAGCTCGAGGTGGCCTCGGATTCGCTGGTGGGCCAGATCATCCCGCCCCGGGCCGGCACGCTCGAGGTTCACACCACGGCCGGCGTGACCAGTTGGCCGGTGGACGAGATCGGCTGCTTCGCGGTCACCCCGATCCCGGCTAGCCCGTTCCGGCTACGGTGCCGCATGGAGGACGGGACCGACGTGCTGACCGGCTGGATCACTTTGTGAGTTTGCGGTTCACGCGGCGCCCAGGGCCACCAGCGACATGGCGGTGGCGTGCTGGACCGGATCATCGGTGAGCTTGTGCCGGACGTGGTAGATCGACTCGGCGAGGCTCTGGCCAGTCCGCAGGTGCCGGTGCAGGTCGACCATCAGGGGCACCACGGCTTCGTCGTTCAGCGGCACGATGGCGGCGATGATCCCGGCCGTACCCAACGGTAGCAGGCTGCTGACCAGGCCGAGCAGCTCGTTGGCTCCGGCGGGCGCCAGCGCGCCGCCCTCACAGCTGGACAGGACCAGCCGGTACGGCGCGCGGTTCAGGCGCTCGAAGTCGTAGACGGTCAGCGGGCCGTCGTGCATTCGCAGCGAGGAAAACAGCGGGCTGTCGGCCCGGAAGATTCCGTGTGCCGCGATATGCGCCAGCCACGCCCCGTCCAAAGCCGACAGCACCTTGTCGGCCGTGGCAGCGGTGTCTTCCAGCACCGTGACGTCGTCGTACAGCCGCGCGACCAGAGGCACCTCGGCGCCGTCCGTGGCCAGGCCGGGCCCGCGGGCCAGGACGACCTGGCGGTGTTCGGGTTTTGGCGCTTGGTGGGCCCGCATCCAAGCGCTGGCGGACGGGGCGACGCTGATGACCCGGTCCTTTAGTACGGGCAGCAGCGCCCACGGGATGGGGTGCAGCCTGGCGGGCGGGACGATGATGACCGGCCCGTCGCCCAGGTGCGGGACGGCTTGTCCGAGCAGTGCTTGCTGGAGTGCTGGTCCCGCCTTGCCCAGGATGGCCAGCGCGCTGGCCGGGTCGTCACCGGGGCGGCTGGAGGCTAGACGGCGCAGGGCGAAACGGGCGAAATCCGCCGCCTTCATCGCGTCGCCGACCTGGCCGGCGGCGAACTGTCTGATGCGGCCCGCCCCGCAGGTCAGGACGTGCAGATCGCCGTCGACGTCAGCGATCTCGATGAGCTGGGCCGGGCCGAGCTCGTTGAGCAGGTCGGCCGCGCTGAACGGGGCTCGGGTCCACGGCCCGTTACCCTGGGCTCGCAGCGCGCTGGCGCGCACCTCGGTTTCCAGCCGCTGTTGTTCCTTCTGCAGCGAGGCGCTCGGCATGCCTTGGCTCCGTGCCTGGTCCAGGCCCCTGGTCACGCTGCGCAGCGCGGCCAGGCTGGCGTTCAGCTCCGCGTCGGCAGACGGCCGCACCGGGGGAACCGCGTAGGCGGTGGCCCGCCAGCGCTCGCTCCAGGTCAGCAGCAGCCGCGGGCGGCGGGCCCGCGCGGCGTGTCGCTGGGCGAGGGCGGCCAGTTCGGCGCCATGCACGGTGGCCTGGGCCCGGAGTTCCGAGGCGCCCAGGGCCAGCCGGTGCTCGTCAAGCACGTCGAGCCCTCGTCGGCAGGCGGCCAGCATCCGGCTCGGACGGCCCGCGGCCTCGGCGCGCAGGGCCTCGCCGAGCCACCCGCTGACCCGCGACAGCGCCGGGCCGCGCCGCCGGGTCCCGGCCAGCGCGGCCAGGTGGCGTTCGGCGTCGTCGCGGCGGCCGAGATCCAGGGCAATACGTCCGGCCAGCAGATGCGCCTGCGCCGCGTCGCTCGAGCCAAGCTCATCCAGCCGGGCGGCCGCCCGGTTCGCCTCGCGCAGCAACGGGGCCGACACCGGGCCGACTTTGTAGCGCGCCTCGATGAGCACGCGCGCCGCATGGGCCTGCTGCCAGGAGCTGCGCTGCGACCGGAACAGGCGGTATGCGGCCCGCGCCCAGTCCAGGGCGGCCTGGGGCTGGGCCGCGGCCAAGGCGCAGTTGGCCGCCATCAGCAGAAGTTCCGCCTTCTCCGTGTACCAGGCGCGGATTTCCTCTATTTCCCCCAACGCGGCCTCGGCTTCGGCCAGGGCATCGTCGACCAACCCGGCGGCCAGCAGCACGGCGCACCGTTTAACGCGCAACGTTATGGTCGGCACCTTCAACCGCTGGTAGCTGGGGGTCGCCGCATCGAGGTAGGCCAGCGCGGCGGGGAGGTCCCCCGACGCGTAGGCGGTCAGCGCTCGATTGAGCATCGGATCGAGCGCTTCCAACTCCTGCCCGATGGTGGAGTAAAGCCGTATGGCGGAAACGTAATCGGCGTCGGCCCGGCTGGTCGACCCCAGCCGCAGGTAGGCGCTCGCGCGGAGGTTAAGCGCGCGAGCCGTCCAGAGCAGATCGCCCGCGCGCCGCAGCACGACGACCGCGTGCCGCGCGTCTTCCAGGGCGGCCGGGAACCGGCCCAGGGTGAAGAACAGGATTCCACGCCGGTACAGCACCTGTGCCGCCAGGACACCAGAGGACCGGCGCACGGCGGCCTCGAAGGTGGCCAGCCCGGCCGCCGTCCGGCCCGCGAAGAAGAGCGCCATGCCCAGGCTGGCCAGGACATCGGTTTCACGCTCGGCCGAGCCCGTTCGACGGGCCTGGCGTAGTGCCTGGCGCAATTCACGGACCCCGGCCTCGACGTCGCCGAAGTCGCGCAGCACGATCCCCGCGGCCTGGTGGGCCACGGAGGCGTCATGAGGGCCCGGCCGTCCGGCGAGCACGGCACGCGCTTTGGTCAGCGCGGCCCAAGGCTGGGACGTGGCCAGCGCGACCAAATCGTCCACCTCGCGCGGACCTGCCGCGGCCGCGTCCCCTCCCCCGACCATAGGTCGATTCTAGGTCGCCGGATTTGGTGCGGTCTATGCATTAAAGCGTCACGATTGCCGCTCCGTAGGTGCGTCGGACTCTGCGAGCTTTATGAAGAATCGCGGGGTTACTCACCCATTTCTGCGGTTAGATCGAATAAATGATCAATTTCGGAGGGCAAAGTGACAGAAGAGAATTACTGGTACAGTTCGCTTGAGGCTGTGGCCGCCGCCGAGGCCAAGATCATCGTGGACGCGTTCCACCACCGCGAAATCCCGATCGAAATCGGCGGTTTCCCCGACGACGCCGAAGAAGACGACGACCTGCACCCCGGTGGCATTGCCTTCATGTACGCCAAGGGTCAAATTCTCGCCCGCGAACAGTACCTGGGCGGAGTGGGAGGGACCCGGGAGCCACAGCCCGTTCTGAGCGCAAACAAGCCCAGAGGGGTATTGGACATAGTCGGCGAAAGCCCTGGCGTCGAGGACGTCGACGTCACGCGAGTGGTCAGGGACATCGTGCTTCTCCGCCTGAACCCTCGTGGCGGTAAGGAGGACACTCGTGAGCGTCAGCAGCCCGACGTGCTCGACATTCTCGACCGCATCGACGCCGAACTCGGCCCGGGGATTGCGACGCCTAATCACGTGCTGACCGCCGCGCAGACGTTGCGTCCCTGCTCGGCCACGGAGCCGCAGCAGGTATATCCGACGGCGGGACCCTACCCCGCGGTCTGCCGGGACGGCGGCGCCCGGGTGCGGATCTTCCAGGCCGACACCGGGCTGGTGGCGGGTGCGGCGGAAACCTTCCCGTGGCTCGCCGGTGTGAAGGGCGCCACCGACCAGCGGGAGTCGAACGGCACGATCCTGCCCTACGGGGGACACGGGACGTTCGTCGCGGGCGTCCTGCGGTGCATGGCCCCGGAAACGCAAATCCGCGTCGCGAACGTCTTCGACACCGCGGGCAGCGCGACGGAATCGGAGGTCGTGATGGGGCTCAATGCGGCGTTCGGCTTCGGCTTCGAGATCCTCCACATTACGGCCTCGTGCCTAACCCGGAAGAACATCCCGCTGCTATCCCTGGAAGCCTGGCTGGAGTTGCTCCGGCCGTACAAGGGTGTCGTCTGCGTCGCAGAGGCGGGCAACAACCACACCCAGCGGCCGGCCTGGCCGGGCGCATTTCCTGATGTGCTCTCCGTCGGGGCGCTCGCGACCAACTGGCATAGCCGTGCCGACTTCAGCAATTACGGGGGCTGGGTCGACGTGTACGCACCAGGCGAGAAGCTCATCAACGCCATCGGCAGCGGTACGTACACCTGCCAGGTCCCGCCTAATGTCGGGCAGGTAAGGACGTTCTCCGGCCTGGCGCAATGGAGCGGGACTTCCTTCTCGGCCCCTATCGTGACCGGGCTGATCGCGGCCCGGATGGCCCGCCGCGGCGAGAGCGCCCGGGACGCGGCCGACGCTCTGCTGGCCAAGGCCCGGGCCCAGACGATTCCCGGCGTCGGTCCGGTGCTGTTCCCCGGCTGCGATGGCGAGGAGCGCTGCGACCGCTGCAGCGGTGACGGCCCGTGCGGCGGATGCGGTGGCCGACGCGACGGCGGTGACTGCCGCTGCGGCGGCGGTTGCGGGTGCGGCGGTTGAGGGTGCGGGTGCGGCGGTTAAGGGTGCGGGTTTCAGGAGGCGCCCGTCACCAGGACGGAGTGCGGGCGCCTGGGTCGCTGACGTCCTGACGCGGGCAGTTCCCGATCCGCTGCGCCTTGGCTGCCCGTGTCCATTCCGGGGTCGCTCGTTCGAAGTACTAGTGAAAGCAGCCTGGCGAGCGGGCCGCGCCAACCCTGGAGATCCATCATGCACACCACTACCTCACGCGACGGCACCACCGTCGCTTACGACCGCCAAGGCGACGGTGACCCGCTGATTCTGGTCCCCGGCGCGTTCAGTTACCGCCGCTATCCCGGCTAGGTCAAGCTCGCCGGGCTACCGGCGGCACGCTTCACCGTGTACAGCTACGACCGCTCCAGTTGCTCGTCCACCCGGTGGTCGCCGGCTCGGGCGCGCGGCTGTTCGAGGGCTACGGGCACAGCCTGCCGCTCACGCTCGCTCGCTCCGGTGCCCACGGCAATGGCGTCGTCGCGCTGCACTACGCGCCGACCGCGTGACTGACGCGATGGGCAAGAGCAAGGCCGGGCCACAGTCCCGGGTAATCAGAAAAGGCAGCCGCTACGATCTCGTCCTAGGCGGACACGGCGGCGGGATTAATTTCGGAGGTCTCGTTATGCGGTTCCTGATGACGGTCAACGGTGGCGGCCGCGCGCCAGATGAGCAGATGTACGCCGACATGGGGCGGTTCGTCGAGGAACTGGCCCGGGCCGGCGTGCTCCTGGCCACCGGTGGCCTGGACCGTGGCACTCACGTCACCGCCTCCGGCGGGGACATCACGCTGACCGACGGGCCGTTCACCGAGTCCAAGGAGGTGATCGTCAGCTTCGCGCTGATCGAGGCGCGCTCCAAGGACGAGGCGGTGGAACTGGCCCGGCGGTTCTGGAAGATTGTCGGCGACGGCGAGGGCGATATCCGCCAGGTGTTCGGCCCCGAGGACTGATGGCCACCGGCGCATGACCGTCGATCGCGCGGCGGCGCACCGCATGATCGACGCGGTGTGGCGCATTGAGTCCGCCCGGATCATCGCGGGCCTCGCGAGGCTCGTGCGGGATGTCGGGCTCGCGGAGGAACTAGCGCAGGATGCCCTCGTCGCCGCGCTGGAACAGTGGCCAGCCCAGGGCATCCCGGCCAGGCCCGGTGCATGGCTCATGCTGACAGCCAAGCACCGGGCCATCGACCGGATCCGTCGCGACGAAAGGCTGGCCGGCAAGCTCAACATGCTCGGCCGCGAGCTGGAGGCTGCGCGGCAGGACGCTTCCGCAGAGTTTGTCGCCGTTCTTGACGATCTTGACGATGAGCGGATAGACGATGACCTGCTGCGGCTGATGTTCATCTCCTGCCATCCGGTGCTGTCCACCGAGGCGCGGGTTGCCCTCACGCTGCGCCTGCTCGGCGGCCTGACCACCGAGGAGATCGCGCGCGGGCTCCTCGCCGCG
>Ga0302324_100013577_pt1 | contig 16494 bp, 13 predicted proteins | sample Palsa_T0_1_FD_201949 | JGI IMG/M metagenome (GOLD analysis project Ga0302324, IMG submission 201949) | Peat permafrost microbial communities from Stordalen Mire near Abisko, Sweden - Palsa_T0_1 | ecosystem: Environmental > Terrestrial > Soil > Palsa > Peat permafrost | place: Sweden: Abisko...
GCCCGACAGGCTTCTGGTGGCGATCGCCCTCGGCGGCGGCGCCGTTGCCATCACGGGTTTTATCGACGACCAGCGCTATGTCTCTGCGGGCGCGCGGCTGATCCTGCTCGCCATCATCGCCGCCGCAGCTCTCGCGATCGATCCTGCTCTCATCGGCAACCACGTCGACACGGCGATTTGGGGTACGGTCCCCTTTCCGGTGTGGCTGTTTATTTTCCTCGTGATCCTGGCCCTGATCGGCTTTCCCAGCGCCGTCAACATGGCGGACGGCATGAACGGCGTCGTCATTGCCCTTTTTATCGTCTGGACGCTCTGCATCGCGTATGTGTCCGACGGTTCGATTGTCGCCACGGCGCGGGTTATCGCTATTGGCGCCGCGGTGACGTTTCTGTTCAATCTGCGGGGGCGGCTGTTCCTCGGCGATTGCGGCGCGTTCGGCGTGGCCTTTGCGCTCGGGCTGCTGACAGTCGCGGCCCACAACGCAGGACGCTTGCAGGTCGAGACCGTCGTGGTGTGGTACTTCGTTCCGGTGGCGGATTGCTTCCGGCTGATGGCGAGCCGCGCGATCGCGGGCCGCTCGCCGCTCAGCCCGGACAAAAACCATTTTCACCATCGTCTCTCCGGCTCGTTCGGAAAGGATCGGGCGCGACTGATCTATATCGGACTTGTGGCCGGCGCCTCGCTGATCGCCACGATCGAACCGCGGTTTGACGCTCTTTATCTGGGGGTCCTTACGGTCGTTTATGTAATTCTGCTGCGCCCGGATCTCGTCGGCTGGCACCCCAAGGCCGTGTCGACAGCCGGACGGCTATCGAAGGCGCTGAATCCCAAGGTCTCGGCTCCCATTCTTCCGGTCTCCGACGCAAGGCCCAACCAGGTACTGCCGAAGCCTGCGGCGTCACCCGGAAGCGACGCTGGCAAGACCTTGCACTAGAGGCCGCTTGCCGGAATTAACGATTTTGACGAGCCTTGCCTCGCACAGCCATCGCGCGGGTTGAGTCACCGGCCAATCCTTCCTAGATTGGTCCTTACTCCCGAAAAACCGTCGATTTAGGGGACTGCATGAATTCGTCCGTTGCTCCCGCGGCTTCGCGCCTGACGCATCTGAAGCGCCTGGAGGCCGAGAGCATCCACATCATGCGCGAGGTTGCGGCCGAATTCCGCAACCCCGTCATGCTCTATTCCATAGGCAAGGATTCGTCGGTGATGCTTCATCTGGCGATGAAGGCGTTCTACCCGTCGCTGCCGCCCTTTCCGCTGCTCCATGTCGATACGACCTGGAAATTCAGGGAAATGATCGCTTTTCGCGACGAGACGGCGAAGCGGCTGGGTCTGAAGCTGATCGTCCATATCAACGAAGACGGCGTCCGTCGCGGCATCAACCCGTTCGATTCCGGCTCCGCGCTGCACACCCAGGTCATGAAGACCGAGGGCCTCAAGCAGGCGCTCGACAAATACGGTTTCGATGCGGCCTTTGGCGGTGCGCGGCGCGACGAGGAAAAATCGCGGGCCAAGGAGCGGGTGTTCTCGTTCCGCACCGCCACCCATGCCTGGGACCCGAAGAACCAGCGCCCCGAACTCTGGCGTCTCTACAACACCCGCGTTCGGCCCGGCGAATCCATCCGCGTGTTCCCGTTGTCCAATTGGACCGAACTCGACGTCTGGCAATATGTGATGATGGAAGACATCCCCATCGTGCCGCTTTACTACGCAAAGAAGCGGCCCGTGGTGGAGCGCGACGGCGCGCTGATCATGGTCGACGACGAGCGCATGAAAATGAAGCCCGGCGAGAGTCCGGAAATGCGCCTGGTACGCTTTCGGACGTTGGGCTGCTACCCGCTCACCGGCGCCATCGAATCTCCGGCCAGCACGCTGGAGGAAATCGTGAGCGAGATGCTGACCGCGCGCACGTCGGAACGCCAGGGTCGCGTCATCGATCACGATGAGAATTCGTCCATGGAGAAGAAGAAGCGGGAAGGCTATTTCTGATGACCGCCCCCATGACGTCGCTTGCGGCCTATCTCGCCGCGCAGGAAAAGAAATCGCTTCTCCGCTTCCTCACCTGCGGCAGCGTGGACGACGGCAAATCCACGCTGATCGGCCGGCTGCTCTACGATTCGAAGCTTCTGTTCGAGGATCATCTGGCCGCGCTCGAGAAGGATTCGAAGAAGCACGGGACCACCGGCGAAGACATCGATTTCGCGCTCCTTGTCGATGGGCTGGAGGCCGAGCGCGAGCAGGGCATCACGATCGACGTGGCCTATCGCTTCTTCGCTACGGATCGCCGAAAATTCATCGTCGCCGATACGCCGGGGCACGAACAATATACGCGCAATATGGCGACGGGCGCTTCGAATTCCGAGTTGGCAGTCATTCTGATCGATGCGCGCAAGGGCGTGCTCACGCAAACACGCCGCCATGCCTATATCGCATCGCTTCTGGGCATCCGCCATGTCGTGCTCGCGATCAACAAGATCGATCTCGTCGGCTTCTATGATGACATATTTGACGAGATCGTCGCCGAATTCGCGAACTTCGCAAAAAAGCTCCATTTCAAGACTCTCGTTCCGATTCCCATTTCGGCGCGCTTCGGCGACAATGTGATCGCGAAAAGCGAGAACACGCCATGGTATGCCGGGCCCTCGCTGCTCGAACATCTCGAAACAGTCGATGTCGAGACGGAGCTGGGGGCAAAGCCGTTTCGGTTGCCCGTGCAATGGGTGAACCGGCCCAATCTCGATTTTCGCGGTTTCTCGGGCACGATCGTTAGCGGACGGATCAAAGCCGGCGACGATGTCGTGGTGGCGAAGTCCGGACGCCGCAGCGCGATCAAGCGCATTGTGACGATGGATGGCGATCTCGACGAGGCGCTGCCCGGCGAGGCCGTCACCCTCACGCTCGCCGACGAAATCGATATCTCGCGCGGCGATCTTCTGAGCGCGCCCTCGTCGCGACCGGAAGTGTCCGATCAATTCTCCGCGCATCTGCTCTGGATGGCGGAAGACGAGATGCTGCCCGGGCGGCAGTATCTGCTGAAAATCGGCGCGCGCACCGTTCCCGTGTCCGTCAGCGAGCTCAAGCACAAGGTGGACGTCAACACGCTCGACCATATGGCGGGCAAGACGCTTGCGCTCAATGAAGTGGGTTACGGCAACATCTCGGCGGCGCAGCCGATCGCTTTCGACGCCTATGGCGACAACCGCGACACCGGCGGATTCATCCTGATCGACCGCTTTACCAACGCGACTGTCGCGGCCGGCATGATCGATTTTGGTCTGCGCCGCGCGACAAACGTCCATTGGCAGGCGCTCGACGTGAACAAGACGCTCCGCGCCGAGACGAAGGGTCAAAAACCCGCAGTGTTATGGTTCACCGGTCTTTCCGGGTCGGGCAAATCGACGATTGCCAACCTCGTCGAAGGCGCGTTGTTCGCGGAAGGGCGTCATACCTATCTGCTTGACGGCGACAATGTCCGCCACGGCCTCAACCATGATCTCGGATTCACGGATGTGGATCGCGTGGAAAATATTCGCCGGGTCGCGGAAGCGGCCAAGCTGTTTGTCGATGCCGGCCTGATCGTGCTGGTTTCGTTTATTTCGCCCTTCCGTTCGGAACGCCGGATGGCGCGCGAACTCCTGGGGCCTGGGGAGTTCATCGAGGTTTTTGTCGATACGCCGATCGACGTCTGCATGGAGCGCGACCCCAAAGGTCTCTATCGCAAGGCCATGGATGGCGAGATCAAGAATTTCACAGGGATAGACAGCCCCTATGAGGCGCCCGAAACTGCGGAGTTGACGCTCCAGACCGTCCAGAACGATCCGGCTGCCTTGGCCGAAAAAGTGGTCGATTATCTGCGTTCGCGGGAACTAATCCCTTGAGCGCGAGGTTTCCGCCAGGTGTCCAATCGGCAGTCGATTTTGGCGCAATAAAATTACGCTCCCATGTTGCGCTGCCGCAACAATCGGGAGCCAGATGGAACTAAATGGAATCTTCGGCAGCGTTTGATTGACACGTTAAGAGTTGGCAAGGTACAAGAGTCTCAGGAAGTAGAGGGAGAAAGTGGTCATGCGGAAATTGGTATCTATGGTTGCGGCGACGGCGTTGTTGGCGTCGACAGTGGCTGCTTTCGCCGACGGCGCGCAAACGGCTTCGACGCCCGCGCAGCCCTTGGCTCCCGGTGGAGCGGCCGGCGTCCATAACGCTGAGATGTGGACGTGGGGTGCGGACGGCCTGTGGATCGCCGGTGGCGCGGTCGGGCTGGGTATCGGTTTGGCGATTGTGCTCAGCAATCACTCGAGCTCGACGCCGTCGACAACTCACTAATCCAACCGATTTAGGTTGTGCGGGAAGGCGCGGTTTCGCGCCTTTTTGCATTTGGTGCGGGTATGTTGCCGGGCGTGCTTTGCGCTCTGATGCACAGGTGAAACCCGCCTCGGCCGCGTTAGCTGGAACTGCAAGCGCGGCTCAGGAAGAGTTGCCAACATAGAAGCGTCTCCGGACCTGGAGGGAAAAGCGGCCATGCGGAAATTGGCGTCCATGGTTGCGGCGACAGCGTTCCTGGCGTCGACGGCTGCATTCGCCGACGGCACGCAAACGGCTTTGACGCCTGCACAGCCTCTGGCGCCGGGCGGGGCGGCCGGTATTCATAACGCTCAGCTGTGGTTCGCTCCGGCTGGCTTATGGATCGCCGGGGGCGCGATTGTGATCGTGGCCGCAACAGTCGTTCTGCTGAACAATCGCAACAATCACACGAGTTCGACGCCGTCAACGACCCAATAATTCGGCCTGTATCGGTCTATCCAAATGAGGTTCGGTTGCGCGCCGTTTTGCGTTTGTGCGTCAGAACCAATCAGGTAGTGGGGACGACTGTTGTGCGGCCGACGCTCACATAGGTGAAGCCCGCCTCGGCCATATGTGCCGGCCGGTAGATATTCCTCAGATCGACCATCAAGGGGTGTTTGAGCAGGCTTTTGAGCCGACCCAGGTCGAGCGCGCGGAATTCGTTCCATTCGGTGAGAATCACCACGCCGTCGGCGCCCGAGATCGCCTCGTAAGCGTCCCCGCACAACTCGACGTTGAGCATTTTTTTCGCTTCGGCCATGCCTTCCGGGTCATAAGCCCTGATACGCGCGCCGGCTGCCTGCAATATCGGCACGATCACGAGACTCGGCGCATCGCGCATGTCGTCGGTATTGGGTTTGAAGGTGAGACCCAGAACCGCCAGCGTCTTGCCGCTTACGCCCCCGAAAGCCTCGACGATCTTGTCGGCCATCTTCTTCTTGCGATCGTCATTGACCTCGATCACGGCCTCCACGATTCGGGCAGGCGCGCCCGAATTCTGAGATGTCTTGAGGAGCGCCAAGGTGTCTTTCGGAAAGCACGATCCTCCGAAACCCGGACCGGCATGCAGAAATTTCGAGCCGATTCGTCCGTCAAGGCCGATGCCGCGCGCCACGTCCTGGATGTCGGCCCCCACTTTTTCGCACAGATCCGCCATTTCGTTAATGAAGGTGATCTTGGTCGCAAGAAAGGCGTTCGCCGCATATTTGATCAGTTCCGAGGTCTCGCGGGACGTGAACACAATGGGTGTTTCGTGCAGGTAAAGCGGCCGGTAGATCTCTTTGATCACGTCGCGTGCCCGATCGGTTTCGCAGCCCACGATCACGCGATCGGGCCGGCGGAAATCTTCGATCGCAGATCCCTCCCGCAGGAACTCCGGATTCGAGGCGACATCGAAATCGGCGATCGGCCGCAATTTGCGAATGATATTTTCAACCTTACGGCCCGTACCGACCGGCACGGTCGATTTGGTCACGACGACCGTGTAGCCGTCCAATGCAGCCGCGATTTCCTCGGCCGCACCAAACACGAAGCTCAAATCCGCGTGGCCGTCGCCCCTGCGGCTCGGTGTCCCAACGGCGATGAAAACGGCGTCGGCACCAGGCATGGCGGCTGCCAGATCGGAGGTAAACGCGAGGCGGCCCGCCTTCGCATTGGTGGCCACGACCTCGTCCAGGCCGGGCTCGAAGATCGGGACTTTCCCGGCGTTCAGCCCGGCGATCTTGGCTCCATCCTTGTCGACACACACCACATCGTGTCCGAACTCCGACAAGCACGCCGCCGAGACAAGCCCGACATATCCGGTTCCGATCATGGCGATGCGCATGCGGGAAAATCCTCAATTTCCCTGTTGTGTCGCCCGTGCGCCCGCATCTTTCAAGGGGGTGAAGAATCGGCTTTGCCGAGGGTTCTGGATGTTCGCGGCAAGCCGGGCTATGAGTTGCCCCGTTCGAGCAGACCTTCTCCTTCCCGACCGATATGAGCCAAATGCCTGTTGAAAATTCGCCCGGAGGCCTTCGCGCCCACATGCCTACCCTTGTTTTCGGGGGCTTGGGCTGTTTCGTTCTGGGTGCCGTCACGGCGGTGCTGGGCCTTCATGTCTGGCAGGCGACTCACGATTTCCGGGGGACAGTCGCGACGACCGCCTATATCCAGGATTGGCGCCTGACTTGTCCGCCCAAGAGCGCGACCGGAAGGGCCTGCTCGCTCCAACAAAGCATCGTCGAGCGGGGAACGAATGCCACGATTGCAGAACTCACGATTGCGCGCGGTGTTGCTGCGGACACCCTCACGATTGTGGTGCCGCTCGGCGTGCTGGTGGGACCCGGTCTTGCTTTTTCGGCCGGTAGTTCGGCGACGATTGCCGTTCCCTATACGACCTGCGCCCAGTCGGGCTGCATCGCCATCACGACATTGACATCGAACCAACTCAGCCAGATGGAGAATGGCGTTGGGGGACAAATCACCATCGTCGGTGGCGATAACAGGCCCGTGAATCTGTCCTATTCCTTGAAGGGGTTCGCCGATGCGATGCACGAGCGCGACAAGGATTGGCGCAGACGCACCGATCATTGGTTTTAGATTCGCCCGGCAACGATGATGCTCGAAAGAAGCAGGAAAATGTTCCGACACATATTGCTGGCAATTGCGACGGTGATCGGACTTGGAGCGCAGGCCATCGGTGCTTCCGCCGCAAATTCTGCGCACCCCGCCGCGACAGCAGATACGACTCAGGCCAATTCGGCCGTTACCCAATCCCGAACTGTCGGTTCGTGGATCGTCCGCTGCTATCGCACCCCGGGCAGTGTCTGCGATATTTCCCAAGTGGCGTATGACCGCCAGCAAAATCTGCGGGTTCTCGGCGTTTCGATTGCGTTCGTGCCGGACAGGAATCTCTATACCGCCCGTTTTGTGGTACCGCTTCTCGTATCCTTCGCAAAAGGAATGACGATCGAGGTCGGATCGTTCCGGCTGCCGGGCCTCAAATACCGTCGCTGCGAACGGGACGGCTGCTATGTGGAAGGCGTGCTGCCTCCACAGATGATCGGCGCAATGGCGCAATCGGGCGTCTCGAAAGGCGCGGTCGAGGTCGCAGCGATCAACGGCAAAGTGGTCGCGATCCCGATGGCGTTCGACGGCTTTGCCGAGGGCCTTTCGCAGATGAAACAATGGGATGCGGAGAAGATTGCGCCGGCAGTTGCAAAGCCCTGATGTCGCCCGCTCTCCGCGGGAACTTCCAGGCCGCGCCGGCTGGGTCAACACGCAGGATCGGAAGTCCATCGCATGGCAGTCCTCGTCACGGGCGGAGCCGGTTACATCGGCAGTCACATGGTCTTCGCGCTTGTCGACCGTGGTGAGAAAGTCGTTGTCCTGGACAATCTTTCCACCGGCAATCGCGGACTGGTCGCCGACGGGGTGGATTTCGTCGAAGGCGATGCCGGCGATCAGGAACTTGTTCGCCGTCTGATCGCGGACCGTGGCGTCGACGCCGTCATCCATTTCGCCGGCTCGATCGTGGTACCGGAATCCGTTGAAAAGCCGCTTGCCTATTATGCAAACAACACGGTCGTCGCCCGAAACCTGATCGAAGCTGCCGTCGAATCCAGGATTCGAAATTTTATCTTCTCCTCTACCGCGACAGTCTATGCCGGCGAAAGCGACAAGCCGCTGTCCGAGAATTTGCCCACGGGTCCGATCAGCCCCTATGGCCGCTCGAAGCTGATGACGGAATGGATGCTGGAGGATGCGTCGCGCGCATACGACTTCCGTTACGTGGCCTTGCGCTATTTCAACGTGGCGGGTGCCGACCCGATGGGGCGCACCGGCCAGTCGTCGCCGCGCGCTACCCATCTGATCAAACGCGCATGCCAGGTGGCGCTCGGTCGCGTGGCGCATCTCGACGTGTTCGGCACGGATTATCCCACGGCCGATGGCACGGGCGTGCGCGATTACGTCCATGTGAGCGATCTCGCGGCCGCGCACGCGCTTGCGCTGGACTATTTGCGCCACGGCGGCGCGGCCATGGTGATGAATTGCGGTTACGGCCATGGATCGTCCGTCCGTGAGGTTATCGGCGCGCTCGAACGCGTGACCGGGCGCAAACTTCCGGTCCGGGAAAGCGCGCGCCGGCCGGGCGATCCGCCATGGCTGATCTCGGATTCCGGGCTGATTCGCACGACTCTTGGCTGGAAGCCCGTGCATGACGATCTCGACGAAATCGTGCGTTCCGCACTTTCGTGGGAGAGCAAGTTCAACGGCCCGTAAGTGCGGTGGGCCGTGCGAGGCGCGCCGGTGCAAAGCTGCCCCGAATAGGCTAGACTTTATGCATCGGCCAATTCACGTCGGGGAGCCCAGGATGAGTAGCGCGGCAAAGATCGAGCAGCACCCCGAGAAAAGCGGCGCCTACGATATTCCGTTGAGCGAAATCAACGTCGCGCAAGCCGAGTTGTTCCGGTCCAACTCGATGTGGCCCTATTTCGAGCGGCTACGTCGCGAAGATCCGGTGCATTACTGCGCGGCGAGCGACTTCGGCCCCTATTGGTCGGTCACGAAGTACAAAGACATCATGCAGGTGGACACGAGCCACCAGATTTATTCGTCGGAAGCGAGCCTGGGCGGCATCACCCTTCGCGATCAGAAGCAGGATTTTCTGATGCCCATGTTTATCGCCATGGATCCGCCCAAGCACGACGCACAGCGCAAAGTCGTCAATCCGATCGTGGCGCCGGACAATCTGGCGAAGCTCGAAGGCACCATCCGCGAACGCGCCGGGCGCATTCTCGATTCACTTCCGATCGGCGAAACCTTCGACTGGGTCGACAAGGTCTCGATCGAGCTGACAACGCAGATGCTCGCAACTTTGTTCGATTTTCCCTGGGACGACCGCCGCAAGCTCACCCGCTGGTCGGACGTCGCCACCGCGGTGCCGGGAGGCGGCATCGTCGATTCGGAAGAACACCGTCGCGCCGAATTGCTGGAATGCGCGAACTATTTCCTAAACCTGTGGAACGAACGCGTAAATGTACCGCCTGGAAACGATCTGATTTCCATGCTCGCGCATGGCGAGGCCACAAGGAACATGGACAAGATGGAATTTCTGGGGAACCTCGTTCTCCTGATCGTCGGCGGCAACGACACGACCCGCAACTCGATCACGGGCGGCGTGCTGGCGCTGAACGAAAACCCCGCCGAATACGACAAGCTCAGGGCCAATCCGTCGCTCATTCCGAGCATGGTGCCGGAGATTATCCGCTGGCAGACGCCGCTCGCCCATATGCGGCGCACGGCGCTTTGCGATGTGGAACTCGGCGGCAAGCAGATCAGGAAGGGCGATCGTGTGGTGATGTGGTACGTTTCGGGCAATCGCGATCCGGATGCGATCGAAAATCCCGATGCGTTCATCATCGATCGCGCGCGCCCGCGCCAGCATTTGTCGTTCGGCTTCGGCATCCATCGCTGTGTCGGCAACAGGCTGGCGGAGATGCAGCTGCGCATTGTGTGGGAAGAAATTCTCAAGCGCTTCAGCTTTGTCGAGGTGGTCGGCGAACCGGTGCGCGTGCTTTCCGCGTTCGTCAAAGGCTATTCGGAATTGCCGGTGAAACTTCACGCGCTCAACTAGATTGGCGAAGTCTCACACGCCCGCGCTTTTCAAGATCGCTCTCAAAGCCGGCGCAATGTCGGGGCGCGACAGCCCCACCGCGATGTTGGCGTGCAGGAACCCGACCCTGTCGCCGCAATCGTACCATGAGCCTTTGACGTTGACGGCGTGGAAGGGGTGGCGTCCGGTCAGCTTTTGCATCGAATCCGTGAGTTGGATTTCGCCGCCCGCGCCTTTTTCCTTCCGGTCGAGCTCGGCAAAAATTTCGGATGGCAGAATATAGCGGCCCACGATACGCAGCCGCGACGGCGCCTCCTTGGCTTTCGGCTTTTCGACGACGCCCTTTACTTCGATGATATTGCCCGCGATCTTCCCTGGCGCTATCACGCCGTAGCGGCTGATTTCGGATTCGGGACGTTCTTCCGCCGCGATGACCGCGCCGCCGCCGACGTCGTGATAGGCTTTCATCATCTGCTTGAGCGCGCCCGGTTTGCCGACGAACAGGTCGTCCGGGAGCAAGACTGCAAACGGTTCGTTGCCGATGAAGTGCCGGGCGCACCATACCGCATGGCCCAGCCCCAGAGGCTTTTGTTGGCGCGTGAAGCTGACGGAGCCCGATTTCGGAAGGCTCTCGAGGAGGCTGTCCAGCTCATTCCTCTTGTCGCGCTCCCTGAGCAGGGCTTCCAGCTCATAGGCGTGATCAAAATGATCTTCGATCACATGCTTGCCGCGCCCGGTGACGAAGATGAACTGCTCGATACCCGCTTCCATGGCCTCTTCGACCGCGTATTGGACGACCGGCTTGTCCACCACAGGCAGCATTTCCTTCGGCACGGCCTTGGTGGCGGGAAGGAAGCGCGTGCCCATACCGGCGACGGGCAGGACGGCTTTCCGGACGGGAAGCGGCTTGGTCATGGCAGGGTTTTTCTTGGATATTCCTCGCGTGCCTACATGACACAGTCCGCCGTCAGCCGTCCACTTGCGGCGAAGTTCCCAAGCCGCTAAGGCCATTTCATGAAGATTCTCCTGACGGGCGGTGCAGGGTTCATCGGCTCTCACGCGGCGGGCGCTCTGATGGCGCGCGGCCATCGGATCGTCTCCATCGACGATCTCAATCCCTATTATTCGCCGGCGCTGAAGGAAGCCCGGCTGGCGCAGCTCGAGAGCAACCCCGGCTTTCGCTTCGTAAAGGGCGATATCTCCGTTGCCGGGGCGTTGGACGCTGCAGCCGGCGGCGAGCGCTTCGACGTCATTCTTCATCTGGCCGCGCAGGCCGGTGTTCGCCACGCGCTGAAGGACCCCGCATCCTACACCCGCTCCAATCTGGTCGGGCATCAAAACGTGCTTGAATTCGCACGCCGGCATGACGGGCTCGCACATCTCGTTTATGCGTCGTCGAGTTCGGTCTACGGCAACGACACCGAGGCGCCATTCTCGGAAGACGCGCGCGCCGACAAACCCGTTTCCTATTACGGCGCCACCAAGCGCGCAGGCGAGTTGCTCTCCCATTCCTATGCGGAATTGTTCGGACTGAAACAGACGGGACTGAGATTCTTCACGGTCTATGGCCCCTGGGGCCGGCCCGACATGGCCTATTGGCTTTTCACCGATGCGGTGTTGGCGGGCCGTGCCATACCGGTGTTCGGAAAGGGCAAGCTCAGGCGCGACTTCACCTATGTAGACGATATCGTCGCGGCGATTGTGCGTATCGTCGAGCGGCCGTTCGCGCAGGCAGGCGAAGGCGCCCCCCACCGCGTCTACAATCTTGGCAACAGTCATCCCGAGAGCGTGCTCGATCTCATTCGCGCCATCGAGGCTGCGACCGGAGAAACTGCGCGGATCGAAGATGCCGAAGGCCCGCCGGGCGACGTGCTCGAGACCTATGCCGATATCGCGCGCGCGGCAAAGGATTTCGGTTTCCATCCAGCAGTGTCGCTTGCCGAGGGTATCCGCCGTTTCGTCACCTGGTTCAGGACATATCGGCAGGGCTGACGGGCGTTGTCAGGCGGTGTCAAAGCTGGTTTCCTTCGAGCAATCCGCAGTGAGAGATCAGGGCAGGAACGACATGACCGGCATTACGGCATATGGCGCCTACATTCCGAGGTTGCGGCTGCAGCGAAAAGCCGTCGCGCAGGCGAATGCCTGGTTTGCGCCGGGTCTTCTCGGCGGCGCCAAGGGCGAACGCGCCATGGCAAATTTCGACGAAGACGCCGTGACAATGGCAGTCGAGGCCGCGCGCGATTGCCTGCCCGCCAACGACCCGATCAAGGACCGCGCTTTTGTCGACGCGGTTTATTTCGCTTCGACCAGCATGCCGTTCTCCGACCGCCAGAATGCGGGCATTGTCGCGAGCGCGCTCAGCCTGTCCGACGACATTTCGTCGCTCGACGTTTCCTCGTCGCAGCGCGCGGGCCTTTCGGCGCTCATTGCGGCGTTGGACGCGGTGAAAGCAGGCCGTTCGAAAGCGGCGCTGGTGGCGGCCGGCGAGAAACGCAAAGCGCGCGCCGCATCGCCGCAGGAACTAGCCTATGGCGATGCGGGCGCGGCGCTCGCGATCGGCAACGACAAGGTTATCGCCAACTTCCTCGGTAGCCATTCGCTGACGCTCGATTTCGTCGATCATTTCCGCGGCGAGGGCGAGGAATTCGACTACAATTGGGAAGAGCGCTGGATCCGCGACGAAGGCTATTCGAAGATCGTACCTTCGGCGATCAAGGCTCTGTTCGAGAAGACGGGCATCAAGGGCAGCGACATTGCACATCTGGTTCTGCCTTGCCCGTTCGCGAAGCTCGATCAGCAACTCGCCAAGCAATGCGGTATCGATCCGGCGAAATTGCGCGACAATCTCGCAAGCACGGTCGGCGACGCAGGCGCGGCGCAGTCGCTTCTGATGCTGGTCCATGCGCTCGAACAGGCGAAGCCGGGCGAAAAGATTCTCGTCGCGCAATTCGGCCAGGGCTGCGATGCGCTTCTGTTCGAAGCGACGCCTGAGATTGTCGAGCTGCCGAAGCGCAACGGTGTCACGGGTTCGCTTGCGCGGCGCAAGGAAGAAACCAATTACAACAAATTCCTCGGCTTCAACGGGCTGATCGAACTCGAAAAGGGCATGCGCGCCGAGGTGGACAAGCGCACGGCTCTCACAGTGCTCTATCGCAAGAACGAAATGCTGATGGGGCTTGTCGGCGGCAAATGCCGCGTGTGCGGCACGGCCCAGTTTCCCAAGAGCCGCATCTGCGTCAATCCGAATTGCAAGGCGGTGGACAGCCAGGATCCCTACAGCTTCGCGGACCAGGCCGGCACCATCCTGTCGTGGTCGGCGGACTTCCTCACCTATTCGATGTCGCCGCCGAACCATTATGGCATGATCACCTTTGCCGAGGGCGGTCGCTTCATGAGCGACATCACCGATGTGGATCAGGGACAGATCGACACCGGTTCCAAGGTCAAGATGGTATTTCGCGTGAAAGACGTCGACGAGAAGCGCGGTTTCAAGCGCTATTTCTGGAAGGCAACGCCGGCCTGAGCCATGGGACGTGAACCGATGTCGGGACGACAACCGCGACCTGGGCCCTTGGCTGTCGGTGCAACGGCGCTGGTTGCGCTCGCCGTGGGTGCGGTAGCATTGGGTTTTATAGCCATAGGGTTTCTCGCGATCGGAAAGCTTCGCATTGGCAATGTCGAAATCGACCGGCTGACCGTCCGGCGGTTGCATGTGAAAGAAGCTGACACGGACGCCTGACGACGCGATAATGGGCCTCGGGAGGACCTAGCCATGCCCTATGTCGAAAACCGCATCGTCCACGATGCCGATTCGCATCTGATGGAATTGTCCGATTGCCTGGACGATTTCTTCGATCCGAAATTCCGCACGCGCTACGACGAGTTGCCGAAGCTCAAGGCTTGGCCGCGCGATGGAAAGCTGGTGACGAAGTCCCGCGCGCTGCATGACGACCCCGAGTTTCGAGCCGGGGCCGATGCGAATATCCTCTTGCGGAAGAACTACGAAGCCTTGGGCGCCTTCCGCCGCGAGGATCGCTCGCACGCCCTAGACCAATTGGGATTCGCGAGCCAGCTCGTCTTCACCACCTGGTGCCTGGGCAATTTCGGCCTCGATCAGTCGGACGATGTGCATCTCTGTTATGCGGCGGCGCAGGCGCACAACCGCATGATGACGTGGTTCTGTTCTGTGGATCGCCGGTTCCTAGGCACGGGATATGTACCTCTCGTCGATTTTAATCGGGCGATCACGACGGCGCGCGAAGCGATCGACCTGGGCTGCAAAGCGCTGTTGATTCCGTCGCGTTGCCCGGTTGGTCATTCACCCAGCCATGTCGCGTTCGATCCCATCTGGGCGATGGCGCAGGAGGCCGGATTGCCGATCCTGTTTCATGTCGGCGGCGAGGAGAAACTCAATCCCGACTATTTCAACAACGGCTTGCCGCGAGTGAAGGACTTTCATGGCGGCGAGGAGAATTTCACCTCCGTCAGCTACATGCCGATCCCGCATTCCGTGATGCTCACTTTGGCGGCTCTCATCATTGATGGCGTGCTTGACCGCTTTCAGCGATTGAAATTCGGCGCCATCGAATTGGGCGCCGATTGGGTCCCGGGCTGGATGCGTTCGATGGATTCCGCGGCGCATGCTTTCATCAAGAACGAAGACCGCTTGAAAGGGCTTTCCGCCAGGCCGAGCGAGATCGTACGCCGCCAGGTCCGAGTGACGCCTTATCCGCACGAAGATGTGGGCTGGATCGTCGCCAATTCCGGTGAAGAGGTTTGCCTGTTCTCGTCCGATTTTCCGCATGTCGAAGGCGGCCGCAATCCGCTCAAGCGCTTCAACGATTCGCTTGCGAACACGCCGGCACGCGCGGTCGAGCGGTTTTACTGCGACAATTTCATCGACCTGATGGGCGCGGGGCTAGCCGAGGATCTGCGCCGGCCAAAGCATCTTGCGGCCGCTTAAACGCAAAAAGCCCCGCCGGCGAGGCGGGGCTTTCGCGTAGTCGAAACAAGTCCGATATTAGCGAACGTATTTCAGGTCGATGGCGCCGATGCCGGCTGCCACGTTCAACCCGGTCTCGCCTTCAACACTGACGGGCTGCAATGCGATCGAACGATCGAGGCCGCCGATAAGCACATTGGCTCCCGCGCCGACTCCAACCGCAGCACTCGCCTGGGCACCGGCATAGCCGCCCTGCAACGCCCCACGCTTCATGCCGGAATTCGGGGCTACGACATCCCATACGATGATGCCGCCGCGCGTGTAGCCGACGTCAACGCCAAATTTGGATACTGTGCCAACATAGTGCTCGGGGTCGCCGTGGTTGGGCGAGAAATTGCAGCGCAAATCCTTGGATGATCCGATGATGAATCCCCAGCCGCTGCTTTCGTGACAGGTCAGCACGCCGACCTTGACGCCGTCCGCGCTGGCGGGAGCGCCGAATGCAAGGGCAGCAACCGCCAACGTGGCAGCGCTCGCCGCAATTCGTAGTTTTGAAGACATGCTCATAGTCGCTAAACTCCTGGTTTGTTGCACGCTTGAAAGCAAACGGATGCCCGCTAGCCGGATGAAAACACACATCGGCCCGAATTCCCCAGCGACTGCCGGGGCGTTCGAAGCGACCGCGAGAGGAACGTACGGCAGGGCTGCCGGGTTCCCCCAGTTGCGGTCATTTAATTTAACATAAAGCAACCGGTTCGCCAGCCCGATTGAATGCCATTTTACGGTTACCGCGGCGCGAAAAATTGCCGCCTTGTGCCAACCTATGTGGTGGAGGCGCTCCTTCGACAATTGGCGATTCTATCAATTTGGCGGGGTGCCGGCCCGGCTCCATCGTCCGGCCAAGGTCACCGGTAGTGTCTGATTCCATTGACGTTTTTTGCTCGATAGACAGCCGGCAGACCAGGTTCAGCAGCTTTACAGGGCACGCTTCAGGCGATTAGATCGCGCCAATCGATATTGTGGAGGTTCGCATGGCGTCGGGCATCAAGGACAAGGTCGCAATCCTCGGAATGGGCTGCTCCAAATTCGGCGAGCGGTGGGACATGGGCGCGGAGGAATTGATCGTCGAGGCCTATCTCGAAGCGATGCAGGATGCTGGCGTCGAGACGAGCCAGATTCAGGCCGCGTGGTTTTCCACCGCCATGGACGAGCAGCATGTGGGCAAGGGCGGCACGCCGCTCTCCGTCGCTCTGCGCCTGCCCAACGTGCCGGTGACCCATGTCGAGAATTTCTGCGCGAGCGGTTCGGAAGCGTTTCGCGGCGCGGTTTACGCTGTCGCTGCGGGCGCGTGCGACATCGCGCTCGCGCTCGGCGTCGAGAAGCTGAAGGACACGGGCTATGGCGGCTTGCCGCAACGCGAGCAGGGCACGCTCAATCCGTTGTGGAACGCGAACGGTTCTGCGCCGGGAAATTTCGCACAGCTTGCGTCCGCCTATCGCGCCAAGCACGGCGTCTCGAAGGACGATCTCAAGCGCGCGATCGCGCATGTGTCGGTGAAGAGCCACGCCAACGGCACGAAGAACCCCAAAGCGCATCTGCAAAAGGCGATCACGGA
>Ga0302324_100013578_pt1 | contig 16494 bp, 15 predicted proteins | sample Palsa_T0_1_FD_201949 | JGI IMG/M metagenome (GOLD analysis project Ga0302324, IMG submission 201949) | Peat permafrost microbial communities from Stordalen Mire near Abisko, Sweden - Palsa_T0_1 | ecosystem: Environmental > Terrestrial > Soil > Palsa > Peat permafrost | place: Sweden: Abisko...
GCGCTGAGAGCCCACGATCGACCAGATACGACGGCATGTGCACGGTGATGAATTGAAGCTGGAAGCCGCAGGTGAAGTAACCGAGCACCAGCAGGATGAAGGAACGATAGGCAAACGCTTCACGGAACGCCTGCCCGAGCGATTGCGACGACGCTGCGTCGCCGGCCGAAGCCATTTTCGGCGTCGCCATCGCAAACGACAGCGGCAATACGGCCAGCATGGTGACGGCAAAGATCATCAGCGTTTGTTGCCAGCCAAACGTATCCATCAGCAGCACGGCGATCGGCGAATAAAGAAATTGGCCGAACGATCCCGCGGCGGTACCAAAACCGAACGCAATCGAGCGGTATTCCTTTGGCAGGATTTTGCCGAACGCCGCGAGCACAATGGGGAACGACGAGCCGGCAAGGCCGAAGCCAATCAACACGCCGGCCGATGCGTCCAGCAGCGGCGCGCTGGTCGCGTGTGACATCAACACCAGACCTGCAGCGTACAGCAACGCGCCGCCGCAAATGACCCTGATGATGCCGAAGCGGTCGGCGATCATACCGGCGAGCGGCTGCCCGATGCCCCACAACAGATTTTGCAGCCCGAGCGCCAATGCGAAAACGTCGCGGCCCCAGTGGTTGGCGCTCGACATCGGGGTGAGAAAAAACCCGAGCGTCGAACGCGGACCGAACGCGATCAGCGTGATGACACAGCCAAAGCCAATGACGAGAGCCGGTGTGCGCCAGCCCGCCATCGTCGATTGCGCGGGAGTGAGTTCACTATTGATCGCGGTCATTGTCGCCCCGGTACCGCCTGAATTCCGAAAGTCGCGCAATATAGAGGTTGGGAGCTAAACACCCAAACGAAAACACTATTCCCTGCCGGTTGCATGGCAGGTCCGGGCCTTGCCGCATGGGTTTGCCTTATCGCCCTGTGCTGGTTATGGATTTTGCGTGCCGAGGGCCTTGCCAATGTCGATTGCCACATCACTGCTCCGTCCGGACGCCTTTATCTCGCCGCTTGAAATCGAAGCCGCGGTCAACCGCGCGCTGGAGGAGGACCTCGGCCGCGCCGGCGACATCACCTCGATCGCGACGGTTCCGGAAGACACGCCCGGCCGTGCGGTCGTCGTCGCGCGCAAAGCCGGCGTGATCTCCGGCCTGCCTCTCGTCGATGCCGCGTTCAGGCGGCTGTCGCCTGAGACCAAGATCGAGCCGCACGGCCGCGATGGTGTTGCGGTCAAGCCTGGCACCAAGTTGATGACGATTTCCGGTAACGCGCGCGCGATCCTGTCGTCGGAGCGTACCGCGCTTAATTTCCTCGGCCACCTCTCCGGCATTGCCACGGCAACGGCAGAGTTCGTCAAACGCATTGCCCATACCAAGGCGCGCGTGATTTGCACTCGCAAGACCACACCGGGATTGCGGGCGCTGGAAAAATACGCCGTGCGTTGCGGCGGTGGCTTCAACCACCGCTTCGGGCTCGATGACGCGGTGCTGATCAAGGACAACCATATCGCGGTCGCCGGCGGCATCCGCGCCGTGCTCACCCGCGCCAAGGCCTGCATCGGTCATCTGGTGAAGATCGAGATCGAGGTCGACTCGCTCGATCAGCTTGCGGAAGTGCTCGATGTCGGCCTGGCCGACGTCGTGCTGATCGACAACTTCGATCCGGATGCGATGCGCAAAGCGGTCGCCATGGTCGCGGGCCGGCTTGTGATCGAAGCGTCTGGCGGCATCACGCTCGACAGCGCCGCGGCCATCGCCGCGACCGGCGTCGATTATCTGTCGTCCGGCGCGCTGACCCACTCAGTGCAAAATCTCGACGTCGGTCTCGATATCGAGATGTGACTCATCGAGGCCAGTCGTCAGCGCTATTTCGGCGAACCCGCCGCCCGCAAATATTCAACTTTCGGCTGCGGGGAATGCTTGTGGTGCTTGGCGGTGGCCGCTGACGCGCTTTGCGCGAGCGCGGCGAGCAGGCCGGCGGCCAGCGTGAGCGCCACGGCGGCTCTGACTGAGATTTTCATGGCAACCTCCCTGTCGCCGCTTGTGAATTGCGCGGCACAGGGACGTTAGCATATCCGCTCAGAGCTTCGTACTCGATCCGCTCGTTGCGGAAGCGGTTGGCTTCATGACCCCATCGCCGGTCTTCGGCTGCGGGATCGGAGTTTCCGCAAGCGCCTCCGGGTCCGGCCGCAAGGTTTCCGCCTTGAGCGCGGTCGGGCCCCAATCGTCGATACCGTCGCCCCAGTTCCGTGGCCGGTAGAAGGTGTGGACGCCGAGCTGGTAGAGCCGCGTCATCTCGTGCACCCAGCTCGGATGCACCCAATAAGCATGATAGTGCGTGGCATGACCGACTTCGGTCAGCCAGATCTTCCCGTCTAGCGTCTCCTTGGCGATGCGCTTGGCCTGCTCCCACATGTCAGGCTCCTCGATCTTGTTGAGGTCCTTGCCTTCGCAGGCGAAGGTGAACTGGCAGGCGAGATGCCGCTCGGCGTTTTGATAGACCACGCCGCAGACATTGTTCGGATAGAAGCCGGAGAACACGCGGTTCATCACCACCTGCGCCACCGCCTCTTGGCCTTTTTCCGGCTCGCCGCGCGCTTCGAAATAGACCGCGTCGGCAAGGCACTTCTCGGCTTGCAGCCGCGGCTTGCCGAGCAGGCCAAGACGCTGCGCCGGCGTACGCGACAGTTCGGAGTCGTTTTTATTGGCGATCGTCTCGCCGCCCTCGTCAGCTTGTGTGTCGCCGCTCTCGAGCGCCGACAGCTTGATACCCGCATCGGCCGGCGACACCATTGTCGGCTCGCTGCCGGGCGCCCAGCGCTGCAATCCATCCGACGGTCCCATCGAACCGACGCCGAAATAAGTCTGGGCGCTGCTGGCTTCAGAATCGCTATCGAGGAACGACATGGTCGCGAACGGGGAGCCCTGCCCGTCCGACGGATACATTTCGTTCGCCGGCGGAATTTCCGGCGGCTTGTCGAGCAGCGCGAAATCGTCGTCGGCAATCGAGGCAGCCGTCGCGTTCGATTTCGCTGCCAGCATGGAATCAACGCCGCTCCGTTGCGCGTCGAGTTGCAGCACCGGCGCTGACGGCGGCAATTCCGCCGGCTGCGCGATTGGCGGTACGCTATCGAGCTCGGTGCTTTTGAGCCGCAATTTCGGTGCGGGCGCTGGAGACGGTGACAACACCGGATTCACCACCGGCACCGCATTGATCGGCTGAAGTTGCGGTAACGGCTCGGGCACAGGCGCGGCCATCGGCAAACGATCGCCTTTGCGCGCGCGATTGACGGTCGGATATTCGAGCTCGGGTCCAGGCGCGTTCAGCGGCGCGTCGACCTGAAAGCTTGAGCGATCAAGCGAGCTCGGATCGAAATTGACGGTCTGATAGCCGAGCGGCTCGGGCATCGACGTGCCGATCGGACGGCCGTAGCTGAAAGTCGCGCGCTCGATGGTGCCGAACGGCGATGCGATAAGATGATCGCGCACATGCTGGGCGAATGACGGCTGCTGCGACAACAGCGCCGCGAGATCCTGGTACCCGACCGAGGTCGGCATCAGCGCGAAGAAAAATGCACCGAACCAGAAGGGCGATGCCGAAGCACTCACCGCCCGGACACGCGACGCAACCATTACCCCTGACCCCAACGCCTGACGCAACGCGTACTTGTTATGCAAACACTACCGGAGTGCCGCGAATGCGACAGTTTCAACTATTGTCGGGTTAACGTTGCGAAGGCGTTAATCGCGCGTCACACGTTGCGAATCCGCGTACGACTCAACGATCTTGGTTGCTGAGTCATGCGCAAAGTTCCGCGCAACACGGCTGCTTGCTCACAAAATTTGGAGTTGATTAACCACGATCCCACGCGAGCGACGGAACTTCGCGCGCGCACTGATGAAGCGGAACTCTGTCCGCTCATCCCAGCGAAAGCGGGGACCCAGCGAAAAATAGTTGACGCGCATGCGGCTCAGCTGGATTCCCGCCTTCGCGGGAATGAGCGGAAAAAGCTAAAACGCCTTACGCCTCGCCGCCGCCGCGCTTGCCAAGCGCCGCCTGCGCCGCCGCGAGCCGCGCGATCGGCACGCGGAACGGCGAACACGACACATAATCGAGTCCGACCTCGTCGCAGAACGCGACGGAAGCAGGATCGCCGCCATGCTCGCCGCAAATGCCGAGCTTGAGATTTTTGCGCACCTTGCGCCCGCGCTCGGTGGCGATGCGAATGAGCTCGCCGACACCCTCGCGGTCGATCGAGACGAACGGATCGGACGGCAAGATGCCGCGCGCGGTGTAGATATTGAGGAAGCTCGCCGCGTCATCGCGGCTGATGCCGAATGCGGTTTGCGTCAGGTCGTTTGTTCCGAATGAGAAAAACTCCGCGGTCTCGGCGATCTCGCCAGCCATGAGCGCCGCGCGCGGCAGCTCGATCATGGTGCCGACCTGATATTTGAGTTTGGTCTTGGTCTCGCCGGCCACGATCTTCGCCATGGCGTCGATCCGCTCCTTGACCAGATCGAGCTCGGCTTTGCTCGCGATCAGTGGCACCATGATTTCCGGCGTCACCGCGATGCCGGTCGCCTTCTCCGCTTCCACCGCGGCTTCGAAGATGGCACGCGCCTGCATCTCGGCAATTTCCGGATAAGCGATCGCGAGCCGGCAACCGCGGAAGCCGAGCATCGGATTGAACTCGTGCAATTCCCTGGCACGATCCGCGAGCTTCTTCGGATCGGCGCCCATCGCTTCCGCGACTTCGGCGATCTCCTCCTCGGTGTGCGGCAGGAATTCGTGCAACGGCGGATCGAGCAGCCGGATCGTCACCGGCCGCGCGCCCATGATTTTGAACAGTTCGACGAAATCGTCGCGCTGCATCGGCAAGAGCTTGGCGAGCGCCGCGCGGCGCGACTTCTCATCGTCGGCAAGGATCATCTCGCGCACCGCGCGAATGCGATCCGCGTCGAAGAACATATGCTCGGTGCGGCACAGCCCGATGCCCTCGGCGCCGAATTTAACCGCAGCCTGCGCGTCGGCCGGCGTGTCGGCGTTGGCGCGGACCTTGAGCCTGCGTACGCCATCGGCCCATTTCATCACGGTGACGAATTCGCCGGCGAGCGCGGACTGCATCATCGGCACGCGGCCGGCCAGCACCTGGCCGGTCGAGCCGTCGATGGTCAGGATCTCGCCCTTCTTCATCGTCGTGCCGCCTGCGGTCACGGTTTGCGCGCGATAATCGACGCGCAGCGAGCCGGCGCCGGAGACGCAGGGCTTGCCCATGCCGCGCGCGACCACCGCCGCGTGAGATGTCATGCCGCCGCGCGTGGTCAAAATGCCTTCGGCGGCGTGCATGCCGTGAATATCTTCCGGCGATGTCTCGACCCGCACTAATATAACTTTACGTCCCTGGTTCTTCAGCGCCTCGGCGTCTTCCGACGAAAACACGATCTCGCCGCACGCCGCGCCCGGCGAGGCCGGCAACCCGGTCGCGAGTATCTTACGCTCGGCGTTCGGATCGATGGTCGGATGCAGGAGCTGATCGAGGGCTGCGGGATCGACCCGCGTTATTGCCTCGTCTTTGGTGATGAGCTTTTCCTCGGCGAGCTCGACCGCGATGCGGAGCGCCGCCTGCGCGGTGCGCTTGCCGTTTCGAGTTTGCAGCATCCACAGCTTGCCCTGCTCTACCGTGAACTCGAGATCCTGCATGTCGCGATAGTGTTTCTCGAGCTTCGCCCGGATGCGCTTGAGCTCGGCAAAAGCTTCGGGCATCGCCGATTCCATCGACGGATTGTTGGAGCCTGCCTCCTTGCGCGCGTCCTCGGTGATTTCCTGCGGCGTGCGGAGGCCGGCGACAACGTCTTCGCCCTGGGCATTGATCAGGAACTCGCCGTAAAGCCTGTTCTCACCGGTCGATGGATTGCGCGTGAAGGCGACGCCGGTCGCCGAGTCATCGCCCATATTGCCGAACACCATGGCCTGCACGTTGACGGCGGTGCCCCAGCTCTCCGGAATGCTTTGCAGACGACGATAGGTAATGGCGCGCTGGTTCATCCATGAACTGAACACCGCGCCGATTGCGCCCCACAATTGATCGTGCGGGTCCTGCGGGAACGGCTTGCCGCTTTCTTCTTCGACCCGCTCCTTATAGCGGGCGATCACTTCGGACCAGTCGCTGGCGTCAAGCTCAGTGTCGAGCGTATAGCCGTTGCGGTCCTTGTGATCGTCGAGGATTTCCTCGAAGTGATGATGCTCGATGCCGAGCACCACATCGGAATACATGGTGATGAAGCGGCGATAGCTGTCAAAAGCAAAACGCCGGTCGCCGGCCTGCTCCGCAAGCGCGTTCACCGTGACGTCGTTGAGGCCGAGATTGAGCACGGTGTCCATCATGCCCGGCATTGATGCGCGCCCGCCCGAGCGCACCGACACCAGCAGCGGATTTTCGGCGTCGCCGAATTTTCTTTTGGTGATGCGGCCGATCTCGGCGAGCGCCGCTTCGACCTGCGCCCTCAGTTCCTTCGGATAGGTTTTGCCGTGATCGTAGAAGTACGTGCAGACTTCCGTTGTGATGGTGAAGCCGGGCGGCACCGGCAGGCCTAGATGTGCCATCTCGGCGAGACCCGCGCCCTTGCCGCCGAGCAGATTGCGCATTGAGGAGCGCCCGGCCGCCTTGCCGCCGCCGAAGGCATAGACCCACTTGCCCTTCGCTGCCTTGGGGGCAGCAGCGGGCTTTGCGGATTTCGCCTTTGCAGTTTTTGCCGGCTTTGCAGTTTTTGCCGGCTTTGCGATTTTCGCCGATTTAGCGGCGGCGCGCGGCGCCGGTTTCTTCACGGACGGACGGGATTTTTTAGATCGTGATTTGGCCATTGCTGATTGGTGCGATTGAGCCCGGCTGTTGTTGGTTGCAATGCTCGCTGGGGCTTGGCTCCAGATCGAGGCTAATGAAAGAAATGATGGACCGCATTGAGGCCCACCAAACCGACGAAAATAAGGTACAGGGCGACGATGTAGTTGAGCAGGCGCGGCATGATCAGGATCAGAATGCCGGCAACGAGCGCAACAATCGGCGAAAGCTCCGTGGCAGTGATGAACATTGGATTTCCTTAAAGTTACAATGCTTTGGGAAAGCGCCGCCGGCGCGGCAGAAATCGACTAACTCCTAACGCGCGAGCCGCGGATCGATTCTATGCGACAAACGCAATTGACGGAAGCAGGACGGCGCGGGGGAGTGGATTTTTCAACATCGCTCTGCGCCCTCATGCTGAGGAGCATTGCGCAGCAATGCGTCTCGAAGCACGTGGCTCCCCCATCCTTCGAGACGCCTCAGGATGAGGACATGGTATTCCATTCTCGCGATGCGCTTCGCACCCGAGTCTTTTTCCAAGCGTACGGCAAGACGCCCACGGTGGAGCGCAATGGAGCGCCGGGAGGCGCCAGGGTCGTGGGCCACGCCACGCGAACGAGCGTTACCACCCGCTCGCGCTTCGGGCGTGGCGCGCGCCACAGATCAGCCCGCTTGCGCGAACCGCCTGCTTCGGGCGCGCTGCGCCTCCCGGCGCTCCACCGACAACAATACGAGAGCTTTCGTCCGTCAGATTGGCCGTGGCCTGCGGCGAATCTTTAAGGAGAGTGTGGTAGGATTTATATCCTATAGAAGCGCAAATGTCAATGCTCCTTCGACTCGCTATCCTGAGCGGCGAATGGCCGATTTGATCGAGAGCAGAGCCGATGAGCACGCGGATTTGGATGATTGCAGCCGTTTTGGGTGCGGCACTGGCGCTGGTGCAAGCTGCTTCGGCCCCGGCCGACAACACGCCTTCGGCGGACCAGAGCTGCCAGCAGGAGATGCAAGACAACCAGTACGCGGCTGCAGTCAAAGACTGTACGCAGGCGATCACGCTCAATCCGAAAGATGAGAGCGCCTATTTCGCTCGCTGTGCGGCCTATGCCGACCTCGGAAACTACGATGCCGCCATCGCGGATTGCTCGCAGGCAATCGCGCTCAATCCCAAAAATGACGACGCCTATACCGATCGCTGCCTGGCCAACGGCTATCTGGCCAACTACAGCGCCGCGCTCGCCGATTGCTCGCAGGCGATCGCAATCAATCCGAAGAGCGCAAACGCCTACCTCAATCGGTGCAGCGCCTATGGAAATATGGGGAAACTACAACGCGGCGATTGCGGATTGCTCGGAGGCCATAACGCTTCGCCCAAACAGCCCAGACGCCTATCTCAATCTTTGCCAGCTCGATGCCTTTATTGGAAACTACAGCGCCGCGATTGACCCGTGCACGCATGCGATCACGCTCAAACCGGGCACCGAGGCGGCCTACCTCGCGCGCTGTCAGTCTTACGACAAGCTGGCCAACTACGCCCCTGCGGTCACCGATTGCACACAAGCGATCACGCTCAATCCAAAAGATGCGGACGCTTATAATGGCCGGGGCGCGGCCTATCAGGGTTTGGGTAACAGCGGGCAGGCCATCGCCGACTTTCAAAAGACGCTCACGATCGACCCCTCGAGCCAGACGGCGCAAAACGCACCAAAGCAGATTGGTGCCCAGCCGTAATCGCCCTCGTCATTGCGAGCGAAGCGAAGCAATCCAGCGCTCAATGCAACCGCCCCTGGATTGCTTCGTCGCTCTGCTCCTCGCAATGACGAAACGGAATGCAGGCTCAGCCTTCGATCTTCGAAAAATCGGCGACCGCGCGGGTGGCGGCGCGGATTTCGTTGAGCAGCTTGAGCCGGTTTTCGCGCAGCGCCTTGTCGTCGGCGTTGACTGTTACCTTGTCGAAGAAAGCATCCACGCTCGGCCGTAGCTTCGCCATGGCTGTCATCGCGGAACCGAAATCTTCCTTCGCGACGGCGGCGGACGCTTCGGCCCTGGCAGTGTCGATGGCGTGCGCCAGCGCCTTTTCCTCGGGCTGGGTGTAAAGGTTCGGCTTCGGTGCGCCGGTATAGTCGCGGCTGTCCTTTTTCTCCTCGATGCGCAGGATGTTGCTCGCTCGCTTGGTTCCCGCGAGCAGACTCTTGCCGTCTTCGGTGTCGAGGAATTTTCCGAGCGCTTCGACGCGGCGGACGATCAGCAATAGATCGTCCTGACCTTCCAGCGCGAACACCGCATCGACGAGGTCGTGTCGGGCACCTTGATCGCGGAGTTGGACTTTCAAGCGGTCGGCGAAAAACTTCAAAAGCGCGTCCGAAACTTCTCGGTCAGACCATACTGCGCCGTAATGGCCCTCACCTGGACGTTGAGATCCTGATGGCCTTTGTCTTTCAAAAAACAGTCGGGCGGAAACAAAGAAGTCTGAGAGAGATAGCCGCAAGCCATTTTCTAGAATTAGTCGAATAACGCCCAATGCTGCGCGTCTCAGGCCATAGGGATCGCGAGAGCCCGTCGGTCCTTCGTCGTAAGCGAAAAAATCAACCAACATACTAATCTTGTCCGCGAGCGCGAGCGCGATCGAAACCGGATCGGCCGGAACAAGATCGTCCGGACCTTTCGGCCGATAGTGATCCTCGCAGGCGTGGGCGACGGCTTCGTCCTCGCCCTGCGCCTCGGCGTAGTATTTTCCCATTAGGCCTTGCAGCTCAGGAAATTCGCCGACCACTTCAGTCAGTAAGTCCGCCTTACAAAGCTGCGCCGCGCGCTTCGCCTTCTCGACATCGGCGCCGACCAGTGGCGCGAGCTCACCGGCGAGACGCTCAATGCGTGCGATACGTTCGGCCTGCGTGCCGAGCTTTTCGTGGAACACGATGTGCTCGAACTTCGGCAGCCGGTCTTCGAGCCGAGTTTTCAGATCGGTCTCGTAGAAGAATTTCGCGTCCGACAGCCGGGCACGGATGACGCGCTCGTTGCCTGCGACAATTTCCTTGCCGCCGTCCTCGGCTTCGAGATTCGACACGAGGATGAATTTGTTGGTGAGCCTCGCAGTCTCAGTATCGCGCAGCACGAAGCATTTCTGGTTGTTGCGGATGGTGGCGCGGATCACTTCCTCGGGGATCGAGAGAAAGCTCGCGTCGAAAGCGCCCATCAGCACCACCGGCCATTCGACGAGGCCGCAGACTTCGTTGAGCAGCCCTTCGTCCTCGATCAGTTCCAGCCCTTGCGCGAACGCCAATTGCTTGGCTTCGGTGTGGATGATGTCACGGCGGCGCTGCGCATCCAGCACCACCTTGGCCTTGTCGAGTTTTTGCGCGTAGTCGTCGAGGCGGCGCACCGTGAAGCTTTGCGGTGCGAGGAAGCGATGCCCGCGCGTTTCGTTGCCGGCGGCAACTCCGCCGACTTCGAACTTCACGATGTCGGGGTCTTCGGTTTCCGGCCCGAACGTGGCGACGATGGAATGCAGCGGCCGCACCCAGTTCAGCGCGCCGGGCTCTTTCGACTGCTCGCCCCAGCGCATCGACTTCGGCCACGGGAAGCTCTTGATGACCTCGGGAATGATATCGCCGATCACGTCGATCGCGGCGCGGCCCGGCTTCTCGATCACCGCGACATAGAAATCACCCTTCTTGTCAGGCTGCACTTTCGCTTCGTCGATCGACTTCAGACCCGCAGCGCGCAGAAAGCCCGCGATAGCCTGCTCGGGAGCGCCGACCTTCGGACCCTTGCGCTCTTCCTTGATGTCCGGCTGCCGCGCCGGCACGCCGTGCACCGCGAGCGCCAGCCGCCGCGGCGTCACGAATGCCCTGGCGCCTTCATAGACCAGCCCCGCATTTACCAGCCGGTCGGTGACGCCTTTGCGCAAATCCTCCGCCGCCCGCGCCTGCATGCGCGCGGGAATTTCCTCGGAGAACAGTTCGAGCAGAAGATCAGGCATATTGGTCCTTCACCCTCCCCCTTCAGAGGAGGGCTTTATGACTCCCGTCGCACATCGGCTGGTGCTGCGAGCGCTTGCAGGTGCAGAACCAGACTTCCTCGTTCGATGCCGCTTTCCATTCCTGCGGCCGGAACTCGGTGCCCTTGTGCGAGCCGTCGCAGAACGGTTGCGCCTTGGAACGCCCGCAGGCGCACCACCAGTAGCTTTCGCCCGCAACAACATTGATGCCTATCGGGCGACGTCCGCCGATTTCTGGTTCGCTCATTTTGCCTTCTCCGCTCCGCTGATGATGGTCCCGCCGCCTTCGGTCGCCAGCCATGCCTCGCCGCAGGCTTTGGCCAATTCGCGCACCCGCAGGATGTAGCTCTGCCGCTCGGTCACCGAGATGACACCGCGGGCATCGAGCAGGTTGAACACGTGGCTGGCCTTGATGCACTGGTCATAAGCCGGCAGCGCCATCAGGTGACGGCCGCGATTGCCGCCGTTGCTGCCGGCGCGCCAGCCGTCATCGAGATATTTTTTGCACGCCGCTTCCGCCATCTTGAACTGCTCGAACAGCATGTCGGTGTCGGCATATTCGAAATTGTGCCGCGAAAATTCCTGCTCGGCTTGCAGGAATATGTCGCCGTAAGAGACGCGCTCCGCGCCGTCGCGGCCGTTGAAGTTGAGATCGTAGACGTTCTCGACGCCCTGCACGTACATCGCCAACCGCTCGAGGCCGTAAGTGAGCTCGCCGGCGACCGGCGCACATTCGAAGCCGGCGACCTGCTGAAAGTAGGTGAATTGCGACACCTCCATGCCGTCGCACCAGCATTCCCAGCCGAGTCCCCAGGCGCCGAGTGTCGGGCTCTCCCAATCATCCTCGACAAAACGGATGTCGTGGATTTTCGGATCAATGCCGATGGCGTAGAGCGATTTCAGATAAAGGTCCTGCAAGTCGTCGGGCGACGGTTTGAGGATCACCTGCATCTGATAATAGTGCTGCAGCCGGTTCGGGTTTTCGCCGTAGCGGCCGTCCTTCGGCCGGCGCGACGGCTGCACGTAGGCGGCGTTCCACGATTTCGGCCCGAGCGCGCGGAGCGTCGTCGCCGGATGAAAGGTGCCGGCGCCGACCTCCATGTCATAGGGCTGCAGGATGACGCAGCCCCAATCGGCCCAATAGCGTTGCAACGCCAGGATCAGCCCCTGAAAGGAGCGTTCCGGGCGCATATACGGCGGCAGTTGTTCGCTGGGTGAACTCATCGGCATGTTGTTGGTGGAAGGCTCGCGGCAGGTCAAGGGCAGCCGGTGCGGCAGCAAGGATGGGCGATTCGCCCGAGCGACTATGCTAGTAGCAGAAGAAACCAACGATCAGAATCCGGGATCACAGGGATGGAAAAGCTCCGATACGCCGCCGCTGTTTTGGGCGCAGTCCTAAGCCTGGCGGCAACGCCGGTTGCCCACGCACAGGATTATCCGACCCGTCCCGTGCGCATTGTGGTCGCCTTCCCGCCCGGCGGCCCAACCGATTTCGTCGGCCGGATTGTGGCGGTGAAGATGACCGCCCTGCTCGGTCAGCGCGTCTATATCGACAACAAGCCCGGCGCCAACGGCACGATGGGCGGCGGCGACGTGGCGAAATCCGAACCTGACGGCTACTCGCTGTTCCTCAGCACCGCCGGCGCAGTGGTGGTGTCGCCGCATATCCAGGCGAGCATGCCGTACGACACGCTGAAGGATTTTGCGCCGGTCGCGCTGGTGACCAAGGTCACCGAGGTGATGGTGGTGAAGCCGGGCCTCGGCGTCAAATCGGTGAAGGATCTCGTTGAGATAGCGAAAGCGAAACCGGGCACGATCCCGTTTGCTTCCACCGGTATCGGTTCGCCGCCACATCTTGCACAGGAAATGCTCGATGCCTCGGCAGGCGTGCAATTCCTCCACGTGCCGTATCGCGGCGCGGCACCGGCGCTGACCGACCTGCTCGGCGGCCAGGTGGAAGTCGTTGTGCTCGACGTGCCGGTGGTGATCTCGCAAATTCGTGCCGGCGCGCTGCTGCCGATCGGCGTCGCCTCCGACAAGCGCGATCCGCTTCTCCCCGACGTTCCGACTTTTGCAGAGCAAGGCTATCCGAACACTGATGCGTCGAGCTGGTACGGCTTGCTGGCGCCGGCCAAGACACCACCGGCAGTGATCGCCAAGCTCAACAAAGCGGTCAACGACGCACTCGCCGACGCGAGCGTCCGCGAGAAACTCGTCAACGCCGGCGCAACCCCGGCAGGCGGCACGCCGGATTCGTTCGGCGCTTTCCTCAAGGCCGAATACGAGAGGTGGGGAAAGATCGTCAAAGACCGCGGGATCAAGGATCCGGGGTAGTAGGCGTCCGTCCCACCGCTCGTCCCCGCGAAAGCGGGGATCCAGCGCACATGCATCGATCTGGATTCCCGCTTCCGCGGGAATGAGTGGATAAAAAACCGACGCAAACTACCCCGGCCGATATTCGCCGGTCCGCGGATCGCGCTTGAGCGTCGGCAGCTGATTGCGGTCGAACGGCTCGACGGAGGCTTGCGCGCGCACGGTGTCGAGATCGCTGTTCACGCGGACAACCTCGCGCACGCACCAACGCACCAGCGCGGCCGCTCCCACTATCCCTATGGTCAAAATCATTACCGGATGCATCACGGCACTCCAGAGTTACAGACCAAACCGCGCCCACATCGCTCGCGCTTCCAGCGTCGAGATCAGATCGTCGGCAAAACCGGCAGCAAGGCCTCCCGGCATTCCGGCCAAAAGGTCGCTGCCGGTCACACCGGCGACGCGCCGCCCAAACCAGCCGCGCTCCGCGCTGATCAAAGGCGTAACGAGCTTATCGCCGAATCGTTGCCGCAGCACGCCACGCAAATCGCCAATGCCATCGACAAGCCCAAGTTCCAGACCGCGGGAACCGGTCCAGTATTCCCCGGAAAACAAGTCGTTTTCTGGGCCATTCAGCTTGCCGCCCCGGCGCGATTTGACCAGCGCAATAAAGCTATCGTGAATTTGTCGCTGCAGCTGCTTTAGCCGTTCAACATCGTCCGGATTCTCCGGCAGGAACGGATCGAGCATCGCTTTATGGTCGCCCGAGGTGTAGAGCCGCCGCTCGACCCCGATTTTCCCGATCAGCTTGTCGAAGCCGAATGAGCCGCCGACCACGCCGATCGAACCGACGATCGAATGCGGGTCGGCAATGATTTCGTCGGCCGCGCAGGCGATCATGTAGCCGCCCGACGCCGCTGCATCCTCGACGAACGCGATGACACGGCGATTCTTCTCGGCGGCAAGTTCACGGATGCGGCGGAAGATCAGGTGCGATTGTACCGGCGAGCCGCCCGGCGAGTTGATGACGAGCGCGACGGCTAATGCATTGGGCACCGCGAAGGCGCGATCCAGCGTTCGCGCTATTCCGGAAAGCGTCAGCCCGGGCCGCAGCGGTGACGAAACCCCGATGATGCCGCTGAGCCGTACCACCGGCACCACGGGCTCGCCGCGCCGAAAGCGCCGCGGCACGAGCCGTCGCAGCGCCACCAGCGCCCGTCTGCCGATGCTCCGAGCGCCGTGCTCACTGCCCAACTCAGTCATGAACCGCACATAGAAGGGCAAAGCGGAACACTCAAGTGGCTCGGCGCCAAAGTTACTATTTATTTACCTTTTGGAATGCTTCTTGCTGAGCGAAGGCCGGATCAAGAAAAGCGACGGACTGCAAATGAAGATTTATATGCTCGTGATGCTGATCAGCGCCATTGTCGGGCTTTCCTATCTCCCCGTTCGCGTCCGGTCCAAGCCGACAACCAGAGTACAGCCCGATTCGCTGCCAGCTTGATGCCTAACGGCTGAGCAGCCCCGGCGTTTTCAGTCAGTCATCGGTAGTGCTGAATTTCCGCGCAGGATCGCTTCGGCCTGTTCGCTCGGCTTGTTGTTGCCATCGGCGAGCAACAGACCGGGAAGCAGTTTCAGCGGCGCCTGACCTTCCTTGATCGCACGGACCAGCACGCGGATCGCCGCAGCGTTCGGCTTTGGATAAACCGGCAGTACCGATGCGCTGCCGAAGGCCAGCGTCAAAGCCGACAGCACGTCGGCCAAGCCATCGGCACGCCAGATCAGCGTGACGACACCCGACGTGCCCAGAAGCCGCGCCGCTGTGCCGAGCCATCGGCCCAACGTCTCATCCGATGCGAGATGAGCGACACGCCGGGCACGATCCGGCGATGCCTGATGGGAGCCTGCGTTGAATGGCGGATTCATCAGCACATGCCCCGCACATCCGGACGGCAATCCGGCTTCGGCAAAAGCCGCCGTGGACGCTTCGACATCGAGACAAACGGCGCGCACGCGCTTGTCGAGTCCATTGCGCTTGGCATTGCCTGCAGCAAGCGCGGTCAAATCAGGATCGATCTCGGCAAGCGTGACGGACAAGCCCGGCACGCGGTGCGCCAGTGCAAGGCCTGCGGCGCCGACACCGGCGCCGAGATCGACGGCGTGCTCTCTGGGCGATGCCTGGACCGCAGCCGCGAGCAGAATTGCATCGTGACCGAAACGATGACCGCGCAACAGCTGGCGCAGAACCAGCCGACCACCAAGGACGGCGTCCTCGCTGACGTCCGCCAGCTCAGCGCCCATCGGGGCGAAGTTCGTCAGCGAGGCCCGCTTCCGAGAGCAGGCGGCGCGCCGCCGGCAGTTCCTCCTCATCGACCAGGATGCGGCGCGGGAAAATGCCGATCGAGCCTTCCATGACGCTCATGTTCTGATCGACGATCATATGCGCGATATCGGCGCCCTTGAGCAGCGCCTCGATCGCCGAAATCAGCACGAGATTATTGGTGCGAACGAGTTCGCGCACATTGAGCTCCGCCGCCAAATCTGCCGGAAGCTTAGCGCCGCAGCGGCGCCGCGTCACGGCATCGAAAACGCAGCCGCAAGCACGTTTGTGGCCATCGCGCTCGTGACTTGACATCGCCCGGCTCTACGGCCACTTCGAATGCATAACAGGGAATAAACCGGCGTCATAATCGGTCGATCTGATAGCTGCCGTACTTGCTTGCAGTACTTGCCGCCTCACCATCGCGTTTCTATGCTTCTGCGCCGTTAGTGGAGATATAAGTGGCTGTTGTCCTGCCGTTTGGAAGTCCGGGCGAACCCTCGATCGACCGCCTGGTCAATCTCGTTGCGGCGGACATGGAACGCGTCAACGGTGCGATTCTTTCGCGAACCGGCTCCGAAGTGACGATGATCCCGGAGGTGGCGAACCACCTGATCAATTCCGGCGGCAAGCGGCTGCGGCCGATCCTCACCCTGGCGCTGGCCCGGCTGACCAATTACGGCGGCGACGGCCACATCAAGCTCGCCGCTGCGGTCGAGTTCATGCACACCGCGACCCTGCTGCACGACGACGTAGTCGATGAAAGCGAGCTGCGCCGCGGCCGGCTCGCCGCGCGCATGCTGTGGGGCAACGAAGCGAGCGTGCTGGTCGGCGACTTCCTGCTCGGCCAGGCGTTCAAGATGATGGTCGAAGTCGGCAACCTCAAAGCGCTGGAAATCCTCTCCTCCGCCGCCGCCGTGATCGCCGAAGGCGAAGTCATGCAGCTCGCCGCCGCCAAGAACACCGCCACCACCGAAGACGAATATATCGCGGTGATCCGCGCCAAAACCGCCGAACTGTTCGCCGCCG
>Ga0302324_100013579_pt1 | contig 16493 bp, 16 predicted proteins | sample Palsa_T0_1_FD_201949 | JGI IMG/M metagenome (GOLD analysis project Ga0302324, IMG submission 201949) | Peat permafrost microbial communities from Stordalen Mire near Abisko, Sweden - Palsa_T0_1 | ecosystem: Environmental > Terrestrial > Soil > Palsa > Peat permafrost | place: Sweden: Abisko...
CGGAATCCTTATCCACATCCGCCCGGAATCTTTATCCACATCGCCCCGGAATCGGTATCCACATGCCCCGGAATACGCACCTTCTCAATTTCCGCCGTATCGAGCCACCCGTCGATCGCTTGCTTTACCCACAGCGGCACGGCCACCGAGCGAACCTTGTTTCCCTTCCCCAGGAAATCCAGAAACACCCAGCGGCCATCTCGCATCGCAAGATGGTCGCAGCTCATGCGCGACAATTCCCCGCGGCGCAGCGCGCACGCGACCAGCACCGCCAGCAGCGCCCGATCCCGCATTCCGCGAACGCTGTGCGGATTCGGGGCCTGCAATAATGTCCGGGCTTCTTCCCACGCCAGCCACCGCCCCAGCCGTCTGCCCTTGGCGCTCACTCCGGGAACTGTGACAATCGCCTGGGCCGTCTCGCTATCCACGTAGCCACAGCGCTGCGCTTCGGTCGCCAGCTTGCGGATTGCCGCCAGGCGTTGATTGATGGTCGAGGGCGAGAACTTCATTTCCGCGAGCCAGGTGACGTAGCCTTGCACTGATTCGCGCGAGACCGGGCGGCCGGCCGACCACTGAAAGAATTGCTCGAGGGCGTAGAGATAGGCGTCGCGGGTGTGCGGCGAACGCACGGCATTGCCGACCAGCTGCTTCGCCCACTCGAGGCGGTCCACGCCGGCCTCGGGCTCGACCAGCACCAGGTCAGCCGCCATGCGGTCCTCCCCTTCGCCAAAGAGGCGAGTTCCCTTCCCGCCAGTTCCCTCCCCCCAGGCGTTCCCTTACCGTATTGGCCGGCTTTAGCTTTCTTGCCCTCTCGCCCGCCAGCAGCTCTTCGATCCACCGCAACATCCGATCCTCCCTCTGAAACTCGGATGCCTGAAACCCGGAGAGTCGGGAGACGAAATTGGCGGCGCGGATGTCGAGGCCGCGACACGCCCCTTGTTTGCGAAGTTGTTCCCCCCGGAGCTTTACCTGGTATTGCTCCCACTTGGTTCGGTGCACCTCGATCTTCTCGAGCTTACCTCGTCCCAGAACCACGGCCACGGCCAGCCACCAGCCAGGATATGTTCCCTTGTAAGGATAGAGTGGATCGAAGGAGCGGGAGCGGCCAAGGCCGCGCTCATGGTACCAGCCAAAGAGGTTGAAGCCAGGGAAGCGACCCGCAAAGCAAACGTCGACGACGACGGTTTCTGGGTTTTTCGCTGGATGGGGGGTGGGGCGGCGAGTTTCCGGGATTTCGGTGCGTAGAATGAGAAGACATGCAAAAAATGTCGGAAAACTAGGTAGTACACCATAAGGCGCATTATAAGGCGCATTATAGGAAGTTACCGTGCCCGATCGGGCACTAACATCCTCAGAGAGATTTCTGCTAAAACTGTCTCTGCGGACACACCTAAGGAACAGCTCACCAAGCACAGGTGCGGCCTTGCCGCCACAGCTCACCTGGCTTCACCGCCTGCCCGACATTTGTCAGGAACTTGTAGTCGCAGCGCGCGGTGGGAAAGGATTTCGTATTGAGATATTGGACCCAGTACCTGCTGCAACGGAGTCCACATCTCGATGTCGCAGTACGTGAAGATTCCGATTCCCACGACGGCGGCGACTAGCATCGCACCGAGACTCGACACTGGCCACTTCGTCGCCCAAGGCTGATGCTCGACGCGACCCAACACTTGGCTCATGAGGTCACCGAATGCCCCTACTCTTTATGGAACCCGAAACCACGAAAAAACGATCAGGATTTTTCTTTCCGTTGGCCTTCTGACTCTTGCGCCTGCAAGAGTCGCTCCCGCGCCTTCCTCAACTTGTCCGAGTCGGCCCTCTCAATGAGGCGTTGCATCTCCTCGGCTGTCAGCCGTTCTCCATTGGACTGTTTGAACAGCACGTTTAGCAGGATGGCCCGAAGTGCTACCACTTCCGCCATAAGCGCCTCGGCCCGGGCGCCTGCCACAGCGGTGTCAGCCGCGCCGCCGTTCGAGCTCTTCAGCATCACCTCCCGGCACCACTCGCCCAAAGTCTTGCCCCCCGTCTGGGCGGCACGCTGAAGTTCCGCGTACTCCTCATCCGTCACTTTCGTCCCGATGGACTTGGTTCTAAGAGACAGCTTCACCATATGACCATCCCTGAGCTGAGCGGCCAGCTAAGTCGTCGTACCCATCGAATCAACAAGTTCGCGCGCGGTAACTTCGCGCCTTAGTTTCCCATTAACGGCACCCAAATTCTGCCGTTATCTGGCGTCCTTTCAAATAGTTTGCGTGCGGTAACCGCAGGTTACCGTGCAGCACCCATTCTGGGGTGACGTTTCACCCTTCAGCCGCTGCGAAGCAGCGTTTCTCAAAACCCAAACCAAACCCGACCCGACCGAGCGTCCACCGACCAACAATCAGGCACCCTGCTCAAATGGGGACCTGACTATTTGCTACTACTGCGATTGAGCTGGGCTACTTTTTCGCCAGCTCCAAGATTTTTTCTGTGGAAATCTCCGGTGAACTCGAAGCACCGCTCTGGGAGATGATCGTAACCTGGTGCCGGCTGTGGCAACCCGAACAGACCGTCGCCGAACCCTCCCGCGGCCGGACATCCACTTCGATGCTTTTCTTGCGGGACCGAAGCGTGCGTGTTGGTAGACGAATCCGTGATGGTCGAAGGAACCTGAACCCCTAACGCTATACGTATGGTTCTAAGGAAGGTCTGTTGAACCCTAGCGTGTTCACGATCCGACCCGCATCCAGTGATTTCGACAATCGTATTCCCGTCAGCATCGATCACGACAGTCACTATCTTCATGACAGGAGTCTATGCTAGTACTGGTTTGATGCGATTGCGTTAAGACTATTGATGCCTAGTTCGTGGAAAAGACCAGTCTTCCTCTGTGTGATATTCTCGCGCCATGTCAGGCGCTGGCATGATCGATCCCTATCTGAAGATCGGTAGGGCGAAGACGCACCTCGACGCCTTGGAAGCACTGCTGAAAGGATTTACTGACGACAAGGCGTATACCATCACCTTTTACGACGACCTTGAGCAGAAGGGGCACATCATGGAATGCAAGCTGCACGATGTGCCCCATGATATCTGCCTCACCGTGGGCGATCTCTTTTACAACATGCGATCCTGTCTGGATCAACTCGTTTGGAGCTTGGCAAAGCGAGTGGGCGGAGTTCTCGATCCCGATAGAACTCAGTTCCCTATTCTTGCTGTCGATAATGAAGAGACTCGACGAGCTTTCAAAAAGCAGACTGAGGGTGTCCCATCGGACGCGCTCGACGAGATTCGGGCATTCCAGCCTTATCGCCGAGAAGAGTCTTACAAGTCTCATCCTCTGTGGAGACTGAACGCTATGTGTAATCTCGACAAGCACAGGCGAATTCCAGCGAACGGCAGTGAAGGCATTTTCAAGTTTCCGAAGATTACCCAGGGAGACATCGTTGGCATACAACTCCACGGAAAGGGGATGGTCGTCGAGATTCCTCTTGACCTTCGTATGGAGGCTCTCGCGGATCGCCACAGAGTGAGCGTTCCGTTTGCCTACAAGGGTAAATTGCAACTCGATCCGAGCATTCCCTTTAAGGTAAACTTCGGCGGGGATGCGACTGGCCTCACCGAAGACGGGCAGGGCATCGCGGAGATATATCAGTTCATTTGTGAAACAGTGCTCCCAAGGTTCCTGCCCTTCTTTCCGTAGTTTTCATCATGAGAGTGGGGATTCTGCCGTTCCGCCCAAAGGCTGAGCCGAGAAAGTCGAATTGTGCGTCGCCCTCATGACGACTCGAAAACTTCGCGTCTTCCAACACCTACCGTCGTCCAAGGGCCAACTCGAGTCGTCCTGAGCTTGAACCGTTCTTCTCCTTTAGTCGAGTGCCAGAACAACCTGAAGAGAATTGTCGACCTTCGATTGAAGGTTCTCTTGAATCTGGCCAATGAGCGTGTGGAAATGCTGTTTGTTGACAGGACGAATCAACTCGCAAAGGATGACCCCTTCATCATCCAGATCTGTGCCGGTGCCAGATACAACGACGTGGCTTGGCAGAAGAGTAGCACCGACAGCTGACTTCTTGGCTACGGGAGCAACTAAAGCGAAATCGCTTTCCTGGTGGAGAGCGTTTCGACTGACGACCAAAACGGGCGTCCGAGCCCCATTTGAAAGCTTGACGAGGTAGAGAGAGCCGCGAGTGACGTTTGGCATAGATCAGGGGTGGCGGGCCAGACGCTGTCTAGCGAGCGTGAGCACGAGGAGCCGTGTCGACTAGCTCGACAAGAGGCAGACTTTCGTGATCACTGATCGAGAACATCTCGTTCAGATCTCGTGACAAGCGTTGGTAGTTACGGTCTCCCGCCATTTTCAGAAATGCTTGGTCAACCTGTGCTCGTCGCATATTCTCTAAATACAATTTAAGCGCCCCAGCCATCAAGCCGCTCATAGTGGTTATACCCGTGACTCCACTCTCGAGAAACTCTTTGGCTTCGTCCAACAGGCTGCCCGGCAGCCGGACAGTTGTGGGCTGTGTAGCTTTCTTTTCGATTGTTGAGTTGTTCGCAGAAGCTCGGTATTCCATGGCTCGTCACCCACAACTACGATAGTCCATGAAAGAATCATTGTCAACATTAAAAATGAAGTCATAAGTAAATACATAAGAGCACCATTATTGAAATCATGCGAAGTGCGCTGTTCTAATGCATGGACTATTATGTTCATTATCAATGGTTTACAGAAAAACCTCTAAATCCACGTATTTGTCCCCTACCCGTTCAAACTCTGGCGGATCGTGCTCATCCTTGTCACTCCGGGCGAGTTTACCTCCTTTTCCTTTCAAGGCTGCGAGAAGTTGGCTCTTGGGTATGTATTTCCACCGCGACATTGGCCGAGTTGAGACATCTGCTAGGAATTCATTAGACAGCACCAGTTCGACGAATTCCCTTGGTGAAGCGTTATGGCTACCATGGTGCCCGACTTTGAGGAATGTCGTTCTCGCCAATAGCGTGCGCCACGTCGGGTCGCTCAGCGCGACCGACCAGGTGCCCCACTGTGCATCTCCCGGAAACAAAAGGTAGGACTGCCCGATTTGCAGCATAATCATCAGACTGGTTCCGTTCACAGCCCGGTCGAGCGCGACTGCTAATTCAAATTCCTCACCTTTTCCAAAGTTTATGATTCTGCCGACTTCCGTCGGCTTCAGGCACAAGTAAGGACGTTCAATGGCGAAAACCGATTCATCCACCACCCAGTTTGATCCGAATGGCAGCTTCAGATCGTCTGATCTGCTGCCCTTGGCTACTTGGAGCCGGAGATAAGACTCGGTAGCAGGCGGATCCATGTCCCGAATCACATCCGGGTCGTGCGATGGCCCGAGTATGTGGACCTTAACACCGGGAAGGCAAGCGGGAGAAAACGAACAGTTTGAACGTTCTTTGGGCGGGAGGAAGCGGCGTTCCGCCTGGCCCGCAAAACCGTCGTGCAGCGTTCGCATGGCCTTGGCGTTGGTTAAGCTGTTCCTAGCCACGCTGACTACCTCGTCTGCGAGACCAAGAGCAACCATTGCCGACTCAAGATGAAGAGCCAACCTGCTCTGGGTATCAAGCACTTTCCGTGCTTGGGGGTCCTGTGGATCTTCAGTCCAGGGCATCCACACTTCGCCAACTTCAACCTTCGACCAGAGCTCGCTTTGAAAACCACTGACGTGATCCTGATGGCGGTGGGTCGCAACTACGACATCAATGCGAGGTTTGCCATTTACCGTCACCTCCGCAATGACATCCGCCGCTACTTCTTCCACTTTTCGGGGACCGGGGCCGGCGGAGTGCGAACCGCAATCAAACAGAATCTGTAGTGTCCGATCGGGCGCCGGGACGGACACTAAGAAGCAATCACCGAACCCGACGTTATACATCCGAATCCGTATCTTGCCGCTCATCGCACACCTCGATGCATGGCGGCGAAGTTCATTCTCCTGACGATTCGATTCTTAACATAAGCGTCGTCACCCCACGCAAGCAACGGATCGGAACGATCCACGTGGTCGACAAACTCGAGCTGTCGTTGTTCGCGAAGTTTGGCCTGCTGCTGCAGTTCTTCCGCGATGTTGGCCGACCGCATGGGCTTGGAAATCACGTACCGAACTTTTCCTTCGGCCGATGCGACCACCGTCGTGCCACCCCTAAAGGGCACGCCTCCAAACCTTTCATCCGGTGCTGAGTCATGCTGGCCGAATTGAGCTACCATCTCCACCAGAAGTTGACCTCGGGGGGCGACACGGAAGACTGGGTGGAATCCCAGTACAGCGATGCTGCGCTGGGGATCCAAGCCCAACGCGGCCGCATTTACGCGCCCGTATCCACCTAATTGGGAGGCCACCAGACCTTCCACGTCTGCCTCAGATTCTTCAGCTGCTTCCCCAACGGAGGAAGTTCGGTCGCGCTCCTGATCATCAGAAGAAACAGTCTGAATGAAGCGGTCGGGCTCAGCCGAACTGCTGTACTGTTGTGCGCCACTTAGGATCAAAGAGTGGAGTTGTTCCACAGGAAATTCTGGCAAACCATCGGCAGGCTCCCAGAGTAAGGACTCCTCCGCCAGCGATACGACGTTGTCGGGGTACACACCTCGACTTCGGAATGCCTCGATCATGCTGGCTCGCATCCCGTAATCGTCGACTGGGTTGAGTTCAAAATCTGCGGTGACAAGGGCACGGAGGTAGTCTCCAAAGGTGACATCAATGGGCGGCAGATAATCAAAAGCCCGGATGCACATAGTAAGAATCGATTGTGCGGTTTTTGAGGCTTCCGCAGCGATTCGGTTGACAAGGTCCGGATGAAGGTCTCCTTCTGGCAGCTTACCTGTACCTCCCGTCGCGATTCGGATCAGGTCCTTGATCCTGTGTTGGTATGTGGCAAAAAACGCGTCGAATACAGCTGCGACCAAGATCGAACCACGGTCGTGTGGCTCGTCGACTTGCTCGTAGAGTTTTGGATCAGGATTCCCGACCGCAGTTCTTAATGCCTGGCCCTGGCCGGTGGTATAGCCGAACTGTTGCGCTAGATCGACCAACGCACTTGGGGATCTCAGGTCAGTGCGAGTCTCCTGAATCTTGTCCCTCAAGATGGATTGAAAAGAAAAATGCTGGAAAATTGCAACTACGTCTGAAAAACCCTCGTGGAAAGCCAGCACGTCTCGATTGCTCGGCTCAAGGAAGAGTCGTCGGAGCCGATGTACGAGGGAGTGAGTCATTTCATGGGAAATGATGTCTTGGGACAGGCAGGTGAAAACGGTTTGGCCTGGCAGGTTCGGTCCTGGATCTGAACGATCCGCGCGGAAATAGCCGAAGAGGATGGCCAACAGCTTTGGATCATAAAAGGCATTCGCTCCGTAGAACGCATGCGGCATCAGTCGAAGGCGTCGACTACGACGAAAGGTCATTCTCCTCCCCAGTGCCAGCTCGAAGTTCTCGATGACCTTCATCGCTACCGCATAAACCATCTGCTGGTGAAACCGTGGATCGGACTCGGTAGGTGCTAGCCCTCCTTGCATGAGTATGAATGGGTGGTCCAGGTTGACAGGTTCGTAGTAGCAACGGTTGGCGCCGTCATAATCTACGACCTCTACTCGACTTCCCTGTGGACCGGGAGCAAGTTTCTCATTCGTGATGTCGATGGTGATGCGGTTGCCAGCAGCTCGGCCCAGCATAGGATCGAAGGCAAAAATCTTTAAGGGACGCCTGGCTGGCGGGCTTTCAACGAAGACAGATCTACGCTTTGCCACAAAGATTTCCTGACTCTTTCGGCGAGCCGCGCGCAAATAGTACTCCCAAAATCTGGGAAGTCAACAAGAACATACGCTCTGTTACAGAAACAGGACAAGAACTTCAGCCCCAACACAGTCGGCCTATAGTGGGCTTGCCAATAAGATTGACCCTCGTAGCCATACCCGTTGCTGCAGTTCTCGTTACTCTCGGCGCGACGTTTTATAGGTTCCTGCACCGAAAGCGGTTTCAGAATTGAATGGCAGAATGCCATTCAAATCCAGCCCGCTCATCCGATTGACCGAACAGAAACGGGTTGGTACCACAAGGGGGTTTCATTCATATATTGAGGTGGCGGGAAAGATCTGGGTTGCGTCGCACACTGTTACCTCGATCAAGAAATCACGAGTAGACTACCTATACCCTTCCTATCTCTCTTCCTATCTCTCTTGTTGACATTCCCGGATGTACGGCGTATGTTGGGCATCAATTTCGGCGAACGGAAGAGTGTGGTCTGACCTGCACTGCACATCCGAGGGGGCTTCTAATTCGCCGACTTCCCCAAACTTAGGATGGCCCTGTCGAGGAGAAATCGCTCGACTGTGGGAACTGTTGTCTTGAAAGCAAAAGGCCTTTCAAAAGCGACAGCGCCCTAGTTGAGCGGCTTTGTATCGACGCTGGGTGATTTCTTCTCGGTAGTGGGGTCTTTATGCGATACGTGCCATATCTGTATTTTCTCCGGATTCCACTGATCTTCGCGCTAATTCTGATCACTCTTCCCCTGATCGGTCTTTGGATCGGTGGCGAGCCGAACCCGATGATCGGCGGCTTTTTCGATCTCAACGATCCGGAGGTCTTCTTCGTCTGTTTGGGAGTATTCCTCTACGGTGCCGCCCTCTCGGTCGCCGCGACTCTTGTCCTGCTTTACGGCAGAGAGCGCTTCTTCGCCGCTCCACTGTCCGCTGCTGACCTCACGCCCGAGCATTTCTGGTTGCTTAGTGTTCCAAAGATCGCGATCCCGTTCATCCTCTTTTTCGCAGTCTGCGTTCTGCTGCTGGTCGGCGGCGTCGTGGAGGGAGTAGATTCGACACATTGGGAGGAGCGCGGCTTGTTTGCTTCGGCAGCGCTTTTGGTCTTTATTGTCCTCTTGTTCATTGTGGCGGCGATATGGCACAAAACCGGTTCCGACAAAACTACCTTCATTGCTCGCCGACTGACCTGGACTCCGTTCGGCTACTTGCAGCGTCGATACGGGCCGCTATTGCCGGGGGCGTGGTCATTCGTTAACCCTCCCGAACTATTGCCTGGACATGGATTCGCAGTGTTGATGCTCGGTGTTTCCATGTTCTTTTATCTGGCATTTGCCTTCGGGCGTTACTCTTATCTGTATGCGATCGAACTCGGGAGCGTTGCCACCCCTCGGCTGCCGCTACCGACTCTGGGGTCGGTCTTGGTCCTCCTCGGGACCTTGTGCTGGCTTCTCAGCGCGCTTGCGTTTCTGCTCGATCGTTATCGCATCCCCGTTCTGGTTCCCCTCGCTGGCGTTTTGATCCTGACCGCGCAGTTTCCCGAATCGGACCATTACTTCGAGGTGAGAAAGCTTGCCGATCCGACAGCCTTCACGCCGGCAGAGGCGCTTCGTGCTCCGAACGCCGTCCCGCCAGATTCGGCCATCGTCGTCGCTGCCAGCGGGGGTGGCATACAGGCGGCAGCCTGGACAGCACGCGTGCTCACCGGGCTGGTTGCCGCAGGAGAACAGGCGGGATTCGAGAATCGCTTTTCGCAATCCATCCGTGCCATCAGTTCGGTCTCGGGAGGTAGCGTTGGCACGCTCTATTTCGTGAATGCTTACCAGGCCGGGAAGTTTGATCGTGCCAGAGTTCAAAGTGTTTTCGACTCGGCTGCTGACTCAAGCCTTGACGATGTTGCCTGGGGCCTGGTCTACCCGGACGTGTTCCGCTCTGTTGCGCCATTGCTACTCTCCCCGCGAATCGACCGAGGCTGGGCACTTGAACGCACCTGGCTCAAGCATCTGCAAGTCTCATTTGACACCTCGCCATCGCTGGGTACTTGGCGCGTAGATGCGCGAAACCACTTGCGGCCATCCGTGATATTTAACACGACCCTGGTGGAGACCGGCGAGCGGTTCATCTTGCCGACGGTGGACATCCAGCGATCGCCGGGCCGCCGCAGCTTTCACGACGTTACTGGATACGAATCGCTTGACCTGTCGGCTGTTACCGCCGCACGGCTTTCCGCAACCTTTACTTACGTCACGCCGGTTTCCAGGGCGCTTTGCTGTCCACCGCGGCAACATCGATACCATGTTGCCGACGGAGGTTACTACGACAACTACGGGTTGGGCTCAATGTCAGAATTGCTGGATCAGGCGACTCGAACCACACCCCCGGTGCATCACATACTGCTTATCCAAATCCTTTTGGACAGGCCTAGCGACGATCCTGCCTCAGGAGGTAGCCGCGGATGGTTCTTCCAAAGCTTTGCGCCACTAGAGACGCTTTACAAAATGCGCTCGGCCGCGCAGTATGCTCGCGACGAGACCGAATTCGCATTTCTGCAGCAAGCTCTTGCCGCGCGCTGTGTCCAACTGGATCGCGTGACATTTCCTTATGAGATTCCCAATGATCCTAAGGCGCAGCGTCCCACCCCACCACTCTCCTGGCATCTCACGCCAGCGCAAATTGACGATATCCAGGCGATTTGGAAAGCCTACCTGCAGGACAATCAGGCGATTTCCCGCGTGATCTCGTTTCTGCAGAACCCACAGGATTCTGCTCCGCATCCAGAGGTGAAATGCCACTGACTCGCACGATGGCGCTTTCTGCTGTTTGTGCGGTGATTCTGACCGCCGGAATCACGGGGTGGTTTCGCCTGCCATCCCCCGATGCGCTTCCGCGCTGTATGGATTCAGCTCTGGCCGCTTTTCAAACGGCGCAATCACCCGAAGAAGCTGCCACGGTGTGGAATGAGCTGGGCGCTAAGGCACCGAATCTCGCTAAACAACAGTATCCGGACTTCGCCTTCATTGCCGCGTATACCTTTCTCTTCTTCGTCCTCGCGAGAATCGGACGAAGCCGGCCGATTGGATCTTCAGGGGTCGCGGGCACTCTCGTAATGGTATCGGCCACTGTGACGGCTGTCGCTGACATCGGCGAGAATTGTTATACCCTGGCGAACATCGCCGCCTTACATCATGGGTTCCCTGAAGCATTTTCGGTCGGTTTGATGCGACATTGTTCGCTAACCAAGTGGGCGGCATGCGGTGTGACGCTGGTTCTCCTCTGGTGGGTTTTCTTGCCGTCGCGGCGCGGCTCGGCGCTCTACCGTTTGCTGGCGCTCACGATTGCCGCTTTTTCGGTGATCAGCGGCACCATGGGAATTCTCGGATTGTGGGACAACACGAAAATTGAGCTAGTCATTCCGTTTCTTGCGCCTGCACTGTTGTTGCAGATCCCCCTATTCTGTCGCTACTGGGATGACGTTCTGGGAACCCACTGGGACATTGCAAGTCAGTCGATCGAGGCGTGGGAAGTAAATGCCGGGAGAAAGGCTGAAGATAGGGAAGAATTCGTATCCAGTTGAGTCGCAACACTACGAGTGCCAAGGACGCAAATTCACTGATGCCACACGCCCGTCGAGCCGAGAAACAATGAAGAGAGCAGACTCGACGATCGCGCCGATAGTTCGGAGGAGGAACTGAATGTGTCTTGGCCTGTGAGAGAAGCAATCAAGATAACTTTTGTCGATCTGCATTTAAAGCAATTATTGGGGTTATATGTCGGCTCTAAGTAGCTAAAGCCGCATAGACCACCTAAAGGCGGACTCCTATGGCCATCCGATCTAAGCGTCTCCTTTGGTTACTACCTCTTGCAGCCTGTTGCGCGATCGTGATAATCGGTCGCTCACAGCTACAAGCCATCTTTGCCACTCGGCCGAGCGAAAAAATGCCGACGTTCAAGTCAGTCGCAGTGCAGGATGGCAAGCAAAAGTGGTCTCCGGATCAGCGGGCCTGGTTCTATCACACGCCCCAGGGGACCGAACTGTTGCCCTACCAATGGTTCCTTGCGCTCGAGCAACCCAGGCTCAAGCTTTTCGGGACCGTTCCCAAATTTTCCGATACCGCCTATCTGGCGCGATTCGGTTTCCTACCCGATGCCGCAAGCCCGCAGAATCCCGACGGGCTGCCTGTGGGCTTCGCCAAGGACACGGTGGTCGATCCCAAGAGCGGCGAAACGGTGGCGGTTATTGGGCTGACCTGTGCCGCATGCCACACCGGCCAAGTGGAATATAAAGGCAAGGGAATCCGCATTGATGGTGGGTCGGCGACGATCGATCTGGCGTCGTTCCAGACTGAACTGGGATACGCGGCGGCATTCGCCGACAAGATCCCGTTCCGCTTCGATCGCTTTGCCCGAGCGGTTCTCGGCGACCACGCGACAGATGATGCCAAGAATCAATTGCGACAGGAATTCGAAGCCTTTCTGAATACAGGCTTGGCGGAAAAAGACGCGGCGGATGCAGGCAAGCTGTACGAGGCCAGTGGAGGGTTCGGACGCACCGACGCTCTCGGCCGGATTGGTAACTATGTTTTCGGCACTGAGTTGGACAACGCGAATCTGCGGGTCGCGGATGCTCCGGCGAACTTCCCCCCCCTCTGGTACACCAGCTGGTTTGCCTGGGTGCAATACAACGCGTCGATTCAGCAGCCCATGGTGAGAAACATTGGTGAGGCGCTCGGTGTTCGCGCCCGGGTCAATCTCACCGATCCAGACAAGCTCTATCGTTCGACGGTGAACGTGAAAAATCTGCGGGACATAGAAGGATTGCTCGCCGGTCCAACTGCGTTTGCTGGGCTGCAACCGCCTCCCTGGCCGGAGGAAGTCTTTGGGCGAATCGACCAAGCCAAAGCAGAGAAAGGCGCGGAGCTTTACAAGAAACATTGTCAGCACTGCCACTTGCCACCTCTGAATTCCGAGGAGATTCAGGATCCCCAATACTGGGAAGCAGGCTTGGCCGGCAGGAAGTTTTTGAACCTAAATCTGATTCCGCTCGATGAGATCGGTACCGACCCCAGGGAAGCCACAGATTGGGCGCAGCGTACGGCGGTGACAGACGCTTTGGGGTTAGAGACGGTGCCTGCGAAAGTAGGGCTTCGTGCAGTGACAGGGAAGGTAAGGGATATGAAATACGACGCGCTCGGCTTATCCGCTGAGCAACGAATGGAATGGAATGGTTTTCGCGAAGATGGCGTGGTTGCGCCCTTGGCCTACCGAGCCCGGCCGCTCGGAGGTATTTGGGCCACGCCGCCGTTCCTGCACAATGGATCGGTGACAAACCTCTATCAGCTGCTCCTCCCCGCGGACCGACGGGATAAGACTTTCTATGTTGGCAACCGCGAATTCGATCCTCAAAACGTTGGGTTCAGCGCGGCGAAATTTAAAAACGGCTTTGAATTTCGCACGGATCAACCAGACGATCCGCATCCGGGTAATTCGAATGCGGGCCACGAATTCCGGAATACTCCAGGCAAAGGGGTTATTGGTCCTGAGCTCAGCGACGAAGATCGCTGGGCGATCATTGAGTATCTCAAGCAGTTGTAAGTTGTATGGGCGTGCTTTTGACAAAAATTCCGGTTTCGAGTTTAGGAGGGCTACATCGTGGATACTTCTCGGATATTTTCGTTTAGATACTTCAGACTTGGATTCATCGGAGTTCTGATCATCGGTGGTGTGTGTTCCATTTCGTTTTGGCACGGGCGCGCTGCCGCGGGGGATGCTGTGCCAGCGCAGTCCGTTCCGCCGCTCTCGGCGAACGATGTGTCTTTGCTATTTCCAGCCCCGACGAGAGCCGAGGATTTTGCAAAATTGATCGCGGTTCGCGACCTCACTACGCAGAACCCTCAGGATCCGACAAAGCGCGATCCAGTTTGGCCCTATTCCGTGTTTCAGAGATTCATCGAGATTGCCAATGGCCCTGCAGCGCAGGTCGCGGGCTCACAGATTGGGATTGGCTTGCCCGCCGAGGCCCAATCGATCGACGCTTGGTTCATCGCGGGCATACGCATCGATGCCGGAGCGCCGGGCCTCTCGAACGAGATTCGGGCGCAATTCGGGCAGTTACCGGAGATTCGCCTTATCATCCAACCCGTAACGCGCAACCCGGATGGCACACCCAATGTGCTCGATATCGCGGGACATCTAATTTTTGATTTCAACTCGCGTACGACCCCCGTGCAGGCTGGATGTCTGCCATTCGGATCACCCGATCTCGCCACCTTCAACAAAATTGTCGCGGACCTCGCCACCTTGCGAACGAAATTGGGCAGCGGGCAACTGGGCGCACACAAAATCACGACCTCTGACTTTCCTCTCGGTGTTCACCCGGGACTGGCCGATGCTACGACTGAAAGTAACGTTCGCCAGGAGATAAAGTCATTCCTCGAAAAATATATTTCAAGCGCACACTTAGACGCCATGGCTATTGCCGGGCTGCCTGCGGGAGCGCATAAACCATGGATATTCTTGTCAATGGCAGAGGTGCCTCCGGGTCTCGATCCGGCTTTACCGAGCGGTGGATTCGATCCTGTACACGGCCCTACTCTCGATGGCCAGCAATTCGCGCAGATGCTGCAGCCAGAGGGAAACGCTCCCCGTGTGGTTCCGGAACCGCACACAAATAATCTCAACCAGATCACTTGCAAGAACGCTGCCGCGCCCATCGGCCTGCCCATTGCCGACCGGGCTGGAGTTTCGACCGCAGAGCTTTTTGTCAATCCGCCGCCCCCGGCGGACAAGACAAAGCAGATTCTCGACGTGGTCGCCGATCCCACGAAGAGCCATTTTTTCAACAGCGATTGCGTAAGCTGTCATACAGAGACTCGACGCTCCATTGAGTTACTGAATAGTAAGGATTTTCCGGGAATCGATCCCGCTGTGTTGCCGAGTGGCTCTTGGGACGTGCGAAATTTCGGATGGGCACCTCCGGCTGGTAAAGGAGCATTTCACGCGGAGGTCACCCGGAGAACCGCTGCCGAGACAACGGCGGTGGTGACCTTCATCAATTCAGAAGTACTCGCGAAACAGGGAGTACCAAGTCACTGATCATAGGCTCCGGGTGCTCTCATGAGACGCAATACGTCGAGCACTGACCAACGTCTCGTATCGGGCCCACATAAAACAAGAACGCTTTCCTAGGAGGGCGTACATGAAGAGAATCCTTGGTTTCTTGCTGTTCTCAGCGCTATTAGCCGGCTTCGCTTTGGCACAAACAGCCGTTGTAACGCGGAATGTTAACCTTCGGCCTAGTCCGTCGAACGGTCAAGACCCCAGCACCAAGCTAACGCCAGGAACTGGTATTCAGCTGCTCCAACCGGGCCCAACCGGTGGCTATTACCGCGTGCGAACTTCAGACGGAAAGACTGGTTATGTATGGGGCCGAAACATCCGAATTAGCGCGGAAGCAACCATTTCGAAATCAGCTTCGAAGTCAGGGCAGGCAGTAGGGCCAGCCGAAGGTGCACAAGAAATCCCAACTCCACTCTTGACCAGGGGACACCCGGTTAACTGGTGGTTCGTTTTCAAGTTCAATTCTTCGGCCTTTCCTGGCTGTGATGGCGGAGCCACGAGAACTTGTCCGTTTGGCGGCGAAGTCCAGAACTACAGGGCATTTAGCCAGAGGTTCGTTTATGCAAGCAGCGAAGTGGACACGCTTCAAGAGGGAAATGATTGTGCGGGTGACACAACAGCCGATCCAATCGGCGCCACCTTCGAGGAGGTCTATGACCACTCATTCCACTATCTGATCTGGAATGATCAGTTTTACGATGATCCAGAAATCAATGGATGCAGCAAAAGTTGCCGTGGTCCCTGGGGCCACTCAAAAGGCATGGTCGCGTGGAATGACTCCGGTGAAGGCTTTGTTTTGCAGGTAACGACGCCGTCTTGGCCAGCGGCAGGGAGCAAACAGTTTCCTCGGAAAACCGACGGTAATACCCTAGGTTGCGTCAAAGACAATGATGTCCAAGTAAGCCAGGATTTTTTCGCTTTGAAGTTAACCAAAGACGATCTTGTGAAGGTTCTCACGGCCCTCGGGAATGCCAGTGTAGTGACCGATCCCAAGAATCCTCAAGTGGTCAACAACGGCGGTCCGACAGACATTCAGAGCCTGGTTGCAGCACTCGGGGCCAAATCGAACAGTAGAACCTACACGCAGGAGACGCTTTCGAGCGGCGTCGAACTGATTTCCAAGCCCTCACATCTCAACGTTCCACCGTGGCAGTTGGTCTCGGCCATTCTCGGGGGCGTTCCTCTGAGAGCCGCAACGTGGTGGACGAAGCCGATGATTTATACCACCACGTCATCCACGACCATCGCTTGTTGGGACGATTCGCTCCCGAAGCCGGGACCCGTGGAGATTGCCACGACGGGACAGTGGGCAGGGAAGGAATTCGGCCTGACCGGAGGCCCCGGAACAAATTTTAATCACGCCAAAGTTGGAGTATCGACCGGCGGGGACAAACATTATTCGATTTTCGGCGACATGAATCAACAGGGGACTGCTTCCGGTCCGAACTGCTCTAGCAGTCAAAACGGACGAGGAGGCCTCTTTTATGTGGTGAACGACGCCGGCCTTTCGGAGAGCCTGACTAGCCTCATTGCTGGCGGTACCGCTCCTACCGCGGCCCCGCCGAAATGACGTATTCCGTTTGGATCGAATAGGCCTCATAAGAGTCTCTTTTCGCTT
>Ga0302324_100013582_pt1 | contig 16491 bp, 14 predicted proteins | sample Palsa_T0_1_FD_201949 | JGI IMG/M metagenome (GOLD analysis project Ga0302324, IMG submission 201949) | Peat permafrost microbial communities from Stordalen Mire near Abisko, Sweden - Palsa_T0_1 | ecosystem: Environmental > Terrestrial > Soil > Palsa > Peat permafrost | place: Sweden: Abisko...
CCAGCCTGCTTGAGCACCTTTGGAATAGCAAAAATCGGCCCCGCGCCCATCTCTTCCGGCAGACAGCCGACCGTAGCGTAGGCCACAAACCGGGCCAGCGGCGTAAGTCCAAGCTCTTCAGCACGTTGCGCCGACATGACGACTACCGCCGCAGCCCCATCCGAAGTCTGCGAAGAGTTCCCGGCAGTCACGGAACCCTGTGCATGAAATGCTGGCTTGAGCTTTCCCAGTGCCGCCAGCGAAGTATCCGAGCGTGGCCCCTCGTCAGCAGAAACAACTGATTCCGCAAGAGTTGGCTTACCTGGCCTGCCGTTCGGCACAGCGCTGTTCACCGTAACCGCAACAATCTCATCGCCGAACCTTCCCGCCGCCTGAGCAGCCAAAGCCTTCTGGTGACTTAACAGCGAAAAAGCATCCTGATCCTCGCGTGAAACGCCGTAATGCCGCGCAACCCGCTCCGCAGTAAGCCCCATCGTCAGCAGAGCAGCCGGATATTGCTCCGCCAACCAGGGATTGGGGCTCGGCTTATTACCCCCCATCGGGATCAGGCTCATTGACTCCGCCCCACCCGCGACAACCACCTTAACCTGCCCGGATTGAACACGATACGCAGCCTGAGCTACAGCCTCCAGACCCGAAGCGCAGAGCCGGTTGACAGTAACTCCGCCAATCTGGACTGGCAACCCTGTGCGCAAAATCACATTGCGAGCAAGATTCCAGCCCTGCTCAGCCTCAGGCATAGCGCAACCGACGATCAGGTCGTCGATCTCAGCCACATCCAGTCCCGGCACGCGATCCAACGCCCCACGCACGGCAAAAGCCGCCAGATCATCCGGACGCGTAGTGGCAAATGCGCCTCTGCCAGAGCGGCCAACCGCTGTTCGAACTGCGCTTACAATAACCGCTTCCGCCATAACTCTAACTCCTTCAGTCGCTTGCGCGGCTACTCTGTTTCAACCTTCACCCACGCACCGCTACGGTACAGATGATAGACGGTTCGAATGTCAAGTGTGCTGTCGGCAAGACAATCGTGGTCCAGCTGAGGAGGCCGATGCTCCATCGCAGCCTGCGCGTCATGGACGCGTTTCGGCGAAGCTGGATCAATGCCCCAGTTAAAACCAAGTTCACCGCTGCTGCCGTGCGCCTGAAGGCGGCCAGCCATCGGTGACTGTTCAAGAACCGTAGGCAATGCCGGGGAACCGCTGGCGAAGAATACCAGCAGCGAAATCTCTCCCTTCGCGGAACACAGCGCGGCCCAGTCGCTCGATCCACTGCGCTCAAAGCTGCCGTGAATGACATTTTCAGGGCGATGAGCCTCATATGTTTGGGGAATGAGGCAACCTCGGGTATTGAGCACATTGGAGATAGCAGGCGGAAGCTCGGGAAAAGCATTGGTCGGCAGGTTGCGAATGCGGTACGGCACTTCGCGGCCATCTACAGCCACTTTCCCTGTTTCAACCAGCGATGCCTCAAGCGGCGAAGCAGCCGGAGCTGCCTGCACAGCCGCCAGAGCCAAGCCACTGCCCACGACAAGCGTCAATTGCGCGGCCGCAAGCAGCAAGATCATCGAACTTCTGCGCTGCATAGGCTAGTTCCTCAGCGGCTTGCCGGTCTTGAGTGTATGAGCGATGCGCTCCTGAGTCTTGCGCTCGCCGCAAAGCGAGAGAAACGCTTCTCGCTCAATATCCAGCAAATATTGCTCCGAAACCAGGCTGCCAGGGGTCAGGCGTCCGCCGCAAAGAACGTAGGCGGCTTTGCGTGCGACTTTCTGATCGTGCTCCGAAGCAAATCCGGCTTCGCCCATCAGAAAAATGCCAGTTTCAAGAGTCGACAACGTCGCCAATCCGGCAACGGGAATCTGAGCGCGCGGGATAAGCGGAACATAGCCAGCCTCTGCGAGCAGCAGAGCCTGGGCCTTGGCGTCGAGCAGCAGTCGTTCGCGGTTGGTTGTGACCCGATCTGAAGGCGAGAGTAGTCCCAAGCTGCGGGCTTCCGCCGCCGAGGTTGAAACCTTAGCCATAGCGATGGTTTCCAGCGCGCGCTTGAGTGCCGTAGCGTATTCGCCGGACTGCGCGAATTTGGAAGTTGGATCCCGTGGCTCAGGCGGTGCGATTGCCATCGCAAGATCATGGGAGCGCAGAGCCATTTCCTTTGTCCCACCACCTCCGGGGATAAGCCCGACACCAGCCTCAACCAAACCCATGTACAGCTCGGCATGAGGTTGCCGAACGGCAGCGTGGAGGCTGATCTCAGCTCCCCCGCCAAGGCAGAGCCCATAAGGCGCAACGACGACCGGACGCGGGCAGAACTTGATCGCGCCAGTCATTTGCTGAAAGCCGCGAATGGCCTGATTGACCTCATCCCACTCGCCCTCCTGCATGGAGAGCAGAAGTTGCATCAAGTTCGCGCCGACCGAGAAGTTCTCCTGATCGCTCGATAGCACGAAGGCTCGAAAATCGCGCACAAAATCCCCCGCGGGCGCAAGCGCGGCACTGACCAGAGAGACGACATCGCCGCCAATCGCAGACTTAACCGAATGCAGCTCGATGCAGCCAATCCCCTGCCCCAGATCGATGAGAGATGCGCCGGCATTCTTGCGGATTACTCCGCAATTCTCTCCTCTTGCCACGCGGAAATCAGCAATCCGAGCGTGGCCTGCAACAGCCGCAACAGGCTCCATCTGGCCCGAAATTGGTGAAAAACAGGTCAAGCCGCCGGCCTCGCCGGAATCATCAGTCCCGTACCAGCTTTCGAAGCCGCCCGCGAGCAGCGCTTCAACGCGAGAGCTCACCGGCAGGCCAAGTTCGCGAAACCGTGCGACGCTGCCAGCTACGCCGACCGCATCCCACATCGCAAACGGGCCCAGCTCCCAATTGAAGCCAGCGCAGATCGCGCGGTCTATTGATGCCGCATCGTCCGCAACTTCGCCGATACGGTCGGCGGAGTAGTTCCAAATGCGAGCCAGAAGCGGCCATAGAAAAGCGGCGGCTTTATCCCGTTTAGGATCGTTTGAAAGCAAAAGGCGAAGCCGTTCAGGAAGGCTGCTGGCGTTCTTGGCCATATCCAGCGCAGGGATCTTGGCTTTGGCGAGCGGCCGGTATTCAAGGGTGTTGAGATCGAGGGCGAGCCGCTGTTCTTCTCCCTTGGCGTCGCGCGTTTTCTTGTAGAAACCCTGCCCGGTCTTGTCGCCGAGCCACTTGCGCTCAACCATGCCCCGAATCAGTTCGACCGCAGCGCCATCGGCCGAGCCTTCTTTGAAGTTCCCCGCAACATGGGCCAGGATGTCGATGCCCACCATATCGGCCAAACGAAAGGTGCCAGTTCGCGGCCAACCGATAGCCGTGCCGGTAAGTGCGTCCACTTCCTCGACCGTTAAGCCCTGTTCCTGCATCAGCGTCAGCGCCGTAAACATGTTGGCCACGCCGATGCGGTTGGCGATAAAGTTAGGCGTGTCGTGAGCGAGCACCACTTGCTTGCCAAGGATACGGTCAGCAAAGGCAGCAAAGGAGGCGACGACAGCCGGGTCGGTGTCTGCTGTTGGAATCACCTCCAACAGACGCATGTAGCGCGGAGGATTGAAGAAGTGAGTGCCGAACCACCGCTTCCCCGCGCTTGCAGTCAAAGCGCCTCCGAGACTGGCAGCAATTTGCGCGAGCGGCAATCCCGATGTATTGCTGGTGAGGATAGCGCGCGGCCCGATATGCGGCAGAACGCGAGTCAAGAGCGCCTGCTTCACTTCGAGATTTTCGGTCACGGCTTCGATCACCCAATCGCAGTTGGCGAGCTTGGGCAGATCATCTTCAAAATTGCCAGGAGTGACCAACCGGGCCATGCCCAGCTCGTAGAATGCAGCCGGCTTGGCCTTCAGCAGGGCCTCAATGGCTGACGAAGCCAGTTTGTTTCTGGATTTTTCTTCTCCAGCAGGCACGATGTCCAGCAGGAGGACGGGGATGCCGCAGTTCGCCAGATGCGCGGCGATGCGGGAACCCATGGTGCCAGCGCCAAGAACAGCGGCGCTGCGGACGAGCATGGGCTGCGCGTTCGCCACCGGCTTGATTGCCTGCTCGGTCTTGTTCGCTTGCCCGGTCTCGATCGCTTGCCCGGTCTTGATCGCTTGCTCGCCGATTTCCGCGGTGGTCGCTGGGATCATGTGTCTCCACTTCCCGGTCGGACTCGCCAATGAGGAGCCGTTGCCGAACGCTCCCGAGCATACGAGGATTCGCCGTATGGGGTCAAGGCATCCACTGGTTGCAGTTAGCGAATTCGAACCGACCCGCCGAAGTTCGATGAATACATCATGAAGGGCTGCGATTGACTCCGGAAAGCGTCCCGCATAGTTTCGTATGAGGCGATGTGGTGGAACGGAGTCGTCCGCCCACGCCGGGAGTGTGTATGCAGAGCAAGATGAGGTGGAAGCAGTGAGTCTGGCGATTGTGATTATGGCGGCTGGCAAAGGGACGCGGCTGAAGTCGCGACGACCCAAGGTGCTGCACGAGATCGGCGGCAAGCCGCTGCTGGCGCATGTGATTGCTGCGGCCAGCAGGATTGTCGATCCCAAAGATATTTTTGTCGTAGTAGGGCACGAAGCCGGGCGCGTAGAAGCTGCGTTGGCCGGCACAGGAGCGCATTTTGTGTTGCAGGCTGAGCAACTCGGCACCGGACACGCGATCCAGTGCGCGCAGCAGGCAATCGCCGGCTATGAACATGTTCTGGTGCTTTCCGGCGATGTGCCGCTGATTCGTCCTGAAACGATCGCGTCGCTTTGGGCCTTTCACCAGAGCAAAAGCGCAGCGATGACGATTTTGACGGCTGCGCCTGAGAACGCCTTCGGCTACGGACGAATCATTCGAAAGAGCACGGGATCGGCGCAGGTCGAAGCAATTGTGGAGCAGAAGTCGCTGAGCCCTGAGCAGGAAGCGATTCGCGAGATCAACACGGGAATTTATGCCTTTCGGACGGCAACGCTGCTCCAGCATCTGAATCAATTGACGGCAGGCAACAGCGCTGGCGAGTACTATCTCACCGATCTGGCGCAGATACTGGTCGCAGCGGCCGAGCCTGTGGTGGCTGTGGAAGCAGCCGATGCCCCCGAAGTGCTGGGCGCGAACACGATTGCCGAGCTGGTAGCACTGGACGCATTGTTGCGCGCGAAAACCGCGAATCGGCTGATGGCGCAGGGAGTGACGATCTTTCGCCCTGAGACATGCGTGATCGATGCCGATGTCGAGGTGGGCCCGGACACCGTGATCGAGCCGTATGTGCAACTGCTGGGTGCAACGCGCATAGGGTCCGATTGTTTAATTCGTTCGAGTACGGTGATCGAGAACTCAATATTGGCCGATAGAGTACTTATACGACAGAGCTGCGTGATCACGGATTCCGTGATCGCCAGCGATGCCAAGATCGGCCCTTTTGCCCATTTGCGGCCAGGGAGCGATATCGGCGAAGAGGCGCATGTGGGCAACTTTGTCGAAACCAAGAAAGCGCGCTTGGGCAAAGGAGCCAAGGCCAACCATCTGAGCTATCTCGGCGACGCTGAGGTAGGCGCGGGCTCGAATATCGGAGCCGGAGTGATTACCTGCAACTACGATGGGGTTCACAAGCACATGACCTTTATTGGCGAAGGAGCATTTGTAGGCAGCGATTCGACGCTGGTCGCTCCCGTCACGATTGGCGATGGGGCATATATCGGCGCTGGCTCCTGCATCACGCGGGAGGTGCCCGCCGACGCTCTGTCTGTCGGCAGAGCCCGCCAGGTCACCAAAGAGGGTTGGGCGGCAGCCAAGCGTTCTCGTCTAAAGAAGGAGAGCTGAGCGAAAGGTATTCAAACCAAGGGAGTCTTGATCTACGAGGTCTCTCCAACGATAATGCCCAAGGTAATGAACATCCTTTGAAATGCAATCGGAGTACTGTATAGGTGAATGATAATACTTAGCAGTGGGTCTGAAGCGCAGCCGGGAGGAGTGGATGGGGTCTTCTGCACGAATTCTGATAGTTGACGACGAGCCCCATGTTCGCTCGATGATGGGAGCCACCCTGGACCGTCAGAACTACCATACTGTCCAGGCCGCCAGCAATGCAGAAGCCTTCGATCTGATGGAACGTCAGCATTTTGACCTCGTCCTCACGGACATGGTGATGCGGGACGGCAACGGGATTGGCCTGCTGGAGCGATTGCACATCGACCAGCCACAGACTCCCGTGGTAATGATTACGGCAATCCAGGACGTGAGCGTGGCCATCAGCGCCATGCGCAAAGGTGCCTACGATTACCTGCTCAAGCCGTTTGAACGCGACCAGTTGCTGACCACCGTGCGCCGGGCTCTTGAGCATCGCAGGACGCTCAAGGAAAACGAGAGCTACCAGCAGAATCTGGAACAAATTGTTCAGGCGCGCACCGAACTGCTGCACCAGGCCATCGTAGACCTGGAGCGCTCGTACGATATAACCCTCGAAGCGCTGGGCGACGCGCTGGACCTGAAGGACTCCGAGACCGAAGGGCACTCCAAGCGAGTGACGGCGTACACCATCGCGCTGGCGCGGGCCATGGGAGTCGGTTCGGATGGGATCAAAGTGATCGCCCGTGGCGCATTTCTCCATGACATTGGCAAAATGGCGATTCCAGACGCGATTCTGCGCAAACCGGGTAAGCTCACCCTGGCCGAGCAGACACTCATGCGAGAGCACTGCGAGCGGGGCTACAACATCCTGCGCAAAATTCCCTTCCTGAACGAAGCGGCCGAGATCGTTTATTCGCATCAGGAGCACTACGATGGCAGCGGCTATCCGCGAGGCCTGCGTGGCAAAGCCATCGTACTGGGAGCCCGCATCTTTGCCATTGCGGATACGCTGGACGCCATTACCAGCGACCGTCCTTATCGGGGAGCCAAAAGCTTCGACGTGGCTCGGCTGGAGATTCTCCGCTGCTCAGGTACGCAATTCGATCCGGCCGTGGTGGAGGTTTTTCTCAAGATTCCCAATGAGCTTTGGATTGAACTGCGCACTGAGATCACCGGCCACGCCGCTGCTCAGGCCGCAGCCCTTGAGCCCACCCCCGTTGCCACGCCATTCCGGTAAATTCCAGAAAAAGACACATACATCCCCAGAATTGGAGCTACACATGTCCGCACTCACATCGGAAGCGATCGACCACGGACTCACCGGACTTCCGGATTGGCATCTGGAGAATGGCGCCCTCGCTCGCAGCTTTTCCTTCACTGATTTTCGCGAGGCGATGAGCTTTGTGAATTCCGTGGCCGCCATTGCCGAACGCGCGGGGCATCACCCTGACATTGATATTCGTTACAACAAGGTCCAGTTGGCCCTGTCCAGCCATGACGCTGGCGGGATTACCGAGAAGGATTTTTCGCTGGCCGCGGAAATTGGGAAAGTCCTGTAAGGCGATTTAAATCCTGATGCGTGATGTATTACTCCGCGTATCAGTCCGATCACCGATTCTAAACGTCTTCCGAGTCTTCGGCAGAATCTCCCAATTTTGGGATAACAGCCGAAGATATGGGATTCTGGAGTTTATTTAGAGTTTTTCTGTACCACCATGCGGCAGCCAATCCGCCTGCAACAGCCGACGCTGCGGAGATCAAACCCACCTTCAAAAGGCTCGAAATCCCGCGGTCGTTCTTCTCGTAACTATCTTCTTTTGTTTCGTTTGTCATTGGATAATTCGCCCGGTTGGAGGATAGAAGCAACTGTTTCTGAAGACCATTTTACCCGCCCCACCAGATGAGACCCTGTCTTTTTTTTCTCATACCCTTTCAAAATATGTTGATTTTGGTATTTGCATTCCTCGAAATCTATAGTAAGGTGTATATATTGCTGTTGGCGATGGTAGTGAGTCTCCCATCCTCAATAGCAAGTAAGTTGCGTCACTGGCCTCCCGCCACGAACAGAAACCGTTCGTGGCGCCTTTTTTTTGTGCCCCTGAATATGCGTAAAATAGGGCTACGAGGATTGAACATGCAGATTGGAATTTCCCGCCGCTGGGCTGCGGCTCTCGTCTTGGCAACCGCAACCGCAATGAGCTACGCCCAGTGGACGAATCCCGCCGACGACATCCCTGCCTATCACCCGTCGGCCCCCCTAAAGGTCAGCTCCCTTCCCCCGATTCTGAGCGGAGCCAAGCTGACCGGAGAAAACTTCCGCTACCCCTGGCAGGTGCGTGTGTACCAGCAGGCGGCGAAGGTCTCCAGCGTGCTCTATCAACTGCCCTGCAACTGCCGCTGCGATCGCGGACTGGGCCATACCAGCCTGCGCAGTTGCTTTGAAGGCCTGCATGGGACAGAATGCTCGACCTGCGCCAAGGAAGGCCTGTTCGCCTACCAGCAAACCAAGCTGGGCAAGACGCCGGCTCAGATTCGCGCGGCGATCGGGCGCCATGAGTACGAAAGCATCGCGCTGGAAGCACAGTAGAGGCAGGGGCAATCGCATGAATGTGTCAGAATGTGAAACAAGGTTCCCAGCGTCTCGTCCGCCGTTTGCGTGTAATTAACTCTGTTTAGCGCATAATTAAGGTGGAACTGGGAGTTCGATACCAGGGCAGCACTCCCAGTTATCTAAAGCTACCCTCTATCACACCGCAGGTTTGGTATCAGTTCGCAACAAAAAGCGGCGCAAATCACCGGCTAATCGTCCCATAACGACACCAAAAACAGACCTTAAGTCATTTATTATGTGATAGATGAGCCAAGGAAAGCACTGCCCACCCGGGTTTTCCGCTCTTCTTGCTCGCTTTTCAGCAGTTGAGACCACGTTTTTCGCTCATGCGATCGCGCTGATAGTAAAACCAGCGTCGGGAATTCCGATGCGAATCAGCGTACAATAGGAGACGCAGCACGAGCCTTAGGCCCGGCTGATGTCCACACATGTGGGGGCGTCACGGTTTCGACGGGATCGGATGCGGCAGAGAGGCATGCCGGGGTGTGAGCACCCGTAATCGCTTGCAAAAACACAATTGCCAACAACAATCTGGCACTTGCTGCTTAATTAAATAGGCAGCCGTCCTCCTCATCTTTGCCTGTGGGCTGAGAGCGGGCGTCGCACAGCAGGCTGGTTGTTCCCGCTCGGTCCGTGTGGGAATGACAAGATCATCGGACTAGTTCCAGGCGTTTCTTGTCTGTTCTGAGCGTCTGAAGCGAAACTTCTGAATAGACTAAGCATGGAGTCTCTCGGCTGACCACGATTTCGGACGCGGGTTCGACTCCCGCCGCCTCCACCACTTCCAAGTCCTTCCCTACGAACAACTTAGCAAAGATGGGCAAAATTCGGGCGGATTTTTGTACGTGATTTGTACGTAGCCGCTTTTGGTTTTGACCCACTTCCGCGATCCCAGCACAATCGGAGCCGAAGTGGGAGGCCCCATTGTTGCTTTCCGTTTTCACCCGTCACTCTAGCGAATGCAAATACAACGGCGACCGGACGTACCGGCGCTGCAACTGTCCGAAGTGGATCGGCGGACAGGTCAAGCGCGATTACTTCCGCAAGAGCGCAGGGACGCGCCAGTGGAATGACGCCGAGGAGTACCGCCTCAAGCTGGAAGAGGCTCTGGAGAAGGGGCTGCCGCCATTCGGCTCGGAGCCGGAGCGTGCGATGGCGCCTGTGAGCATACCCAGACCGCTAGCTCAACCGATCACATCGGTGCCAGAGGCGATCACCGCAGCCAAGCCAGAGAAAACCAGGGTGACGGTCGAAAGAGCCGTCGAGGCCTATCTGGCAGATGGCCGCAGCCGGGAACTCGAAGTAGCCACGCTTTCAAAACTCGACACTATCTTCCGAAAACAACTCCTTGCTTGGACCAGAGTTCAGGGACTTGAATATCTGGACCAGATCGACCTCGACGCCATGCTCTCCTTCCGCGAGACCTGGAAGGACGGCAAGCTGGCCAAGCAGAAGAAACAAAGCCGCCTGATCGGCTTCTTCTGGGCTGCGGTCCGCCGCGGGTACATCGCTCAGAATCCCTGCATGGGCCTGGGCAAGATTAAGGTCGTCCAGATCCCAACCGACTACTTCCCTCGCGAAGAGTTCCAAAGGATTTTGGATGCGACCTGGAAGTGCGGAGACAAGCGCGGCGGCGGCGTCTCGGTAGAGGACAACCGGACACGCCTCCACACCATGACCCTGTTGATGCGCTGGAGCGGGCTCCGCATCCGCGACGCGGTCACTCTTGAGCGACATCGGCTTCACGGCGATAGTCTTCTGCTCTATCAGGCTAAGACTGGAACGCCGGTCTATGTGCCACTACCTCCCCATGTAGTCGAAGCCCTTGAGAAGGTGCCCGCTGGTCCGAAGCCCAATCCGCGCTACTTTTTCTGGAGCGGCAACGGGCTGGCGAAGAGCGTAGTAGCGAACTGGCAGCGCAGCTATCGCCGGCTCTTCAAGCTGGCCAACATCACTACTGCCGACGACTCTCCGAAGCGCTGTCATCCCCACATGTTCCGGGATACGTTTGCGGTGGAGATGCTGCTCGCCGGCGTTCCCATCGACCAGGTCTCGCTCCTTCTCGGCCACGCGTCGGTGAAGATCACAGAAAAAAGCTACGCCCCTTTCGTAAAGGCGAGGCAGATCCAGCTTCAGGAAAGCGTCCGCAATGCATGGCTGGTTGGACAACCTCCGCAGCCGGGCCCGGAGAGCAATTCACCGAACGCCTCCGCCTCAAATCACATAAAGTCTGGCTGGCAGGTCATCCGCTCGGCGAATCGGCCCAAAGTTTCTGCGGTGGGCGCTACTGAAGGCGCGGACCGGAATACCGTGCCATATGGCTCTGAATCCGCGCATGGACCAACTCCCAGTTCTTATCGAGCACCTGGAAAAACAGTTCGGGCAACCGATCATTGAGAACGCGGGTGCGAACCCAGAACCGAAGGAACATCGACTCCATGACATCCTGGGGAATGCTGGCTGCTTCGCAAAACGAGAGAGCTGACTCGATATGCTCGAAGGCGGGAGTGATCTCCCACTCAGCTTCTTCCCTGGAGGCAGGCGGCTTTCCGAGCCACGTCTCGGGCACTGCCCGTACTGCTTCGATCCTGGCAATTCGCCTCTCGATGGCGGGACTCCAGGAAGGGCTCGGCAGATCATCGTACATCTCGTCCAGCAGACCGCGGATTTCCGCCATATCGGCACCAAACTGTTGGCGAAGCTCTTCAGCAGCCGCAGCGAGGACACGAATGCGGCTGAATACCAAAGTTAGCCATGCATTCAGAAACACGCCTTCCATTGCAAAAGAGCTGATCTCTTCTTCCAACGCGTTAAGAACGGCAACACCCAGCTCGGAAGCCACAAATCGCCTCTTGTTGGATAAATCTGAAGGGCCAGATTTATGATGCAGATCGTAACAGAGAGCAACAGCTTTGCTGTCCGCTTCTGCACGCTGCCGATAGTCGCGCAGCGCTTGTTTCCACTCCCTGTGCTGGGTAGCTGAGAGATGAATCCGGTTCTCTTCGGTGACGATTCTGCCCGTCTTTGAGAATGCATAGATGAGATCGGGGCTCACGTTAGCTCTGCGAAAGACAAGTCTGAGGTCGTCAGTTAGCTCATGACTGAGAAACCCTGACAAGGCGCCGGGCATTGTGGCCATAGATGCTTTGACCTCGCTCGTGCGCTGAACAAGTTGCGGTCCTCTCGTTTCCCTGAGGCGCCGGCCATTCCGATCCGTCATTTCGCACCTGCGACTTTCATTCTACGTTTCCCCGCGCAATGATCCGCCAATCCCATTAGCCCATCCCCGAGTTGGGCCAATTTGACCGACCCTTGCACCTGCGCTACCTCTAACTCGCGCGCATCATGGTGTTCGCGAGGCCGCTCCCATGCTGCGGCCCAGCATTCTCGAACCTCCCCGCGCTACCAAGAATCAAGAGAGGTGCCAAATGGAACTTCAACTGGAATCAACATACGGCGCTACGGATGCCGTCGAGCGCCAGTCAACCGTGGGCGTTCCAGCTCTTGAACGACATTACACAGTCGCCGAGCTCTCCAGGCTTTGGTTTTTCAGTGAAAACACGATCAGACGCCTCTTTACGAAAGAGCCGGGAGTGGTAAAGATCGCTCATCCGCAAACCAGACTCAAGAGAGGGTATACCTCCATGCGGATTCCCGAACGAATAGCCCTGCGAGTTCACAGACGCCTGCAAGGGCTCTGTTGAAAAGCCTGCTTGAACCATGCAGGACAGGCTCTTGGCAGATTCTCTTTCCTCGGCATATGCGATTTCGCCTTGGACCCCTGAGGTTCAGAAATTTGACTGAGTTTTGGATCAGAGACATGCTTGTTTCCGTTTCAGGAGGCTCCGGTGAGAGGACGAGAGAAGCGATTTGGAATTGCCACCTTGCTTACGGCGCTTGACGCCTTGGTGTTCCACCGGTACGGCGGAATTATCTGGCAGGATTGGTCGGGAGTGCCGTCGATTGCAGCCGCAATCCTCGTCCTGCTTTTCATTTGGGTATGGTCAATCGTCGTGATGTGGATGCATGTCTATGTGGATCTCCAGCACTTGGTTGAAGAGCGGAGGCATTTGGCACTACGGATCCCCCGTGACGTTCGGGAGGGGCCCAATGTTTGATTCGCTCGACCATTTGTCTGGAAGACTGGCCGCCACGGGCTATTTCATCGATCCCGTAATGACTCAGGTGGTTTTTCTGGCAGCCAAACTCCAGAAGCCTCTGATTCTAGAAGGGCCCGCGGGATCGGGTAAAACGCAGCTAGCCGTATCGGTTGCCCAAGCCGCAGGCACGCACATCGAGCGAATGCAGTGTTACAAGGGCGTCACCGACAAGCAAGCCATCGGCGAATTCGATGACAGTCTCCAGAGGCTCTACATGGAGTTCTCGAAGGAACAGGGCTTGAGCTGGCAGCAGATCGTCAAAACTCTCAAAGGCCGTGACTTCTTCCGTCCCGGACCGCTGATGCGCGCTCTCGAATCCGAACGTCCCTGTGTGCTTCTTATCGACGAAATAGACAAGGTAGAAGAAGCGATCGAGGCAATGTTGCTTGAGGCCCTGTCCGTTTTTCAACTCTCGATTCCGGAGTTTGGAACGGTCAACGCAACAAGCATTCCGTTTGTGGTCATTACCAGCAACGAAGAGAGGCGCCTGGGTGACCCGATTCGCCGGCGCAGCCTCTACATTCGCGTAGAACACCCGACACCAAAGCGTGAAGCGGAGATCATCGCCAGTCGCACACCAAACGCGTCTGCCGCCTTCCATCGCGAGATGGCCGGTATTGCTCTGGCCTTTCGCAACTACTCTCTCGAAAAACCTCCATCTGTGTCAGAGATGATCGATTTCGCCAACGCTCTCCAGCTGCTCGGTACAGATCAAGTGACGGCTGACCTTCGCGACGTCTTGTTGCCCTTCCTGGCAAAGACCGAGAAGGACCGCCGACATCTGCTGCTTCGCGAAGGATTCAAGAGTCTGCTGGACGACGGCGCTCGCTTTGCAGAAGGGATGGCGCTATCTAGAGGGCCAGAGCGATGAAATTGTTGCTGACCATCTTGCTTCTCCTGCTCGCCAGCATTGCGTCCGCCCAAATCGGGCCGCCGATGGCAGAACACTACGTGAGGCATTATGCAGGGTACTATGGGGTGCCGCCCGAGTTGATCGCCGCGCTCATCGACGTTGAATCGCGATGGAATCCCCGCGCCGTCTCGAACAAAGGTGCGATGGGATTGATGCAGCTCATGCCGGCTACGGCCCGGCGTTTCGGCGCCTATCAACCGTTCGATGTGGAGCAGAACATCGCGGCGGGCACGCGCTATGTGACCACATTGATGTGGGAATTTCGCGGTGACCTGCGGCTGGTCGCCGCGGCCTACTATGCCGGTGACCGTTGGGTAGGACAGAAGCGACTCAACTACCGCAATCCTGAAGTTGTGGCATACGTTCAAGCGGTTCGGCGGCAATTTCTGTTGCGTAAGTATCCGGCCCAAAGCCCGCCGAGGAGACCAATACGATGAAATCTCGCTGGCTAATCCCTGTCGCAGTTCTACTTCCGCTGCGGCTCTACGCGTCCGATCCCACAGTTGGCGCACGCGTCGCCACCGTCACCATCGATCCAAAGGAGGTGACGCTGCTGCATCTACGGCCCGAGTTTGAGTCGACGATTCGTATGCCGGAGGAAGTCACATCCGTAATTTTGGGAAGTCCGGGGTCCTTCAAGGCCGAGCACAACGAGGGTGAGCCGGAGTACGTTTATGTCAAACCGATCACCAAAGAGCCGGCACAGTCTAACCTGCTGATCGCAACCAAGTCGGGCCAACATGTCACGTTGGAGTTGATCAGTGACGGCACCCTCAACAGCGCAGCCAACAGTGCTCTTCGGCCGGTCGACTTCTTGATCGAGTACCGTGCTTCGCGGAGCTTCCTGATCAACTCCGACCCACCTCTGCCGGCACTTCCCAAGATGGCGGACAAGGGGCGTGGAACTGCCGTAGTCGACGAGCGCACTCGATCCCAATCGGCTCTCGATGTGGAGTTTGAACAGCAGAAGCGCATCAATGCTCCCAACTGGTCAAAGTGGGATGGGAAACAGATCGAGACCTCGATTGGCGATGTGCGGCAATGGAGCAACAAGACGGTCATCTCGTATTCCATCTTCAATAATTCCGATCAACCGGTCGAGATCGTTCCACCACAGATCCAGATGACAGGGCGCAAGGCGGAGAAGAAAAAGAAGAAGGAGGGCAAGGGGATCATCTCCGACCAACTTGAGGTCCGCGATTACAAGCTGAGCACGACCAGGCTCGAGGCTGGTGGAAGGGCGGATGGAGTTGTTGTCTTCGACCGGCCCAACTTCAAGCAGTCGACCGAAAAGTTGTTTCTCCAACTTGCCCAGGCGGATCAAGTCGATCGACCGATCTTGATTCGTCTGCCATTCACCCCACCCATCTCGGCAGACCGCCAGTAGAAAGGAATCGCACAATTATGAGCGTCAACGACCACAGCGGAAATGGTAGCCGAGGTCTCCCGAGCCAGCTTGACGAGTCTCCTGAGCTCGGAGCCGCGCACGAGTCGCCGGCAACTGGGTCGACGGGTTCGGAAGTCGCCGAGCAGCAAGTCGCGAAGTCGCAAATGAGGGAAGAACCTGCGGTTGTCCCTGCTTCCGGCTTCGCAACCCGGGCAAGCGCCGGGGCAACAGAGGGCATCGGCAAGAACAAGCTCGTTCTTCTCGGGGGCGCACTGGCAATCGCGGTGCTCTTCTTTGTCTTTACGGCCATCATAGGCAAGTCGCCCAGGAAGCCGATGGTCGCGAAGCAGCCATCTCAGCAAACGAAACAAGACGCGACCAAACCCGCGAAGGGCAGTGTGACGCCTGTCATGGAGACGGTTCGCTCGCCCGCTCCTGACAATGCAAACGGGCAACTTGGTCCGGGCGACATCCGCCGTACCCGCTCCTCTGACGGTAGGCCGCTCCCTCGGACGAAGCCGCAATTGGCCGAAAACCAAGGGAGCGCAAAATCGGCTAAAGGCGGCTCTTTGGGGAGTGTTCCATCCTTCGCAGATACACAGCAGAAGTGGGAAGAACCCCAGCCATATGGCGAGTCGCAAGCGGGTACCGTGCCACAAGCCCAGCAGCAGAATGGCCTCAAGGAGCCGTCGCTCATATTCGTTCGGGCTCAAACACAAGGCCAGGCGGTAGCCGCGACGAGGGCGGATTCAGGGGCCAACGGCGCGCCGCTCTTGGAGATGAGACCAGGAACGCGCATTCAGGCGAAGCTTCAAACCCAGATATCAAGTGCCGTGCAGGCACCGGTGGTAGCGGTCGTGGAATATACCTATGCAATCGGCGATAGGGTGGTCGTCCCCGCGGGAGCGCGCGTCTACGGCCAGCTCCAGCAGGCTGATCGAAGCGGGCTCATCGGTGTGAAGTTCGATGAGATCGAACTGCTGGATGGCGCGAGAGAGAAGATTGAGGCCATCGGGACTGGCCTCGATCTTGGACCAATCAAGGGTAGCGTCTCCGGGAAAAATACGGGGAAGAACTTCTTGGTGCGCGCCGTCTCGGGAATTGGTTCGCTCCTGGCTGAAGTCGCCGGCAACAACAGCAGCGGGGCCTTCTCCGAGGCTGACATGTTCCGGGAACGGCTGGCTCAGAATATCGGCACGGCTGGTGATTCGGAGATCATGCGCCTGAATGCCAATAGCCGTGTGGTCGTCTCCGTGCCCGCGGATACGAAGATATACGTAGTGTTCACCAAACATGAGCAGAGTCCTTCGGAGCTTCACAAGGTTTCTTCTACGACTCCTTAGATACGAAAGCAGATTTCAGTTGCCCGGCCCTGGCTCGTGCGCCAGGGCCTTTTTATGGCGTCTATTGAAGTCTGGTGCAGATGGCGTTGCCCGCGATCCGACATCCCCACCTCCGCGGTTCATCGTCTCAAGAGTCCATCCGGTGTTCTGGATAACATAAGTGCGATGACCGACTGACTGAACTTAGGTAGTTAGTAGTTGCTCAGAGTGAGATTGAGCCAGGAGCTTTCCAGACGA
>Ga0302324_100013583_pt1 | contig 16489 bp, 15 predicted proteins | sample Palsa_T0_1_FD_201949 | JGI IMG/M metagenome (GOLD analysis project Ga0302324, IMG submission 201949) | Peat permafrost microbial communities from Stordalen Mire near Abisko, Sweden - Palsa_T0_1 | ecosystem: Environmental > Terrestrial > Soil > Palsa > Peat permafrost | place: Sweden: Abisko...
GGCTGACGCCGACAGCGCGCTGCTAGAAGCGGCGGCCGCGATTCCGGCTACGACGGCGAGCGCGGCGAGCGCCCCTGCCGCGAGCCGGTATCGCCTCATTGATCTGCGCTCTTGCGGCATGTCACAGTGTACGTGCGAGGTATGGGCGGCGGTTCAGCTTGCGCTGCGAGGTATTGAGGGTTGTGCCGACGGCTCGCATCTAGGGAGGATCGTACCGGGCAGCGGCGCCCAGACCGGGGCATTTTCTGACCCAACGGCCGCTACTCGTGGTCGTGCGCGGGGCTCGTAGCTCGTTGCTGCGCGCCTGAGGGCGTCGGGCGCTCAAGATATTATTGCTCGCTGCGGGGTTGGTTAGGCGTCGATCGCGGCGAGATTCGATGTGTCCCCGCAAAGTGATAAGGTGAACATAACGCGCCAAATCCCTGCCAAGCGTCGGGGAGCCGGGGACCCACTGATCCGCGGGGCGAATCTTTGTGGTGGTGTCAACTGCCACAGGTAGCGCGACTCTCTAAGCGCGAGCCCGACAGCTAACCCGGTAGGCCTCAAAAAGAGAGGTTGCCGTGAATATAAGCGAAATTGATTGGACGATGGGCAGAAGGACGCGAGTGCTGCGCCGTCATGCGCTGGACAGCGATAGCGCGTATCGGAAGGTGGCAAGGCACGGCCAAACGGTCGAGCTCGAGGTACTCAACGCCCCGGGATTGCGGCCGGGAACGCGCATGCACGTGACCGCCGCCGCGGCTCGGGCGATGAAGCCTCAGACGCAGAGCGCCAGCGAACGAGCGCTGCGACTCGCGGGCTTGGCTACGCGTTTCGCACTCGCGCGCGGGCCGAAGCTGAAGCGCCCGTTGGCCTGGCCTCACATCTAGAAGCCGTCGCAATGCCTCACCCGCACGCCTAACGGCGCGTATGGCGTCGCCGGTTTCGCGCGCTCCGGGCCGGCAGTTGCTCCGCCGTCGACCGCCTGCGCGGACGCCCCGATGCTGCGGGCCCGCGGGCGCCCCGATGCCTGGGTCTCGCGCAGCTCGCGTGCGCCGAGGGCACCCTTGCGCCGACGGCACCCAATCGTCGCAACGCGGACGTTGGGGAGATTTCTTACCCGGCGCGCGAGCAACGAGGGTTCATAATGCCGTCCGCAAAGACATTTAAGATCGTCCTCGTTGCCGTCGACGTGCGGGTCGCGCTGGCAGAGACACTTTGGGGGCCTCGTCGGAGGAGGTCGAAACGACCAAGTGACGGGACCGGCGGGGAGAATCGACGATTCAGGGGTGTGGCTGTGTCCAGTATGAGCGCGGCTGAGGCAACAATTGGCACCAAGCACCGCTCGGCAAGCCGTCGCTACGGTCGCGCGCCGACGTCGAACGCCACGGTCAGCGTCGTAATTCCGACGCTCAACGAGGCGAGCAACCTGCCGCACGTGCTGACGCGCATCCCGGCGATGGTCGACGAGGTCGTGTTGGTCGACGGTCACTCAGTCGATGACACGATCGCCGTCGCGCGCATGGTGCGCCCGGACATTCGCGTGGTCTTGCAGGACACCCGCGGCAAGGGCAACGCGCTGGCCTGCGGCTTCGCCGCCGCGTCGTGCGACATCATCGTCATGCTTGACGCCGACGGCTCGACAGATCCGGCGGAGATTCCGCGGTTCGTCGATGCGCTGCTGGATGGCAGTGACTTTGCCAAGGGCTCGCGTTTCCTGCCGGGTGGTGGGAGCGCCGACATCACCGGATTTCGCAGCGCCGGCAACCGCATGCTCGGCTCAGTCGTAAACACGCTGTTTCGCACTCACTACACGGATCTCTGCTACGGCTACAACGCGTTCTGGCGGGATTGTCTACCGCACATGCACGTCAATTGCGACGGCTTCGAAGTCGAGACGCTGATCACGATCCGCGTTGCGCGGGCCAGGCTGGCCGTCTACGAGGTCCCCTCACACGAGCACGAGCGTCTCAACGGCGAGAGCAACCTGAACGCCGTGCGCGACGGCTTGCGGATCCTGCGCACGATCATCCGTGAGCGGATCCGCCCCGGCACCGACCGGACCGACCCCGAAGCTTGGCGTCCACAGTTCGCGGAGCTTTACGCCCTGCCCGCCGAACACGGGCCGCACGCCGTTATCTGAGCGCGACGGCCAGCGCCGCTCGGCGCTACTTGCCTCAGGCGTCGCGTCGATTGAACAGCACGAGCGTGCCGGCCGCGGCGACGACCGCGTAGATCACGAGGATCACAAGCGCATGGGAGTAGCTCGAGTTGCTGTTGCCGCCATGGGCAAGTGCGTCCAGCAGCTGGCCGGGTAGCCAACGGTCACCACCCGACCAGATCGCGCCGACGATGATTGCCTCGATCGGGATTACCCAGGCGATCGCAACGCCGATCGCGACGCCGGGGGAGCGCAGAATCACCCCGAGGGCGCCACCGAACACGCCATAGATCGCGGCTGCCAGGAACGCGTGGAGGACCGCCTGCCCGAGGTCCGACAGGCCGGCACTGCTGGTCCATGCGGAGGTGCTGATGCCCTTACCGGGAGCGAGCGCGAAGGCCACAGCCACGGCGACGCCGACGGCGACGATGACGACGATCGCGATGAAGGTGACCAGCGCGAGGAACTTGCCGCTGAGTAGCTGCGTGCGGCGCGGCTCGCGCACCAGCAGGTTGCGCAGCGTGCCCTGGCTGTACTCGGTCGCAAAGGCGCCGGCGAAGATGCAGAGCGAGACGATGCCGATCAGGCTGCTGACGTCGACGACGCCGTGCACCAAACCGGTGGGCTGCTCGAGCGCAGCGATCGTGACGCGTACGCCGCCGTGGGGGCCGATGACGAGTGTCTTGGTCGCGCGCTCGATCGTGAAGATCGTGGCGAGGACCGGGAAGAAGAGGCCGCCGCCGAAGCCCCAGCCGAGCATGCTGCGCCGTTGCAGCTTGACCCACTCGCTGCTGTAGGCGCCCCACATCAGGCCTCGTCCTCGCGTTCGGTGATGGCGAAGAACGCCTCTTCAAGCGAGGCGCGCGTCGCCTCGAGCCCGCGCAGCGTGATGCCGTCGGCGAAGGCCTGGCGGTTGAGCTCGGCGGCCCAATCCTCACCGGCGACGATTCGCACGACATCACCGTCGACGCGGGCTTGCTTGCCGGCCGCAACACAGAGCGCGGCGAGTGGCTCAAGGTCTTTGGCGTGTTCGGGCCGGGCGATCAGGCCCGATTTCTGCGCGTCGAGCAGCCCAGCGATCGGACCCTCGAAGACGATTCGTCCGTGGTCGATCATCACCAGGTGGTCGCAGATCGCCTCGATCTCGAGCAGCAGGTGACTGGAGACGAGCACGGTGATGCCGCGATCGGCGAGGCTGCGCATCAGCGTGCGCATCTCGCGGATGCCGGCGGGATCGAGGCCGTTGGTCGGCTCGTCAAGGATCACCAGGTCGGGGTTGGGGAGCAGCGCCGCGGCGACGCCGAGTCGTTGCTTCATGCCGAGCGAGTAGGTCTTCACGCGGTCGTCGGCGCGCTCGCTCAGCTCGACGATCTCGAGGACCTCATCGATCCGTGAGCGGTCGAGGCGGCCAAGGCGCGTCAGCGCCTGGAGATTGCGCCGTCCCGAAAGCGTCGGGTAAAACGATGGCGCCTCGATCAGCGCGCCGACCCGTGACATATAGCGCGAGGGATGCTCGATCGACTCACCGAGCACCTGGGCGGTGCCCCCGGTCGGGCGCACCAAGCCGAGCAGCAGTTGGATCGTCGTCGTCTTGCCGGCGCCGTTCGGGCCGACGAAGCCGCCCACGACACCCGCCGGAAGCTCGATATCGACGCTGTCGACGGCCAGCACCTCCGTATAGCGCTTGCTCAGGTGCGAGGCGACGATCGCTGGCGTGCCACCGCCGGCATGGCCGCCACGCTTAGCGCTTGGAGGGGTCGTGGTCGTCAAGAAATCGCGCTGGCGCCGCGGCACCCCGGAACGGCTGGGGGAGAGACACTGCCAGTCGGTGCGCGGCGCAGATTACGTCGGCAACATGAAGCATTCGTAAGGCGTGGCCGTCGCGCGAGCGTACTCAGACGCCGGCGAGCGCCGGGCGCGGCCCGTCAGACGCCGTTTAGGCGACGGAGCGCGCCGCCGTTCTGCTCGGACGCACGCGCGGCGAGCACCGCGCCGTTGCTCGCGTGCTGTACGGCGCCGTTGGTCGCGTGCGCTACGGCGCCGTTGCTCAAGTGCGGGACCGCGCCGTTGCTCAAGTGCGCGAGCGCGCCGTTGTTCGCGATTGGAACCTCAGCGAAGCTGGGCCGCCAGGCGTCCGGATCCTGGGTGCTTCTGGCGCCGCGACGAACACGCTCGCGCAGGATCGTCCAGACCACGCGCAAGCCGTCCCGCGGGGCGTTGAGGTTGCTCACGCCATGCACGCGCTGGTGCTCGACCGACGCTACCTCGGCGACCGACACCCTGGCCCGCGCGAGACGCGCCGTGATCAGGGTCTCGACCTCGAAGCCGTCGCAGTTCACGCGCATGTACGGCAGGCAGTGTCGCCAGAATGCGTTGTAGCCGTAGCAGAGGTCGCTGTAGTGCGTCCGATAGAGCAGGTTCAACAGCGCGAGCAGCACGCGGTTGCCGATGCTGCGGATGCCCGTGATGTCATCGCTGCCGCCGCCGGGCAGATAACGCGAGCCCTTGACGAAGTCGTGGCCGGCGAGCAGCGGGGCGACGAACCGCGGGATCTCAGCCGGATCGGTGGAGCCATCGGCGTCGAGCATCACGATGATGTCGCCCTGCGAGGCCGCGAAGCCGCAGGCCAGCGCGTTGCCCTTGCCGCGACCGTCCTGGAGCACCACGCGGATGTCGGGGCGGATCGCGCGCGCCACCGCGATCGTGTCATCAACCGAGTGACCGTCGACCAGCACGACCTCGTCGACGAAGGCGGGGATCCGCGCGAACACGTGCGGCAGGTTGGCCGCTTCGTTCAGCGTCGGGATGACGACCGAGATCCGTGCCCCAGCGGCTTGCAGCCCACGTGCGGTCTCGGCGTCAGCGGCGTCTGGGAAGGCGACGCCGGGCGCCAATTGTGCGAGGTTCAGCTGGTCCGGTCCGTGGGTTTGCTGGTGCATCCTGCTGGTTCCTCGGGAGAGCGTTCGGCGTTTGCCTCGTCGCATCACGCCGCACTGGTGAATGGCTCGGAGCGCAAGCATGCCACGGCAAAAATGGCCTTCCGGGGCAGGAACATCACCACGGTGGACGATTGTTCGAGGGGTGCAAATCACTCGTGCCGAGGGCGACCCAGGGGAGCTCCCGGGGCCGCCGTGGCGGTTTACTACCCCACCTGCGGCGCTGCCGCAGCCGCCGGCGCTAAGAGCGCTTTGGCTGCTGCCCCTCCATCACCGGGAAGCGCGGCTTGGCGAACAGCAGCTGGACGTCACCGATCCGCCCACCACCGAAGCCGCCCTCGCAGTAGGCGAGGTAGAGCTCCCACATCCGCTGGAAGCGACCGTCGTAGCCGAGCGAGCGGACACGGTCGAGCTGGGCGTGGAAATTCTCGCGCCAGCAGCGCAGGGTGCGCACGTAGTGCGCCGTGAGGTCCTCGTGGTGCACCTCACGCAGGTCGGTGACGCGCGCGACCGAGCGGGAGATCGCCTGCAGCGAAGGCAGGCAGCCGCCGGGGAAGACGTGCGTGTTGGCGAAGCTCCGCTTTGACTTCTCGACGTGGTAGGCGCGCTCGTCGATCGTGATCGTCTGCAGCAGCATCGCGCCTTCGGGCGTGAGCAGCGCTGCGCAGCGCTCGAAGAAGGTGTCGAAGTACTGCCAGCCGACAGCCTCGATCATCTCGATCGAGACGAGCTTGTCGAACGTGCCGCTGAGGTTGCGGTAGTCCTCGAGCAGCAGCGTGATGCGGTCCTCCAGGCCCGCCGCGTGGACGCGCTCGCGAGCCAGCGCGAGCTGTTCGGCGGAGATCGTCGTCGTCGTTACGCGGCAGCCGTAGTGGCTGGCGGCGTGGATCGCAAAGCCGCCCCAGCCGGTACCGATCTCGAGCACGTGATCGGCCGCCGTCAGGCGCAGCTTGGCGCAGATCCGGTCGAGTTTCGCGATCTGGGCCTCACGCAGCGACGCGCCAGGCTGCTCGAAGATCGCGCAGGAGTAGGTCATCGTCTCGTCGAGCATCAGGCCGAAGAGGTCGTTGCCGAGGTCGTAGTGCGCGGCGATCTGACGGCGCGAACGCGACGGCGTGTTACGCCCCAGCCAGTGCAGAGCCGTCTGCGGTAGCGCCACCACTGGGCGCAGCAAACGTCGCCAGCGGTCGGTCGCCGGCATGTTCAGCGCCGCGAGGCGGGCGAGCTCGGGGAGGTCCGAGCAGTCAAACCAGCCATCGGCGTAAGCCTCGCCGAGGCCGAGCGAGGCGTGCAGCAACGCGCGGTAGACGCGGCGGTCGTGGACGACCACGCGAACTGCCGGCCCGCCGTCGCAGTGCTCGCCAAAGGCGTAGGTTCGCTCGCCCTCGAGCACCTCGAGCGTGCCGTGGCGGGTGCCGTGCAAGAGCACAAAGATGATCCGCCGGGCGATTCGCGTATTCATCGCAGCGTCGCTTGCTCGCGCGAGCTGCGTGCGTGACGGCGGCGAGCGGGGCCGAGCAGCGGCGCGCCGCTCGGATTGGGGAAGTAGCGCGCGCCCTTGGCCTTCAGGCGCAAGCCGTTGGCGTAGATCTGGCGCAGCGTTCGCAGCGAGATCGCCGGGTGGCGCAACAGCAGCCGGCGCATCTGTGCCGGCGAGAGCTCGCGGCGGCGCAGCGAGAGCGTCGCGTCGAAGGCGAGCTGGCCGTCGTGCTCGCCGGCGCCGGAATCGGTGCTCTCGATGTGGACGACCAGCTGCTCGCCTGGAGCGGTGCTGCGCCAGGCGTAGGTGTAGTCCATGCCCATGAAGGGCGAGACGTGGAACTCCTTGGCAAAGCGCCCACGCAGAACGCCGCCAGTCGGCCGGTCCTGCTCGGGCTCGAGCACGTAGGCGTGGCGCTCACCCCACGGCGTGTTCGTCACCTCGGCAACGATCGCCGAGACCCGCTCGCCGCTGCCGTCGAAGCAGTAGTAGAAGCTGACCGGGTTGAAGCAGTGACCGAAGTAGCGCAAGTTGCTGAGCAGCCGGACCGGGCCCTCGGCCGGCTTGCCGGTCCGCGCCGCGACCAGCGCGCGGATCTCCTCGGCCAGCGGGCGCTGCGGATCGCCGAGATGGTCATCGCGGCGCCAGGTCACGATCGCGCGGCGGCGCGCCGACCACAGCCAGGAGTCGTCGAACAGCGCCGGGAGCTCATCCAGATCGATGTAGGCCGTGAAGTACGCGGTCCGCAACTCGTGTGCGACGGCGAGATAGCGGCGATGGCGAACCCACCCCTGGTACAGACAACTCGTCGCTGCCTCAGTCACAGTCCCTCCACCGCACGTAGCGCTGAAACGACACCGTCTTCATGGAACCCCCAACCCCAGTGCGCGCCAGCGTAGCGGGTGCGGCGGGCGGGGGAGATCTCCTTCAAACGGGCCGCCGCGGCGACGCTCGCGCGCGTGTAAACGGGGTGGGTGTACTGCAGGCGGCGAATCACCTTCGCGGGATCGATCCGGTCGCTCATGTTCAGTGATACGCAGAAGTCCTCGGCGCAGTTCAGTCGCTGCAGGTGGTTCATGTAGTAGGTGACCGTGGTCTTCGCCCGCGGCTGCGCGAAAAGGTGGAAGTTCCACGCCTGGCGGGCCGCCGCGCGGCGCGGCAGGAGCCGCGAATCGGTGTGCAGCACGGCCTCGTTGGCCTGGTAGCCAAAGGCGCCGAGCAGCTCGCGCTCGAGCGCTGTGGCGTCTTCGAGGATTGCCAGCGCCTGGTCGGCGTGACAGGCGAAGATCACCTCGTCGAAGCGCTCGTCGCCGCTGCCGCGGGCACGGACGGTGACGCCCTCGTCGTCGCGGTGAACCGCCTCGACCGCTGACGACAGGCGGACGCGATCGCGAAACGGCGCGCTGAGCGCCTTGACGTAGGCCTGCGAGCCGCCGACGACGGTCTGCCAGTGCGGCCGGTCACGGAAGCCGAGCATGCCGTGGTTTTGGAAGAACTCGGCGAGGAAGCGGACTGGGAAGTCCCACATCGAAGCCGGGTCGGCCGACCAGACCGCGGAGGCCTGCGGCACGATCAGGCGGTCGATAAACCATTGCGAGTAGCCGCCCTCCGCAACAAACGCGCGCAGCGAGCGATCCTCGTCGACGTCGTCTTCGAGGATCTTCGCGAGCACCTTGTTGAAGCGCAACAGGTCGACGATCATCCGCCAGAACGCGCGCCGCGCCAGGTTCGCGTGCTGGCAGAAGACACCGCGCGGCGTCCCGGCGTACTCGAAGTCCTCGTCCTCGCCCTTGACCGAGAAGCCCATGTGCGTCGGCTGGACCGCGACGCCGGCCCGCTCGAGCAGCGCGCTGAAGCGCGGGTAGTTGCGGTCGTTGAGGACGATGAATCCGGTGTCGATCGCGTAGCTGGCGTCGTCGCGCTCGACGGTGACCGTGTTGCTGTGGCCGCCCAGGTAGTCGTTGGCCTCGAACAGCGCCAGCTCGTGGGAGCCGTGGAGGGCGTGCGCGGCGACGATCCCGGAGACCCCGCCGCCGACGATTGCGACCTTCACGGGAAGGGAGAGCGGGATCCACGGCGAACCATCGGGCGAAGGGTAATTCGCGTCCGCGCGCCGGACGGATCACGCAGGTTTGCCCGATCACGCAACCCTTAGAGGAAGTCAGGAGCGGACCGTCGAATGAACGCCACAGCGATTATGAAAAGAGCGGACCCGACCAGCGACGTCACGTCGAGCAACGGCACCGGGATCGGCAGCGGCGGCGCTCCACACACGCTGTCGAGCTATATCCGCTCGCGCTTTGACGAGTGCTCGCGCTCGCAGAAGGACGTCGCGCAATACATCGTCGACCACCTCGACGAGGCCGCCTTCCAGACGGCTGAAGAGCTCGCCCGGCGGGCCAACACGTCGAGCTCGACCGTCGTGCGCTTCTCGCAGGCGCTCGGCTTCGAGGGGTTCCCCGAGTTGCAGCGCGCGGCGCGCGACGAGTACCGCCGCGGCCACACCCAGGCCAGCGACTCGCCGCTGTTCTCGGTCGAGCGCAGCGATTTCGAGACGGCGATCGCCGCCGACTACACCAACGTCGAGGAAACCGCCCGCAAGGCGACCGCGGCGACGGTCGAGCGCGCGATCGCGGCGATAAGCACGGCCGAGCGGATCGTCATCGCCGGCACCGACCAGATGGCGTTCTTCGCCAGCTACCTGCGTCACCTGTTGATGCTGCTCGACCTGCGCGCCGAGCTCGTCGCCAGCCCCTCGCAGGAAGCTCTCGCGCGACTCGCGCGGATCGATCAGGACACGCTTGTCATCGCGATGTCGGCGGGACGTCCGCACGCGCTCGTGGTGCGCGCGATGAAGCTCGCCCGCCACCGCAAGGCGCCGACGATCGCGTTCACCGACGCGACGATGTCGGAGGTTGCCAAGCTCGCCCAGATCAAGCTCTACTACTCCTCCAACAGCCCGGCCTACGTGCGCTCACACACCGCGCTGCTGAGCATGATCCAGGCGCTCGCCTATGGCGTCTATTCGCGCGACGAGGAGCAGTACGTCGACCGGATCAAGGCGTTCCGGCTGAAGTAAGCGGCCCGTCGGCTCCGGCGCCGGGGGGGCGCGGCCACTAGGAGCGGCGGCCGGCGCGCCAGTTGCGGGCCAGCTGAGCCGCGGCGCGCAGCGGTGCCGTCAGCCGCCAGCTGTGGCTGCTGAGGACGATCTCGTGGCGCGCGATTTCACGTCGCAGTGAGCTGACGTTCTGCCGCAGTGCCGAGATCTCACGCGGCTCAGCGGGCTCCGGGCGTTCGAGCTCCTCGCTCGTGTAGACGCCGGGGCGCTTGCGCAGCACCAGGACACCCTGGCCAAACAGCGGCGGCGCGCCGCCGGGATCGCCCGGACGCAGGCTGACGATCTCGAACGCGCGGCCCCAGTGCGCACGCAGCCACCATTCCGAGTGCAGGACCAGCGGGCCGCCGACGTCCCACGAGGCCGAGGGGTAGAGCACGTTCATCCCGGTGCTCGCTTCAGCGACCGGCTCCTCGCCAAAGGCCGACTGCCCGGGACCGAAGACCGTGACGATGAGCAAGCCGTCGTCGCTGAGCATGCGGTGCAGCTCCAGCAACCACGCGCTCCAGCTATCGACCAGGTGTGTGAACACCGAGAAGGCGTAGATCAACTCGAAGCTGGCATCCGGCTGGGCGATCGGCGGCCAGACGGCGGTTTGAAACGCGCGCTCGCCCAGCGCCAGATGCTCGCGCAGCCAGGCGACGCTCGGCGCGTGGAGATCGCAGCCCCAGAACTCGGCTTGCGGATCCTCGCTGATCGCGGGCGCCAGCACGCGACCGGCACCACAGCCGAAGTCCAGTACCCGCTTGCCCTCGAGCCCCCAGCCGTCCGGCAACAGCGACTTGACCAACTGCCACTGCAGCGCGCCTCGCTCCTCGAAGACATCGCCCGGATTACGCGCGAACACATCCCAGCCGACGCGGCGCATCAAGCCGTCTGGCGGCAGCCTCGCCATGGCGGCGATTCTAATCGCGGCGCCGTTCGCCGCGGCCGTGGGCACCTTGGCCGCTCGCGTAGAATCCCCACTATGCGCGACGAAGCCACATTTGCCGTCAAGGCCGGCCTAGCCGAGATGCTCAAGGGCGGCGTCATCATGGACGTCGTCACGCCTGAGCAGGCACGGATCGCCGAGGAATCGGGCGCCTGTGCGGTCATGGCACTCGAACGCGTGCCCGCCGACATTCGCCGTGACGGCGGCGTCGCGCGGATGTCCGATCCGGCGATGATCCGCGGCATCCAGGAGGCGGTGAGCATCCCCGTGATGGCCAAGGCGCGGATCGGTCACTTCGCCGAGGCCCAGGTGCTCGAGGCGCTCGAGGTCGACTACATCGACGAGTCCGAGGTGCTGACCCCGGCTGACGATCGCAACCACATCGACAAGCATCCGTTCAAGGTCCCGTTCGTCTGCGGCGCCACAAACCTCGGCGAGGCGCTGCGGCGGATCGCCGAGGGCGCGGCGATGATCCGCTCCAAGGGCGAGGCGGGGACGGGCGACATCGTCGAGGCGGTCCGCCACCTGCGGGCGATTCGCGGCGAGATCCGCCGTCTCGGCACGCTCGATGAGGCCGAGCTAGCGGGTGCCGCAAAGGACCTCGCCGCACCACTTGAGATCGTCGCCGACGTCGCGCACGCCGGACGGCTGCCGGTGGTCCTGTTCTGCGCCGGCGGAATCGCGACGCCCGCCGACGCCTCGCTCGTGATGCAGCTTGGTGCCGAGGGCGTGTTCGTCGGCTCCGGCATCTTCAAGGCCGAGGATCCGGCGGCCCGCGCCCGCGCGATCGTCGAGGCGACGACGCACTTCGCCGACGCCGAGCGCGTCGCGGCCGTATCCGAAGGGCTCGGGGCCGCGATGGAGAGCCTCGAGACGCGCACGCTCGCGGGCGAGCAGCTCCTCGCGCAGCGTTGATGGAGCTCAGAGCGCCGGTCGGCGTTCTTGCGCTGCAGGGGGACTTTGAAGCACACGGACGGATCCTCGCGGGACTGGGAGCGGCGGTACGCGAGGTACGGACTCCCGCTGACCTCAAGGGCATTGCCGCGCTCGTAATGCCGGGTGGTGAGTCGACGACGATGTCTTTGGGGGCGGCTCGTGAGGGGCTCGAGCAACCGCTTCGCGTAGTGGCGGCTGCCGGGGTGCCGATCCTTGCGACGTGCGCCGGACTGATCATGCTCGACCGCGAGCACCTGAACGTGCTGGACATGCGCGCCGAGCGCAACGCCTTCGGCCGCCAGATCGCAAGCTTCGAGGACGATGTGGCGCTGGTCGGGTTCGACGAGCCGATTCATGCGCTGTTCATCCGCGCGCCCTGGGTGGTCGAGCACGGCGCGAGCGTCGAGCGGCTCGGCGAGATCGATGGGCACGTGATCGCCGTGCGCTCGGGACGGATCCTTGCCGTCGCTTTTCATCCGGAGATCGCGGGCGAAACGCGTCTGCACCGCTGGCTGTTGGAGCAGGCGGTGGAGGCGTCTGGCGGGCGCAACGGTGTAGCCTGAGTCAGTCTGCCGCCATGGCGCGATGCGCGAAGTGAGTGTTGCCGTGGTGAGAACTGCGTATGGCAAGGAGGGTTGTGCGACGCACGCAGCGGCCGTTTTTGCGGCTTGACCGGAGGTTGTTCGTGGCGCTGCCGGCGTTTGCGGCGCTGTTCGCCGCGACCCAGCTGCTGTCGGCGCCCGCCGCCGCTGCGGCCAGCCCCGTGTGGCACGGCACCGCTGAGGGCGTCCGGCTCGATATCGGCACCTCGACGGCGGGCAACGTCAGCTCGACCAGCGTCTCGCTATATCAGGTCGAGCTCAGCTTCTCCTTCACTGTCGGCCCGGGCGGCATAATCGAAGGCACGGGTAGCGGCCACTACGACGATGCCGATTGGCACCTGTCAGGCGTCAACGGCAGCAACGGCCCGTTCGCCTGCAACCCGCCGGTCGGCGCGCACCCGTTCAGCGTCGCCCTCGGCGGTCACTTCGCCGGGACCGGCGGGACACTGACGCTGGCGACGCCGGCGGCGACCGAGACGAACCGCAGCTGGAACTGCGGCGCCCAGTTCACGGGCTACGCCACGACCACGCACACGATCGCTGACGCGCTGTCCCGGGCCCTGCCCGACGGCCTACACATCTCCAGCCGCCACCCGAGCTCCAGGACCGACACCAAGTACGTCGACCTCGGCAAGCCAGGCAACGGCGACGACGACACGATCGTCTGGACGTTCTCGGTCGGCCCGCCGGCGAAAACGTCGAAGCACCGCTCGTGCGGTCTTGCGCTGACCAAGGTCCTTGCCAAGCCGGCGCCGGCGACGGTCAACACGCCGATTGTCGTCGGCTTCGATCTCTCGGCCGCGGCGCACGCCAAGCTGCTCGTTACGCCGGCCGCCGGTCAGCCGTCGACGGTCGCCAGCGTCTCGCTGCAAAAGGGCTCGAACGCGCTCGTCTGGGGCGGCTTCCTGGACTCGTCGCCGGCGCCGGCCGGCACCTACACGCTTACGGTGCAGGCTCAGCGCTGCGGCAAGACGCAGAGCGCCACGACGAGCGACACGACCTGAGAGCTGGCGCTCAGGCGCGGATCAGCGCGAGCACTTCGTCGCGGCGGCGTTCCATGTCGCCGTGTGAGACGAGCGACTCGACGCACAGCCGCAGCAGCGGCTCGGTGTTGGAGGAGCGTACGTTGAAGTGCCAGTCGTCGTAGTCGATCGAGATGCCGTCGAGGGTGTCCTGCTTGGCGTCGGCATAGTGCTCGGCGAGCTCGGCCATCTTGGCCTGCGGCTCGGCCACCTCGCTGTTGACCTCACCGGAGATGAAGTAGTGGTCGCGATAGGGCGCCAGCAGCGCCGAGACCGGCTGGCCGGAGCGGGAAACCAACTCCAGCATCAGCAGCGCCGGAATCGCGCCCGAGTCGGCGCAGTAGAAATCGCGGAAGTAGTAGTGGCCGGAGACCTCGCCGCCGAACAGCGACCCCTCTTCGCGCATCCGCCGCTTGAAGTAGGCGTGGCCGACGCGATTGCGGTAGGCCCTACCGCCGGCAGCCGTGACGGTATCGGCGACGGCACGGCTGGCGCGGACGTCGTAGAGGATGGCCTCGCCCGGATGGGTCCGCAGCAGCGACTGGGCGAGCATCGCGGTGAGGAAGTCGCCATCGATGAAGCTGCCCTGCTCGTCGATGAAGAAGCAGCGATCGCCGTCACCGTCGAAGGCGATGCCAAGATCGGCGCCCGACTCGCGCACCTTGGCGATGACGAACTCGCGGTTCTCGGGCAGCAGCGGGTTCGGCTCGTGGTCGGGGAAGTGCCCGTCGGGCGTCCAGTAAGCCGGGACGAGGTCGAGGTCGAAGCGCTCGAGCAGCGGTCCGACCGTCGGCCCGGCCATCCCGTTGCCGCCGTCGAGGACGACGCGCAGACCGCCGATCGCGCTCTGATCGACAAACTTCAGCACCGCCGCGGCATACTCCGCGCTGCAGTCGACCTGCTCGACGCTGCCGCCGCCCGGCGCCTTGCCGAGCCCGGCCTCGATCTGCCGGCGGACCTCCTGGATTCCGGTCTCGCCCGATAGTGCCAGCGCGCCTTCGCCGACCAGCTTGGCGCCGGTGTAGGCCGCCGGGTTGTGTGATGCGGTGCAGATCAGCCCGCCGTCGAGCCCGCGTGAGCCGACCAGGAAGTAGCAGACCTCGGTTGCGACCTGGCCCGCGTCGAGCACGTGCGCGCCCTCGGCGATCAGACCGTCGCGGTAGCGCGCGGCGAGCTCCGGGGCGCTGAGCCGCATGTCGTGAGCGAGCGCGACCGCCAGCTCGCCCGTCGGCTTGCCCGCGAGGCCGGCAAGGACTCGCGCGAAGGCCCGGCCGATCTGCTCGGCGGCCTCGCCATCGATCTCCGAGCCGTAGAGGCCGCGGATGTCGTAGGCCTTGAAGATCTCCGGACTGATCGTCATCGCTCGGAGATGCTAGGGCACACCTGGCCGAGGAAGCCGCGGCGCTCGGTCTGCCGGTGCTCAGGCCGGGCTCGTAGAATCGAGCAATGTCCGGGCACTCCAAATGGGCGGGGATCAAGCACAAGAAGGCGATCGTCGACGCGCGCCGCGGCCAGGCGTTCACCAAGCTCGCGCGGGCGATCACGGTCGCCGCGCGTGAAGGCGGTGGCGACGTCGAGGCCAACGCGGCACTCGCCAACGCCGTGCAGAAGGCCAAGGACGCCTCGATGCCCAGGGACAACATCGAGCGGGCGATCGTCAAGGGGACGGGCGCCGGCGCCGACGCCGACGCGATTGAGACGGTGCTCTACGAGGCCTACGGCCCGGGCGGCGTCGCGATGCTGATCGAGGCCTACACCGAGAATCGCAACCGCACCGGTGCCGACGTCCGCCACCTGCTCTCGAGCCAGGGCGCGAGCCTCGCCGAGCCGGGCAGCGTCGGCTACCTGTTCGAGCGGCGGGGCGTCGCGATCGTCGACGCCGCCCGCTACGGCGAGGACGATCTGCTCGTCGCGATCGAGGCGGGCGCCCTGGACATCGTCTCCGACGAGGACATCTTCGAGGTGATCTGCGAGCCGAGCGATCTGAGCGCGGTGCGCGCCGCACTCGAGCAGGCCGGCATCGAGATCGAGGGTGCCGAGGTGCTCCAGCGTCCGACCGTGCGCGTCGAAATCGACGAGGAGGCCGCGACCAAGCTGTTCCGCCTGATCGACTCGCTCGAGGACAACGACGATGTCGGCGCGGTCCACGCCAACTTCGATGTCTCCGAGGAGATCCTCGAGCGCGTCGCCGGCTAGCGATGGACCGGACGCTGCTCGACGAGCTGATCGACTGGCTGCGCGTGCCGTCGATCTCGACCGGCGGGGGAGAGCCCGAGGACCTCGAGCGCGCCGCCGGGTGGGTGCTCGAGCGCGTTCGCGCCGCGGGCGGCGAGGGCGAGCTCGTGCAGATCGATGACGGCAACCCGATCGCCGTCGGCGAGCTGCGCGCGAGCGAGGCGGGCGCGCCGACGATCCTGATCTACGGCCACTACGACGTCCAGGGACCGGGGCCAGCCGAACGGTGGCACTCACCGGCGTTCGCGCCGGAGGTCCGTGATGGACGTCTCTACGGCCGCGGCGCCTCCGACGACAAGGGCAACTTCCTGCCGCTGCTACACGTGGCGTGCGCGATGGCCCGGGCCGGAGAGCTGCCGGTAAACGTCAGGGTGCTCGTCGAGGGCGAGGAGGAGGCGGGCGGCGCCGCCGTCACGCGGTGGCTGCGCGAGGACGCGCGCGGTGCCGACGCGGCGATCGTCTTTGACTCCGGCATCCCGGACGCCGCCACGCCGGCGATCACCGTCGGCCTGCGCGGTGCGGTAAAGCTGACGGTCGAGGTTACGACGGCCGAGAGAAACCTCCATTCCGGGCTCTATGGTGGCAGCGTGCTGAATGCCCTGCACGTCCTGCAAGGCGTTCTCGCGACGGTGCTGCCCGGTCCCGACGGGCGCGTGCGGGAGGAGTTGCGCGAGGGGATCAGCGCGCCGTCGGCGGCCGAGCTCGCGTCGTGGCAGCGTCTGCCACCGGGCGATCAGCTGATCGCGCAGGCCGGCGGCATAGCGGTCCATCCCGGGGCGGGTGGCGAGTACTACCTGCGCAACGGGGCCGACGCGTCGCTCGACGTCAACGAGATCGCCGGCGGCGAGCCGCGGACGATCGTTCCTGCGCAGGCACGCGCGACGCTTTCGCTGCGGCTCGCGCCCGGGCAGGATCCGCGCCGCATGCACGAGGTGCTGAGCGGCCTGCTGTGCTCGGCGCTGCCGGATGGTGTCTCGCTGCAGGAATCAGACGTGATGTACGCCGAGCCGGCGCTGTTCAGCCCGCAAGAGCAGGCGCTCGAGCTCGCCGCCGGGGCACTGCGCCGGGCCTGTGGCGCCGAGCCCGTGTTCA
>Ga0302324_100013584_pt1 | contig 16488 bp, 15 predicted proteins | sample Palsa_T0_1_FD_201949 | JGI IMG/M metagenome (GOLD analysis project Ga0302324, IMG submission 201949) | Peat permafrost microbial communities from Stordalen Mire near Abisko, Sweden - Palsa_T0_1 | ecosystem: Environmental > Terrestrial > Soil > Palsa > Peat permafrost | place: Sweden: Abisko...
ATGAATCTTGAGGCGGTGGCAGCGCTTTGCCAACGAATCAGTTCCGTCGGCATCGCCCCCACCGCTCTCATCGTAACCCACACCAAACAGCGAGGAGGCGTACGGGCGCACGCTGTTGCCCCAGGCGCTGGCGATTCTGCGCGAGGTCAACGAGGCGCGCAGTACGCTGGAGTCTCTGCGGCGTGGCGTGGCTGGGAACCTTTCGGTAGGGTGCATTCCCACCATCACGCCGTACTTCCTGGCGCCCCGGCTGAGCGATTTCGCCGCGCGGTTTCCGGATGTGGAACTGCGGCTGATGGAGGAAACCACGCCGAAGCTGGTGGAGTTGCTGCAGGCCGGGAAGCTGGACCTGGCGGTGGTGGGGCTGCCGGTGAACAGTCCTGGGATGCTGTGCGCGGAGTTGTTCCAGGAGCCGATTTGGGTTGCGGTGGGAAAGGGGCACCGGCTGGCGGAGCAGCCCTATGTGAAGCTGGCGGACCTGCGCGGCGAGAAGATGTTGTTGCTGAAGGACGGGCATTGCTTCCGCGACGACGCTCTGCGCATCTGCAGCCGGGCGCGCATGCCGTTTCACCCCATGTTCGAGACAGACCAGTTTTCAAGCATTTTTCCGATGGTGGCGGCCGGGCTGGGGATTACGCTGGCGCCCAAGATGGCGGCGAGTACGGCGGGGGAATGCCGGCTGCTGCCGCTGGAGCGGGAAACGTTCCGGCGGGTGGGATACATCCGGGTGCGGCGGCATGTTCGCGGGGCCGCGCAAATCGCGTTCGTGAAGTGGCTGCGGGAGCAGTGCGTCGCGCCTTCTCCGCCTTCGGTGCATCATTGATATATGGGCCACCAAAAATATATGAGCCACCAAACCGTCAAAATTCCGGCGAACGGCATGACGTGCTGCAATTGCGTGCGCGTAGACCTGGCAGGAGTCGGCTCCACTGTGCAGCGATGCGCGCCCCACTGACCGTCGGCATGACCGAGCACAGGAATTAGCCCGTTTCCGGGATGTCCTGCGCCGCCTGCCCTTAAGTAGTGGGCAGCCGGATGCCGGTTTCTTCGTACAAAGGCGCGGAGGCTGTGCCCTGCGTGCGGAATTCGTAGCGTTCGATAGCCAGGGCCGCGCCTTCGTGGTCGCTGCGCACCACGCATCCGTAGATCATCAGCTTCATCGGACAGACGTCGTTGAGCCGGGCAGGCCAAGCCATCGACAGTTCTACCGGTAATCCGGTGCTCAGAACCCCTTCAGTCGTGAACCAGACGCCGCTGCTGCTGATGTTTACGGTCCGTCCGCTCCCGGCTTCGGCCACGCGGCTACCGTACAGGAGCTTGTATCGCAGCCCTTGTTCGATATTGAAGCGGCGCTTGATACGCCGATCCACCTGCTCGTCTTGCTTCTTCCGTTTCGCCATAGTTGGTGCGCCCCTTGCATACGGCCTTCGGTTCCAGAATTAGCATTTGGAGGCGCCTTCGCTCAATCATGTCTTTGGATAGGCAATATTAACCCACGCCTTTGGCTGCCTGAACCAATGCGGGTTGGCTAACGGTACTTAGGCCGATGGGAACAGCCAGGATGGCGCCCTGGCGCGCACGCGCTACGCTTTTTTTGCAGCCTCGAACGCAACATGCCAAGACCAGTTCTCACCCGTCTTCGCCATGTGTTCGCCAAAAAATCCAGATGTTGTGGTGTCCGGCGGCGGCGGTGGATCGCCTAGTAGCCGACTAACCCAAGTCCAATCAATACTTTCTTAAAGATTTCTCTTGCAATGGATGGAGAGTTCATGCCACAATTTGTTGTGGTCTAAAAGTGGCCAGGAAGTAGTTTAAAAGTGGCGGATGACACAACTCAAGGCGCGGTACCGGTGGAACCACCCCGTGGCATGTACCCTGCCCGCCTGGACGAAAAGGGCCGCCTCAAGCTACCTGCCGAGTTCCAGAGGTACCTGGCGGGATTGCCTGACAAGAAGCTGTTCGTCACCAGCAAGGACCGGCGCATGGCCACAGTATACCCCATCGAGATCTGGCGAGCCAACGAAGAGTTGCTCGCCAACTTCCGGGACAATCCCAAGGCGTTGCAGCGGGTATGGTTTACCACCCAGGATCTAGGGACGGAAGCCGAAATGGATGGGCAGGGACGCGTGCAGTTCTCAACCGACCTGCGCCGGGACCTGAACATAGAGAATCGGCCGGTGAGGGTGCTGGTAGTCAACGGCGCCATCCAGGTAATGAGCGAAGAGTTGTTCCAAGCGCGGCGGGCGGAAGCCGCACAATCGGTTGAGGACGATCTGGAAATCCTGGAACGGGCTGGGTTCAAGTGATGGCTTATGCACTTTGCCGTAATGGCGGCGGAAGCGATCGACTGGCTGGCGGTGCGGCCCACGGGCACGTATCTGGAGGCCACCGCCGGGCTGGGCGGCCATACGGCGGAGATTGCGCGGCGCTTGACCACGGGCAGAGTGATCGCCAACGACCGCGATGCGGAGTCGCTCGAAATGGCGCGGCGCAACACAGCCGCATGGGCCGATCGGATTTGTTTTCGCCAGGGGGCTTTCTCCCAGCTTGCCGCGGCGTTGCCGGCATGCGGAGCGGAGCAGGTCGATGGGCTGCTGGCCGACCTGGGCGTGAGCCGGTATCAACTGACCGAGCCGGACAGGGGATTTTCGTTTATGGCCGAGGGGCCGCTGGACATGCGCATGGATCGATCCACGGGCATCACGGCGGCGGACTTGGTCAATCAGTACGCCGAAAAGGCGATCGCCGACCTGATCTATCAGATGGGCGAAGAAAGGAGGGCGCGGAAGATAGCCAGAGCAATCGTTCGGGCACGGCCTATACGGAGCACGCTACATCTGGCCGATGTAGTGGAGCAGGCCGTGCCTCGAACGGGTCATCTGCATCCCGCGACCCGAACCTTTATGGCCTTACGCATATTTGTGAACGACGAGCAAGGCGAACTCGACCAGTTGCTCGAAATCGGACCGGATCTGCTGGCGGGCGGCGGCCGGATGGTGGTGATCTCCTTCATGTCGCTCGAAGACCGCAAAGTAAAGCAGCGGTTTCGCGGCCTGGCGCAGGAGGGCCGCGCCACCGTCCTGACCAAGCATCCGCTTACGCCCACGGACGCGGAAACGGGTTTAAATCCGGCATCGCGTAGCGCCAAGCTGCGCGCGCTTGAGATGAAGTAGATGCAATAGCGAGGTAACGACTAATGGCAACGCTGGCAATGTTTTTTCGCAGACCCCTGGCCGCGCCTGCCGCCGCGAGCGGCGCCGCGCAATCCGAATTCGTCCCTCTGTATCCCCGCTACTGCTTGCGGGCGCTACCCAATGAGGACATCTTTCTCTACTCGAAGCCCATCGACAATAGCCGCATCGTCCGCGAGGCCCAGCCTACGGCGCACGGCGAGTGGTCCATGATCGGCACGGCGTGTGCCCTGGCCGTGTTATTCATGGGCCTGTTGACGCCCAGAGTGGCCAACATTTTCGCGGGCTACCAGTTGGAATCCCTGAAAACGGAACAACGGCACTTGCTCGACGAACAGCGTGATCTGGATATCGTGGAAGCGCGGCTGTCGAGGCAAGAGAATCTTGAAGCCCTCGCCAAGCGGCGCGAGCTGGGCACTCCTAATCCGAGCCAAATCGTGCACCTGGATCCCAAGGGCGACAGCAAGCTGGCTCTGAACCGGCACTGATCTCAAACCCCGCAAGGTTGGACGTTATGGAATCTGTCGCCAGAAATAGAGCCGGCCAACGTCTGATGTGGTTCGGCGGCGCCATCCTGCTTTGGGGCGCGCTGATTCTGATTCAGTTGTTGCGTCTGCAGGTTGTGCACCACGCCGATTACGTGCGCGCGGCCCACAAGCAACAGGAAGAAACGATGGAAATTTCCGCGCCGCGCGGTTCCATCTTCGATCGCTCCGGACAGTTGCTGGCGGGCAGCGTGAAACGGGACTCGGTCTACATCGATCCTCTGCAGGCGCCGGATTTGCAGGTGGCTTCCGCGATCTTGTCGGGCGTGCTTGGAATCAATCGGGCTTCGCTCTACGGCCGCATGCAGTCGTACGCCGCCAATCGCAAAGGCTTCATGTGGGTGGCGCGCACTATCGAGGCGGACCAGTGCGAACGGCTGCGCAGCCTGCACCTGGACTGGATCCGGTTCGCCCAGGAAAGCCGCCGCAACTATCCGCGGAACACGCTGGCCGCGCATGTGATCGGAGCCGTCGACAGCGAAGAGACCGGCCAGTGGGGCCTGGAGAAGAGCCTAGAGCAAGACTTGCGCGGCTTGCCGGGCAGCGTTCGCGTACTCACCGACGCCAAAGGGCGCGGCATCGATTCTCAAATGGAAGCCGAACCGCGGCCCGGCGTCGGCGTGACGCTCAGCATCGACGAGCGCATCCAGTTGCCGGCTCAGGACGCCATCGCGCGCGCGGTACAGGAAGCGCACGCCCAAAGTGGCAGCGTGGTGGTGATGGACCCCTATCATGGCGATATTTTGGCCATCGCCAGTTATCCCCCGTTCGATCCGAACCGGCCGCCCGGGCGCGGCGAAGCCCCCACGGCACGGTTCAATCATGCGGTTTCCGTGCCCTTCGAGCCGGGTTCCGTCTTTAAGGTCTTCACGCTTTCGGCGGCGCTTGAAACCACGGGATTCGGGCCATCTACCATGATCAACTGCGGCAACGGCAGCTTTACCATGGCCGGCCGCACGGTGCACGAAGCCCACCGTGGTTACGGCACCATACCCATGGAGATGGTGCTGGCCAAATCCAGCAATATCGGCGCCATCCAGATCGGGTTGAAGGTAGGTTCCAGCAAGCTGTATGAATATGTCCGGCGCTTCGGCCTCGGCGCGCGTACCGGTATCCCGCTGCCGGCGGAGTCTCCCGGGATGGTGCGTAAGCTTTCGAAATGGCGCACCACTTCGCTGATGTCGGTGTCCATGGGTCACGAAGTCGGCGTTACCACCCTACAGCTTGCGCAGGCCTGTTCCGCGGTGGCTAACGGCGGTCTGCTGGTGCCGCCGCGCCTGATTTTGAAGAGGGGATCGGAAACCGTGCCGGTAGTTTCTCCGCATCGCATTCTGAAGCCGGAAACCGCCATCACGATGCGTAAAATGATGGAAGGCGTGGTGCTCGTTGGCACGGGCAAGAAAGCCAAGCTGAACGGATATTCGACCGCCGGCAAGACCGGTTCCGCCCAGATCTTCGACTACGCTACAGGCCGCTATACGCACACCTATAACGCCTCGTTTATGGGTTTTGCCCCAGTAACCAATCCGGCAATCGTGGTGGTCGTCACGCTGAATGGCACGCAAGGGACCGGCGGTTTCGGGGGCGCAGTCGCGGCCCCTGTGTTCCACGAGGTAGCCGCGGAAACGTTGCGCGTGTTGGACGTGCCCAGAGATTTACCGGACAACACTCCGGACGCGCCGGAAACCCAGATCGCCGACCTGGCCGATGCGCCTGTTGTGGAGGGTCCCGTTGAGCCACCGGTCTTGGAAGAGGCCGAAGCACAGGCTCCCGAAGTGCCCCATGCCGTCCCGTCGCCTGTACTATCCGCTGCGCCTGCGCCATCTCCGGTGCGCCATACCGGTCCTCAAGCGCCCAACTTTATTGGATTGTCGATGCGGTCCGTAGTGGCGCTGGCGCAAGCTCAAGGTTTGCCCGTGGTTTTGGCTGGCACTGGAATTGTCCGCGCGCAGGTACCGCCGCCTGGCGCCGTCCTGCATGGCGGAGAAAGGATTCGAGTCGATCTTGCCAGATGACCCTGGGCGAGATACTGGCGGGAGTTCGGCTGAATGCGCCACTCTCGCCGCATCTTTCCCAACTGGACGTGCAGGGCCTCGACTACGACTCGCGCCGCGTGCAACCCGGCTTTCTATTCTTCGCTTTTCCCGGCAGCCGCGCCGATGGCCGCCAGTTCGCTCGCGATGCGGTGGATCGCGGCGCAGTGGCGGTGGCCAGCGAGTCCCCGGCTCCGGATACCTTCCCCGCGCCCTGGATTGAAGTCGAACACGGCCGCCACGCGCTGGCGCTGGCGGCTCGCAATTTCTATCGCCAATCGGACGAGCGCATCGTTCTCACCGGCATCACCGGCACCAATGGTAAAACCACCACGTCGTATTTGATCGATGCGATTCTGCGTGCCGCCGGCACGACCACCGCGCTAATCGGCACCATCGAGTATCATCTGGCCGGACGTATCCTGCCGGCAATCAACACCACCCCGGAATCGCTCGACCTTCACCGTCTCTTTGCGGAGTTGGGAGGGGCGGGCGGCTCGCACGCGGTAATGGAAGTGTCGTCGCACGCGCTGGCTTTGGGCCGCGTTTACGGCCTGGCTTTCCACACGGCTATCTTCACCAACCTCACGCGCGACCATCTGGATTTCCATCGCACCATGGAGAATTATTTCGCCGCCAAGCAACTGCTGTTCTCCGGCGCCGGTGCACCGCCGCCCGCTTGGGCCGTGCTGAACCGCGACGACGAATGGTGCCGCCGCGTGCAGATCTCGCGGCAGAGCGATGCGCTGTGGTTCGGCCTCGGGCAAAGCGCCACCGTGCGCGCGCGGCACATCTCGTCCAACCTGCAAGGGCTGCGCTTCGAAGTGCAGAGCCGCAAATTGCGCTTCATGGTGGAATCGCCGCTGCTAGGCAAGATCAACGTGTATAACATCCTGGCCGCCTGCTGCGCCGGGCTGAGTTACGGCTTCACGCCGGAGACCATAGCGGCGGGCCTCGCGCAATGCCGCGCCGTGCCGGGACGCTTCGAGCGCATCGACGAAGGCCAGCCATTCGGCGTGGTGGTGGACTATGCGCATACCGACGACGCGTTGAAGAACGCCATCGCGGTGGCGCGCGGCCTGGATCCCAAACGCATCATTACTTTATTCGGCTGCGGCGGCGACCGCGACCGCGCCAAGCGTCCGCTGATGGGGCAGGCGGCCGCGGAAAACAGCGACTTCGTGGTGCTGACCAGCGACAATCCGCGCTCGGAAGATCCGCTGGCCATCATGAACGATGCGCTGGTGGGCATCCGGCGCACCGACGTGCCGCATGTCGTCGATCCGGACCGCGCCACCGCCATCGCCCGTGCGATTAAGGAAGCGCGTCCCGGCGACATCGTGATTCTGGCCGGCAAGGGACACGAAACTCACCAGGTCTTGAAAGACAAAACCATCGCCTTCGACGATCGCGAGGTGGCCCGCGGAGTGCTGCGAGGTTTCGGTTACCGCCTGGAGCCGAAATGATCCTGCCATTGACCGTAGTGGGGCGGGCCTCCAGGCCTGCGCGGGTCCTCCAGGACCCGCTCTGCACCGGCTGGTCCGTCGACACCCGCACCCTGTCTCCCGGCGATCTCTTTTTCGCCCTGCGCGGACCAAATCACGATGGCCACGCCTACGTGACACTTGCCCTCGAAAAAGGCGCTGTGGCAGCCGTCGTAGAGCACGCCGTTCCGGACGCTAATGTCTTAGTTGTACCGGATTCCCTCGAAGCCCTGCAAAACCTGGCCGCCTGGGCACGCGCGCATTGGGCCGGCCGCATCGTAGGGGTCACCGGCAGCGCGGGCAAGACTACCGCCAAGGACGCCATCGCCCACCTGCTGGCCGTCGAATTGCCAGTTGGTAAGACCGTGGGCAACCTCAACAACCGCGTTGGCGTGCCGCTTTCAATCCTGCGTCTGCCGGACGAGTCGCGCGTGGGAGTGCTCGAGATGGGCATGAATCACGCGGGCGAGATCCGCGCGCTGGCAGGTATCGCCAAGCCGGATATCGGCGTGGTCACCAACGTGGGATACGCGCATGTGGAAGCCTTCGATTCGATCGATGGCGTGGCTCTCGCCAAACGCGAATTGATCGAAGCGCTGGATCCCGATGCGGGCGTCGCTGTCCTCAATGCCGACGACCGGCGCGTACTGCGCTTCCGCGAAATCCATCCCGGCCGCACCATCACATTCGGCCTTTCGGGTGCAGCGGATGTGCGGGCAACGGACATCGCCCTCACCACCGAAGGCACGCGTTTCCATGTGGATGGCATCGATTTCCACAGCACTCTGGCGGGCCGTCACGGCGTGCTCAATCTGTTGGCGGGAATGGCGGTGGCGCGCGCGTTTGAGATCCCGCTGGAGCGCCTGCGCGATGCCGTGGCCACCTTTACCATCGGCAAGATGCGCGGCGAGCGCCTGGAACACAATGGCGTCACCATCTGGAACGATTGCTACAATTCCAATCCCGAGGCAGTCTACGCCATGCTGGAAGTCCTGCAGTCCACACCCGCGCGCCGCCACATCGCGGTTCTGGGCGAGATGCTCGAACTGGGACATGCCGCCGAATTCCTGCACCGGCAAGCGGGACGCTGCGCGGCGGAAAGCGGACTTGATGCGCTCATCGCCGTGCAAGGCGCGGCGCGCTTCATGGCCGAGGAAGCCGTGCGTGCGGGTATGCCGCCACACTCTGTGCATTTTTTTGAACATTCCGATGGCGCCGCCGGTCAATTCGTCCGGCAATTGGTGCAGCCCGGCGATGCCATCCTCTTCAAGGGGTCGCGCGGCGTTCAAATCGAACGCGCGATGGAGAAAGTCCTGGCGTAACCATGCTGTACTTCCTGCTCTACGAAAAGCTGTCGCCGCTGGTCTCCGGGTTCCGCGTTTTCCGCTACGTCACCTCCCGGACCGCGTTTGCCAGCCTGACCGCGCTGTTTCTCTGCGTCGCGCTGGGCCCTTGGCTGATCGGCAAACTGCGCCAGTTCCAAATCGGCCAGTACATTCGCGCAGAAGGGCCGCAGTCGCACCAGAAAAAAGCGGGTACCCCCACCATGGGAGGCGTGCTGATCATCGTTTCGATCGTAATCCCCACGCTGCTATGGGCGGACTTGCGCAACTCCTACGTGTGGATCGCGGTCTTGACGCTGCTGGCCTATGGCGCCATCGGTTTCGTGGACGACTACTCCAAAATCGCCAGGCACCGCAATCTGGGGCTGACCGCGCGGCGCAAGATCCTGTATCAGGTTGGCGCGGCTTTCGTGGTGGCGGCCGTGCTGATGTATATGCGCACATTCGGGGGCTATTCGACGATTATGAACGTTCCGTTCCTGAAGAACTTCAAACCCACGCTGCTGATTTCGTCGCTGTTGGCGAGCGATTGGACCTATGCGCTGGGCGTGCTGCCGTTCTTCATCTTCGTGGCGGTGGTGATCGTGGGCTCGTCGAATGCCGTGAACCTCACCGATGGTCTGGATGGCCTGGCCATCGGCCTGATGGTGGTCGCATCGGGCGCGCTGACCGTGCTGACCTACGCCGGTGGCCACGCCACCCTGGCCGAGTATCTGCAGATCGCCAGAAACCCTCGCACCTCGGAGCTGACCATTTTTTGCGGCTCGATAACCGGCGCCAGCCTGGGCTTTCTCTGGTACAACGCGCATCCGGCGGAAATTTTCATGGGGGATGTCGGGTCGCTGGGACTGGGCGCGGCGCTGGCGATCGTGACAATCCTGATCAAGCAGGAGATTCTGCTGTTGTTCATCGGCGGCATCTTCGTGCTGGAGACGCTGTCGGTAATCCTGCAGGTGGGCAGCTTCAAGCTGCGCGGCAAGCGGATCTTTAAGATGGCGCCGCTGCATCATCATTTTGAGGCGTTGGGGTGGACGGAATCGAAAATCATAGCGCGGTTTTGGATCGCGGGACTGGTGTTGGCATTGTTCGCTTTGACGACGCTGAAGCTGCGTTAGAGGGGGCTAGGGGCTAGGGGCTAGGGAATGGCACAAGAGACTGGGGGCTGGGGACTAGGGCATGGCGACTGAGGTGATTCGTAGCTATCGAGATCTTCGGGTCTGGCAACAGGGACTCGTGGAAGCGATCTATGTCACTACGCAATCCTTTCCCAAGCGTGAAATTTACGGCCTCATAAGTCAGGTGCGCAGGGCAGCCGTTTCCATACGGGCCAATATTGCGGAAGGGCACAGCCGCGAACACACCAAGGAGTTTCGCAACTTTCTTTCAATGGCACAGGGTTCGATCTCCGAATTGGAGACTAAGCTTGAAATCGGCACGCGCCTCGGATATCTGCCCGCCGAGCAATTCAGCCGCGTTATGGCCCAGGTCGCTGGACTCGCAAAGCAACTGCGCGCACTGCGTGAAGCTCTAGCCAAGAGGATCGCCGCGCAAGCCAAGGCTACCAGGAACTGATATGTCAGATACCCCCCGGACACTGACCCCCAACTCCCAGCCCCTAGCCCCTAGCCCCGAGAAACAGGACTATGGTGAAAGTAGAGATCAGCGCACCCGAATCCCCGAGCACGTCTACCAGGCCGCCAAGGGAACTGACTATGGAACGCGGCGAGCAACTTGTCCAGCAGGCCTTACGCAACCTGCGGCGCGCGGCCCAGCGGAAACAGGAACAAGCAGTCGGCAAACTAAAATAGCACGCTCGCGTGCGCTCGTAGTTGGCTTGGAGAAGTCCGGGCTCGCGTCGATCCAGTTCCTCTTACTGCAAGGCGCGAAGGTGTGTGCTACCGATGTGAAGCCGCTCTCGCAAATGCCTGAGGCCGCGGCAACGCTGGAACGTCTTGGCGTTCCTTTTACCAAACAGTCGGATGCGGTCTTCGAAGGGTTTGACTTAATCGTCACTTCCCCCGGTGTACCTGCGGATCTCGCAGCACTGGTGGCGGCGCGCGCGCTGGGAACGCGCGTCATCGGCGAAGTGGAGTTAGCCGCGCCATTTCTGCTCGGTCGCACCATCGGCGTTACCGGCACCAACGGCAAGACCACCACCACCGCGCTGGTCGGACACATCCTGCACGAGTCCGGAATCCCCGCGCAGGTGGGCGGCAATATCGGCACGCCAGTCACCGCCATGATCGAAACCTCCCGCCCGGACCAGTGGAATGTGCTGGAACTCTCCAGCTTCCAGCTTGAAACCATCGCAGAATTTCATGCCGATATCGCGGTAGCGCTGAACGTCACCCAGAATCATCTGGACCGGCATCACACCTTCGCCAATTATGCCGCCGCCAAGGGTCGCCTGTTCGAAACGCAGCGGTCGGGCGCGTTCGCCATTCTCAACGCAGACGATCCCACTTGCGTCGCCTATGCTTCGCTCACTGCGGGTCTGCCTCTCTGGTTCAGTAGCACGCGCGCGGTCACGCCGGGCATCTGGCTGGCCGACGACAAGCTCTGGTTCGACGGCGAACTCCTGATGGATGCCCGCGACCTCCCCATCCGCGGCCGCCACAATATCGAAGACACCATGGCCGCCGCCGCGGCTGCCCGGCTGGCTGGCGCGCCGCTCGCATCCATCGCCGCCGCCGTGCGCACCTTCACGGCCGTGGAGCACCGCCTCGAGTTTGTGCGCAACCTGAACGGTGTGGACTTCTACAACGATTCGAAAGCCACCAGTGTGGATGCCACACTCAAAGCTTTGGACGCGTTTCCAGCCGGGCTTTGGGTGATCCTGGGCGGCAAAGACAAAGGCCTGGACTACACCGTCCTGCGCGTCCCGCTGGCAGCTAAAGCGCGCGCCGCCCTGCTGATTGGCGCGGCTGCCCCCAAGATTGCGGAACAGCTTCAAGGCGCGCTCCCGCTGGAGCAAGCCGGCACGCTGCAGAACGCGGTGCAGTTTGCTTATGCGCACGCGCACCCCGGAGATACGGTGCTGCTGGCCCCGGCCTGCGCCAGCTTCGACCAATTCACCAGCTACGAGCATCGCGGCCAGGTTTTCAAAAGCCTCGTACAACAACTGGAGCTCAAAAACTAATATGGCGCAGAAACTCAAGACCGATTGGATCCTCTTTGGCACCACCATCGGCATGGCAGCCTTTGGTGTGGTGATCCTCTATAGCGCGTCTTCGGTGATCGCCGAACTGAAGTTCGGGTCATCCTGGCACTTCGTATTGCGACAAAGCCTGTGGATGGTGCCCTCGCTACTGCTGATGATGTTCCTCAAGCGCACACACTACCAAAAGTTGCAGAATTCGACGGTAGCGTTCGCCGCCATCGGGCTGGTGCTGATGCTGTTGGGCTTGGTGTTCTTCGTGGATTCGGCGCATCATCGCTGGCTGCGCATGGGCCCCGTCGGTTTGCAGCCCTCGGAGCTGGCCAAGCCGGCGCTGGTCGTTTTTCTGGCGTACTTCGTCGCCTGGCGCGCGCAGGCCATCAACACCCGCTACACGCTGTACCCGGCCGCGCTAGCCGTCGGGCTGGTGATTCTGGCGGTAGTGGTGGCGGACCTGGGCACCGCCGTGGTGCTGGGCGTCACCGCCACCGTCGTCTTTTTCGTCGCGGGTTTGCGCTGGCGTTTCTGCGCGATTGCCGCCGCATGCGCGCTGGTGGGCGTGGTGGTTTTCATCGCCCTCAAGCCTTACCGGTTGGCGCGCATCGCCGGGTATCTGGACCCGACATCCAAACTTATCTCGCGCATCGATCCGGCCGGCCATCTCAAGAAATACATGCAGCAATCGCTCACCTCGCGCGACACCAGCTACCAATTGGATCAATCCAAAATCGCGGTGGGGACGGGTGGAGTAGCCGGCGCGGGGCTCATGCAGGGGAAGCAGAAGCTGTTTTACCTGCCGGAAGCGCATACCGATTTCATATACGCGGTGGTGGGCGAGGAACTGGGCATGGTCGGGTCGGCAGGGCTGCTGCTGGCTTTCGTCGTGATTCTCTGGCGCGGCCTGCGCGCCGCCCTGCGCATGCCCGACGATTTCGGCCGCTATCTGGCGCTGGGCATCACGACTGTCGTGGTGGTGCAAGGCTTGATGAACATCAGCGTGGTGCTGGGCATGATGCCCACCAAAGGCATCCCGCTGCCCATGATCAGTTCGGGAGGCAGTTCGCTGCTGTCGACGCTGGCCTCGCTGGGGATTTTGATGAACGTATCGGAGCATACGGGATGAGGCGCGCTGCGCGCGCCGGGTCTAGTGGTTAGTGGCTGGTGGTTGTGACGGAAACCGTTCGGAACTATAAGGAGCTTCGGGTTTGGCAAGGCGCCATGGAATTGGTCGAAGGTATATATCGGCTCTCTGCTCGGTTTCCTTCGGAAGAGAACTACGGGTTGAGGGCGCGGATACGACGGGCTGCCGTGTCCATTCCGTCAAATATCGCGGAAGGCCAGTCACGCGCGTCGACAAAGGAATTCCTCAACCACTTGTCAATAGCGCAGGCATCGCTGGCGGAAGTCGAAACACAACTCGGAATTTCGGTTCGGCTCAAGTATCTCGCCGCGGAACAAGTCACGGCGGCTGTTTCAGCCATCCAAAAGCTCGTCAAGCAGATCCACGCACGGTGCAACGCCCTGGAGGCGCGCAAATGAGCGAGCGGAGCGAGCTAACCACCAACTACCAGCCACTGGCCACCAGCCACGGCACCGAAGGTGCCCGCGCCTTCCTCTTCGCCGGCGGAGGTACTGGCGGCCACGTCATACCTGCGCTAGCGGTAGCGAAAGAACTCAAGAAGCGCGGACACAGCGCCTTCTTCGTCGGGACCGAGCGCGGCCTCGAAAGCAATCTGGTGCCGCGCGAGGGATTCCCGCTCGAGTTGATCCAAATCGGTGGGCTCAAGCGCGTCGGTTTTCGTCAGAGGGTGGCGACCCTCATGCAACTGCCCGTCAGCACCATGTATGCCAGGCGGCTCTTGAAGAGCCGGCGCGTGTCGGCGGTCTTCAGTATGGGCGGCTACGTTGCCGGGCCGCCCGTGATCGCCGCGCTGATCCGCCGGGTGCCGGTGATCGTGATGGAGCCCAATGCCGTGCCAGGGTTTACCAATCGCCGCATCGCCCGGTATGTGCGCCGCGCGCTTATCAGCTTCCCCGAAACGGCCGGATATTTCCCGCGCGGCCGCACCGAACTCACCGGATTGCCGGTGCGCGAGGAGTTTTTCTCTATCCCGCCGAAGCCGCGCGGCCCAACGTTCACCGTGCTGATCACCGGCGGCAGCCAGGGATCGCGCACGCTGAACCAGGCCGCGCGCCAAAGTTGGCCGCTGTTTCGCGCGGCGGGGCTGGCAGTGCGCATCGTTCATCAGAGCGGTCCGGCCACTTGCGACGAATTGCGCGTAGCCTTCTCGGGATCCGGACTGGATGGCGAAGTGCTGCCGTTCATCGCCGATATGCCCGCCGCCTTCGCCGAGGCCGACCTGGTCGTATGCCGGTCTGGCGCGGGCGCGGTCGCCGAACTCGCCGCCGCAGGCAAGCCGTCGATCCTTTCGCCGTTTCCGTTCGCCGCCGACCAGCACCAGTTGCGCAACGCGGAGGCGCTCCTGCGCGCCGGCGCGGCACGCCTCGTGGAGGATGGCGAGATGACCGGACAAAAACTCTTCGAAACCGTCGCCCGGCTGGCCGCAGATCCCGTTGGGCTGGCGCGCATGGGAGCCGCCGCCCGCGGTTTGGCGCATCCCGGAGCCGCGCGCCGCGCCGCCGACGTGCTGGAAGAGGTGGCCCATGCGTAAGGGGATGTGGCGCACGCACTCGTGCGTGCCGCGTCGGCACTCATGCCGACGCCTGGCCCTTATTCATCGGATCGGGTATCGAGACGGTGGAGCGGACCTCCAGGACCCGCTCTTCGGCGCGCAAAGCGCGCCTGAGTGCCGGCACGGCACGCACAAGTGCGTGCGCCCCAAGATTTTCATTGACACCAGCCCCAAAAAGCCGAAACAATACAGGGAGATAATGTTTTTTAGACGGCAGCACCTGCACTTCACGGGGATCGGAGGCATCGGCATGAGCGGCATCGCCGAAGTGCTGCTCAATCTCGGCTACACCGTCAGCGGCTCCGATCTGAAGCTCACCCCCATCACTGAGCGTCTGTCCCTGATGGGCGCCACTATCCACGAAGGCCACGCCGCATCCAACGTGGCCGGAGCGCGCGCTCTGGTGGTCAGTTCCGCCGTCGACGAACAAAACCCCGAAGTGCAGGAAGCCCGCCGTCTGCAAATCCCGGTGATCCCGCGCGGCGAGTTGCTGGCCGAGTTGATGCGCCTGAAGTACGGCATCGCCATCGCCGGCAGCCACGGCAAAACCACCACCACCTCGCTCACCGCCACCATTCTCAACCACGCCGGCCTGGACCCCACCGTCATGGTGGGCGGCCGCGTCGCCACTATGGGCGGCTCCAACGCGCGCGTGGGCCACAGCGATTTCCTGGTGGTCGAATCGGACGAAAGCGACGGCTCTTTCCTGAAGCTCGCGCCCATCCTGGCCATCGTCACCAACATCGATCGCGAACACCTGGATCACTACGCGTCGCTCGACGAAATCCGGGCCGCGTTCATCGAGTTCGTGAATAGAGTTCCGTTTTACGGCGCGGCCATCGTCTGCGTGGACGACGATAACGTGAAGACCATCCTGCCCGCCATACGCCGCCGCACCATCGCATATGGCGCCAGCACCCAGGCCGATCTGGAAGCCGGCGAAATCTGCTGCGGCCCGTTCGCCAGCGATTTCAACCTGCGCTATCGCCAAACCGCGCTAGGCCGTTTCCATCTGCGCATCCCCGGCCGGCACAACGTGCTGAATGCCACCGCGGCGGCGGCCGTGGCCCTGGAACTGGAAGTCGCACCCGATAAAATTCGCGAAGCCTTGGCCAGTTTCAGCGGCGTGGACCGCCGTTTCCAGACGCGCGGCCAGGAGCGCGGCATCACCGTAATCGACGACTACGGACATCACCCCACGGAGATCCGCGCCACCCTGGCTGCCGCGCGGTTGTGCGGCTTCCGGCGCATCCACGTGCTGTTTCAGCCGCACCGGTACACGCGCACGTTCCACCTGCTCGACGAATTTGGCGGCGCGTTCCATCAGGCCGACACAGTGCTGATCCTGGACATCTACGCCGCTTCCGAGCGCCCTATCGAAGGCGTGAATGCCGAGGCTCTCGCCGAGCGCATCCGGCAGTTCGGACACCGTGGCGTGGAATACGTGGGCACCATCGAACGCGGCGTCGAGACGTTGCTGCAAGTGGCCCAGGAAGGCGACCTGGCGCTGACGCTCGGCGCGGGCAACGTCTGGCAGGCGGGCGATCTGTTGCTGGCGCTCCTGAAACAGGAGGGAAGGCATAACTGATGCCGCGCGAAAAAGCGCGTCCCCAATTTCGCTGGCGGTTATGGCTGACCATGCTCGCCTGGTGCGCCATCTTCATCTCCAGCGCGGTGGCGGCCCGCCAGGCGCATCGCTACGTGCTCACAGATCCGCAATTCACGTTCTCCAGCGAAGACCGCAATGCGCTGATCCTCAAGGGCGCCGGCTATGCCGCGCGCGCCAAGCTGCTGCGCGTTTTCGCCGGCGACTATGGCCGCAGCATCTTCGCCGTCCCGCTCGACGAACGACGCCGCAGGCTGCTGGCGGTGGATTGGGTGGAAGACGCCACCGTCTCGCGCATCTGGCCGAACCGCCTGCTGGTGCGCATTACCGAGCGTCAGCCGGTGGCCTTCGTCAGCCTGCCCTTGCACGGCGCATCCGGATCGGCCGCGCGGTTCCTGCTGGTGGATGCGCAGGGCGTTCTGCTGGATCCGCCATT
>Ga0302324_100013585_pt1 | contig 16488 bp, 12 predicted proteins | sample Palsa_T0_1_FD_201949 | JGI IMG/M metagenome (GOLD analysis project Ga0302324, IMG submission 201949) | Peat permafrost microbial communities from Stordalen Mire near Abisko, Sweden - Palsa_T0_1 | ecosystem: Environmental > Terrestrial > Soil > Palsa > Peat permafrost | place: Sweden: Abisko...
ATATCACCAACAACCTTTTTGTTGGTAGGGCGGGCGGGCGGGGGGGTCCGGTCGGCGCCGCCCCCCGACCCTACCTTTTTTGCTATTTCTTATTACAAATCCATGACAACTGCCAAATCAAAATCCAGCAGACTTGCGCCATGAAAACGAAATTTATTTTGACTATTCTAATGCTCCTCACCGCCGCCGACCTCGCGTCCGCCGCGACCAACGACTTGCCCACCCTGTTACAACGCGGCCTTTTTGAAGAGGAGGCCAATCATCAATTGGACGTCGCCATTGGCGATTACAAGGAGGCGATCGAACATTTCGACCATGAGCGCCAACTGGCCGCCACCGCGATTTTCCGCCTGGGCGAATGTTACCGCAAGCTGGGGAGAACCAACGAGGCCAACGCGCAATACCAACGTATCGTGCGCGAATTCCCCGATCAATCGCAATTGGCGCAGTTGAGCCGGGCGAATCTGCCGACCGGAGCCGGCACGGCGACGCTTACAGAGGTAGGAGCGCCCGCAAGCCCTTCCAACGAAGATAGTTTTTTGCGCAACGTCAAAGAATCAGTGCAAAACAGTCCCGATCTGGTAAATCAAAACTTGGGATTGGCGGCCAGGACCGGAAACATCCCGGCGGCTGAATTCCTCATAGCGCATGGCGCGGACCTGAACACGCCATACGCAGGCTGGTCACCTATTTTTGCGGCGACTGAGAATGGCAACGAGGCGATGATCCAATTACTATTGAGCCATGGCACTGAAGTGAACGGCCGCGGTAGCGACGGCCGCACGGCTCTCTTTTCGGCCGTGGAAAAGGGTTTTATGACCATTTGCCGGACGCTCGTCGCCCACGGGGCGGACGTGAACGCGAAGGACAACAATGGCGCCACGCCGCTCGAAATGGCGGTTGAGCAAGGGAACCTTTTAGGAGCCGAGTTTCTCATAACCAACAAGGCGAAAATGGAGGCTAGGGAGAATTGGGGCGATACACTCCTGACGATCGCCATCAGACGTGGCCACAGTGAAATGGTCAAGCTTCTCCTGCACAACCACGCCGACGCCAACATGGAATGCCAAGAAGGCGGAGGCAAGCGGTCTAGTCCGTTGTCATTGGCCTTGGGTCAACCTGAAATGGTGAGATTGCTTTTGGAGGCTCATGCCGATCCTAATGCAGTCCTGTCCACCACTTCGACTTCCGGCGAAACCCCGTTGATATGGGCTTCGGGCATGGGGACTCATGCTGCGGAAGTTGTCGAACTGCTCCTGGATCACGGCGCCAAAGTGAACGTAGCAGATCACGGTCAGACTCCTTTGTTACATGCCATCAGGTTTGGTAGAATTGATGTGGTTCGGATGCTGATTGAACATGGCGCAGACGTCAACTTTCTGGACAAACAAGGCGCCCCTCCGCTGGCTTACCTAAAGTCTCCTCTCAACGAAACTGCCAGCCAAATCAAAGAATTGCTGGTCAAGGCGGGAGCGGACCCGGATTACAACCGGCGGCGCGGCATTTGGATCTTCGATGCCGGGGGGACCCTTAAAACGGAGTTGTTTCAGTGTCCGACTAATTCCATCAACCACTACACTTTGCTCGAATTTTTGGCGACTCTCTACAAGACTTATCCGGTGCGCGGATTAGAGGAGGGTTACGGTTTGGATCTGGCCCGTCAAACGACCTATGTCTATGACGATCGAGTTCTATTTCCCGATTTTGCCCGTGTTACCATCCATCGCCTGAACGGCAAACGCGCCGAGGTTCTGCGCGTTAATATCGCCGATATTCTCCAGTCCGGCGATAGCTCCAAGGACGTCGCATTGCAAGCGGGCGACATAGTTGAGATTGCCCAACTGGAACACAAAGTGGCCGATTCCTGGCTCGCGCTTTCATCGGCGGATGTCACCGCGCTGAACAAATGCCTTTTGCGCACGGTGCATCGGGTGGCGCAAGGCCAGACAAACGACATCGCGCTTTTGCCGTTATTGGGAATTGCGACGCCGACCCCATTCATGCCCGGTTTTATTAAATTGACGCCGGATTTGGAAACCAACTGGCAGGCAGAAGCCTTCAAAGGCAGAAAGCCAGACACCATCGTCCGATCGTTCTCTCTCAACAATGTGGTGCGTGACGCCAGCCTCCTCTTGAACACCTGGGATCTGTCCAAAGTGCGTCTCACGCGCGGCGGCGCGAAAATTGCATTCGACTTGACATCGAATCCGCCGCCGGACGTCTGGCTTGAAGACGGCGACGTGATTGAAATCCCGGATCTTGGCGAGGCCGCGCCGGCTGCGGAAGCAAAAGAAACTCCACAGACCAGCGGGCTTCATTGAGCATTTCGTGGGCGCGAATGAATGAAGGGATCGACCTCACCCCGGCCCTCCAAGGAGTGGTTGAATCGTTCGCCGTTTCTTTGAAAATTCGAGTGGCAGGATTTTCCGGACGCTCATCTACAAAACCAGAAGTGCGCGATGGCTGTTCCTTGTCCCTCGGGGAGAATATCCCTTTTGGCCATTGCACAGCGTACCACCGTTCGCCGTAGCGCCGCTTCGAGGCAGGTTAGGCCGTGCGCCACGAGAAGCACGCCATGCAAGCGGTGGTCATACCATGATTCGTCGGAGCGACGGATTTCATCTTGGAGGGCCAAAATCATTGTTGGGGCGTCGGCAATGGTCAACGGTTTCATATCCAGTGACCATTCCTTCAACTCTTAACATGCGCAATTACTTATGTTGCATTGTTTAATCACATCCGCTCGCCGTTTTCGACGAGCCAGACCGTGCGCGCGCGGGGACAGTGATTTCTTGATTCCCTTTATCTTGGAAAATAGACTCCAGCCGTGAAGGCGATTGCATTAAATGATCTGATTTTTTATCGCCACGATGGAGCAACCCATTACGTCGAACACGGTCAACATGTGCTTAGTAAGCGACAAATTCAAAATTGAATCGTTCATGGTCGCCGTGGGAAAGCAGGTGCGAGGCAAAGGACGCATTTATCTTACTGGCGCTGCGACGGCCGTTCTTTATGGCTGGCGAACCATGACTATTGACATTGATATCAAGCCCGATCCGGAACCGGCCGGTCTTTTTGAAGCCATCGCCTTGTTGAAGGTTGAATTGGATGTAAACGTGGAATTGGCCAGTCCGGATCAATTTATTCCCGCCCTTCCGGGCTGGCGTGAACGCAGTTTGTTCATTGCCATTCATGGGCTGATTGAGTTCTTTCACTACGATCCATTTGGCCAGGCCTTGGCCAAATTGCAACGGGGACACGAACGCGATTTGCAGGACATCCAGTCCTTCTTGCGGGCCGGTTTGATTCAAATGGGCCGGTTGCTCGAACTGTTTCATTTGATCCAACCGCAACTCATCCGTTACCCGGCGATTGACTCCGAGGCATTTCGCGCCGCCGTCACTCGATTCTATAATGAAAACCGATGACCTGATGAGCGGTCTGCCGGGTGAAAAACTGGTGCGCCAGGGACTGGCCGATTTCCAAGCCGGCCTATGCACCATTCCCGCATGCCTGGTTCGCATTGCGCGACCCCGGTTAAGCCGCGCCGGTCTGATGCCCCAAAGTATGCCCGGCCAGTTTTCCAAACCCGAATTGGAATTATATGATTTGCTCAAGCTGGAGCCTGGCGACGCCTATTCCCGCTATAATGCTATGGTGCGCGAACTGGTCAGTTTTGAAAATGCTCTGGACCGGCGAAATCGAAAAACAAAAGATTGAACTTGGCTTTTTCCTGCCCGACAGATTGTTTCTGAATAGTAGTGCATTCATGCCGTTTCCTTCAGGCCGAGGCAATCTAAGTCAGGTTCGGGGAGGATGATGAAGAATCAACGCGGGTTGCCCGGGTGGATGAATTTGCCGCGGTGTATCCCCGCAGTGGATTTTTTTGTGCGGTTTGGAGCGGCGGAGGGTGCTATTGGTAGTCACGATGATCGAGGATAGACAATTGCTCCGCCAATATGCCGCCGAAAAGTCTGAACCTGCATTCGCGGAACTGGTGCGCCGCCATCTGAAAATGGTTTACGCGGCGGGGCTGCGACAGGTGAACGGCGATTCCCATCTGGCGGAAGATGTCGCCCAATCGGTGTTCGCCGACCTCGCCCGCAAGGCAGGAAAACTCCAACACCATGGCTCCATCGCCGGCTGGCTCTATACCAGTACGCGCTTTGTCGCGGCCAACGCCGTCCGGGCCGAAGCGCGCCGACGGGCGCGCGAGCAGTCCGTCGTTTCAATGAATGAGATGAATTCCAACAACAACTCGGACTGGAATGAGTTGCGCCCGATGATTGACGAGTCGCTGGACGAGCTGGGGGAGATTGACCGCGAGGCAATCGTGCTGCGCTATTTCGAGGCTTATGAATTTTCATTGGTCGGCACGGCTTTAGGCGTGAGCGAAAACGCCGCGCGTATGAGGGTGGGCCGGGCTCTGGAAAAGCTCCGGGTTGTCCTTCAGAGGCGTGGACTGGCCATCACGGGTGCGGCCCTGACCGGGCTACTGGCCGAATCATCGGCCACCGCGTTGCCATTGGAACTGGCCGCTGGAATCACCAGCGCCGCCCTGAGGCAGGCGACCGTAATGTCCGTCTGTTCTGCTCCATCAATCCTAAAACTAATCTCCGTGAATAAACTTTCTCTGGCCGCAATTGGCGTACTCTCTTTCTCACTGACCGCCTTGTTAATCGTTCGAAACGTGCCCAGTTCCAATCCACGGAAGGGCGAGGCGAACTCGCGAAAAACGACGCAAGCCTCGCCGGCTCAACTTGGGAGAGTGGCACAATCCGCCGCCACCAAGGGCGATCCCGACATAGTCAAGAAAATGGCGCTGCGTCAAGCCGAACTTGTGAGGGCACGGGAGGCGCACACTGCGGATGACAGGCGGGCAGCATGGGACAAAAAAGTGGCCGATTTCGATGATTTGCTGAAGGAGGAGACGGGAGTCAAAAAATTCGGCGCGAAAATCCAGGCCACATTTGGCCCGGGGCGAACATTGGTGACCGGTGGCTGGCGCACTGCCGACGGGAATAATGGTTTGTTTTTTTTGACGCCACAGATGAACCCGGAACTGGAAGGTGTCGGCGTGAATTCGAATACCGTCTTGATGGCGCCCCGACTGCTCGAAGTGTCGGACGAAATTTTGGATCGTCTGGGCATCGCAATTTTCAAAGCACAGCCAAATGGCGCAAACCCCCATGGGATGTTTTCCAACGAACAAGCCGATGCCATGATTAACGACATCACAAACACAACAGGCAGTCATTCTGTGGTCTCTCCCAAAGTGGTGCAAGGATTTGGCCAGGAAGGAAAGGTCTTTGTTGGCTCCGTGGCATCGATCGCCGGCAAAGAGCAACTCCTGGGGTTGCAGATTAGCTTTTTTCCTAGCATATCCGCAGACGGAAGTTCCCTGGATGTCGGCATGTTGATTCAATATACAGTTGCCACCATCGCCGAGGACGCGCCCATGGAAAGCCCATGATAATTATATGTCCCACTCCATTTCGAGTTGGTCGAAGAGGAGTGCGTAAACATCGGCTTCCTCGATGGCCCGCTTGGACTTGGAAAAATGACCCGCTGAAGCTTGCCTTCGGCGGGAGAACGCACCACTCCCAAGATTGTTTGACTTGGCTCCTGCTTGTCCATATAAGGTTGGGTGTGAAAGGGGTTCTTGTCATCCCAAACATGGCCAAACCGCCGGCGTCCGCATTTGTCGCTGTCTGTTTCACTTTTCTTGAAACTTTTTCCTTTCATGGGTGTCAAATACCCTCAGTTCAGTTCACCGCAAAGAAGTCATGGCCGGAAAGTCACTTTCCTTTGCGGGATTTGCGTGGCGACAGGCGTATTTTAAGAGAACAAGCGATTGATAGCGTTTGAAGGCGCAGGCATTGTTATGGATCAATTGAGCAACCCATCCGCGACCAGCGCCGGCATTAATAACGGCAACCGGGCGGGCAGCTTGCCGCGTCTGGCCGTGTCGCCCGAGGCGGCGGGCGTGTTGCCGGTGGAATTCATCAAGCGCCACCGCGTTTTGCCGGTCAAAATGAGCGGCGGGGCCATCGTCATCGCCACTTCTGATCCGGGCAATCAGCGGGTCATCGACGACATCCGGCTCCTGACCGGGTTGGAAGTGGAGGAACAGGCCGTCGAATCTGCCGAATTGCTGGAAAAAATAGCCGAAGCCTGCCAGGTGACGGTCGAGCAGATGATCGAAAACCTCGATCCCGCGACGTCTTCGTCGGTCGCGGAGAAGAGCGCGCACGATATCGAGGTCATGGCCAACGAGCCGACGGTGGTGAACCTGGTCAACGTGATTATTTCCACCGCCTTGCGCGAGCGTGCGAGCGACATTCATCTTGTCCCTTTTGAACAAGCATTGCAATTGCGCTATCGCATTGACGGGTTGTTGCAGGAGAAGCCGCCGCCGCCCAAGCAGCTTCATGCCGCCCTAGTCTCGCGCGTCAAAATCATGGCCGACATGAATATCGCCGAGCGGTTTATGCCGCAGGACGGGCATATTCAGATTCATCATCGCGGGTCGCGCGTGGATATTCGCGTGGGCACGATGCCGACCATTTACGGCGAAAGCATGGTGTTGCGCTTGCTGGAAAAGAATGCCCGCCCGCTTTCGACCCAGGAGCTGGGTCTGGACGCCGCGCGGGCGCGCTTGTTGGAGCGTTTGGTGGAGAAACCGCACGGCCTTTTTCTGGCCACCGGCCCCACCGGCAGCGGCAAGACGACGACGCTTTATTCGATTCTCCAGGGCATTTACTCACCGGAGAAAAAGATCCTCACGATCGAGGACCCCGTCGAATATGAATTGGCGGGGGTGGCGCAAATCCCCGTTCGACCGAGCCGGAATTTCACTTTCGCCACCGGCCTGCGCGCCATTCTGCGGCAGGACCCCAACGTCGTGATGGTCGGGGAAATACGCGACGCCGAAACGGCCGAGATTGCCATTCGAGCCGCGCTGACGGGGCACCAAGTTTTCAGCACCCTGCATACCAACGATTCCACCGGCGCGGTGACCCGGCTGCTGGACATGGGAATCGAAGCCTTCCTGCTTTCTTCCTCGCTTGAGGGAGTGCTGGCGCAACGGTTGCTGCGGCGAATATGTCCACAGTGCCGCGTCGAAGCGGAAGTCACGCCGGCGATGCGCGAGAAAATCGAGTCCATGAGCGGCGAGAAGCTCACGGGGCGGTTTTATCGCGGACAGGGATGCGAAGAATGCCGGGACACTGGCTATCGGGGGCGCATTGGTATTTTCGAGCTGTTGGCCATCACGCCGGAATTGCAGGAACTCATCCTGCACAAAGGCTCCAACGCCACACTTAAAGCCGCCGCGCGCAAACACATGACCACTATGCACCAGGATGCCTTGCGCAAGGCGTCCGAAAGCATGACGACCTTGGAGGAGATCATTCGCGTCTCCTCGGGAGATGTCTGGGAATGACCGCGTTTCGCTACCAGGCCATCGCGTCGGGCGGCGACGCGGTGCAAGGGATCATCGAAGCAGCGGACCGGCGGGCGGCACTGCAGTTGCTGGGCAGCAAGGGCCTGTTTCCGTCCAACCTCGAATTGTGCGCTGCTCCGCAGCCGGAGGCCGCCAAAACGGCAGCAGCCGCCCCGGCAAAATGGGAGCTACGCGTTGGCAGCGGGGTCAAGAGGAAGGAAATCACGGCTTTGACACGCGAAATGGGGGCGTTGTTGAACGCCGGCATTCCCATTCCGCAAGCATTGGAGGGCTTGGGGGAAGAGGAGGAGAATCCGTCCTTGCGGCGGGCGGTGCTGGGCCTGGCGGATTCCGTGCGGAAAGGATCGGCTCTGTCCGGCGCGATGGCGGAACATCCGGCGCTTTTCAGCCATCTTTACGTAAGCATGGTGCGGGTGGGCGAAGAAGCGGGCGCGCTGCCCAAGGTGATGGCGGACTTGGCCGATTTGCTGGAGCATGAGGATGAATTGCGCGGCGAAGTGCTGGGGGCGGTGGCCTATCCGGTTTTCGTGCTCTGCTTCGGCTTTGTCACGGTGGCAGTGCTGCTGACGGTGGTGATGCCCAAATTGTTCAGCATGTTGACGGAAATGGCCACCACGCTGCCTTTGCCCACCTTGATTTTGCTGCGAGTGAGCGGACTCATTCAAGACTACTGGATCCCGCTTTTGGTGGGAATAGTCGGGGCCATCGCCGGGGTGCGCTGGTTTTTGCGCTCTCCCCGGGGCGCGGAAAAGTGGGACGGCCTCAAGTTGAAGCTTCCGGTGTTGGGCGGGATTTATCGGGCGGCGGCTTTGAGCCGGTTTGCGCGGACGCTGGGCACGCTGGCCAGGAGCGGAGTCTCGCTTCTGCCTGCTTTGAAAATCGTGGAGACCACCATTGGCAATCTGGTTTTGGGCAAGCTCATCGCGCAGGTGGCCGAGGAGACGCGCGGGGGAGATTCATTGGCCGCGCCGTTGCGCAAGCTGGGGATTTTCCCCAAGACCGTGGTGCAAATGATCGCTGTGGGCGAGGAATCAGGCATGTTGTCGGAAATGCTTTTGAAGGTGGCTGACATCGAAGAGCGCCACATGCGCGCTCACACCAAAACGATGATTTCCCTGCTTGCGCCGGCCTTGATTCTGGTCGTGGGGGCCTTGGTCGGCTTCATGGTCATTGCGCTTTTGCTGCCCATCTTCAACATGAGTCAGGCTCTCCAGAGATAAAAACATGAAAATACGCACGTTAAGAATCAAAAGCGGTGGATTCACCTTGGTTGAGATCATGGTGGTGGTCATTGTGATCGGCATCCTGGCCGCAACAATCATCCCGAAGTTCATGGGCACCACCCATGATGCGAAAGTCGCCACCGCCAAATCAAACATTGCCGAACTGGATTCCGCCCTGGAAAGGTACAATGTCCAGATGGACACCTATCCGTCCAGCGAAGAAGGTTTGAAGGCCTTGGTGGAAAAGCCCTCGAATGACGACGGGAAATGGCGCGGTCCTTACGTCAAGTTGCTGCGCCCCGACCCGTGGGGACAACCTTACCAATACAAGTACCCCGGCACGCACCACGCCACTGGCCCGGACTTGTGGGCCAAAGACCCGGACAAGGCCAACGGGGGCGAAGGCACGGAGATTGGAAACTGGTAAGAATGGGTCGCCACCCAAACAACAGCGGCCGCCGTCGCGGCTTTACACTGGTCGAGATGCTGGTGGTGGTGGCCATCATCAGTATCATGAGCGTGGCGATCGTGGCCGAAATGCACGGCACTTTTCAGGATGCGCTCTTGCGCTCCACCAGCCGGGAATTGGCCGGCGCCTGCAACGTCGCCAGCAGCCGCGCCATTGCCGTCAACCGGCCTTATCGTATTCGGCTTGACAGATTTGCCCACCGCTATTTTCTGGAGCGGAGCACGCGGGGCAGGTCGGATTTCCTTCCCGCTCAGGACACTCCGGGCAGTTCAGGAACTCTCGACTCCCGAATCACCATCAATGTCCTAGAGCCGGGAATGAATTCCCCGGACGAATCCGACAAGGAACCGTCGGGGAATTCAGGAAACACGGACGACTTCGCCTCCATCCAATCGGAAGCGGCCATCACCTTTTATCCGGACGGCACCGCCGACGAGCGCCAGATCGAACTGACTGACCGCGATGGTTTCCGTCTGGCGCTGCGCATCAACCCCATCACGTCGCGCGTGCAAGTGAAGGCGACGGAACACCCATGAGCGCGAGGCGTCACCACGGCGGTTTTACTTTGATTGAGGTCATGTGCGCCATCCTGATTATGGGCGTGGCGCTCGTCGCCTTGACGCGCGGATTGACGACAGCCCTGGGTTCGACCAAGGATTCAGAGGTCCAAACCACCGTGGTCACACTGGCCGCCGGCCAGATTGAGACGTTGCGGGCCAGCGCGGTTTTGACAGACGATACGACGGAGGGTGACTTTGGAGATAGTTTCCCAAAATATAAGTGGGAGCAAACGGTCGCCCCCGGTGATGTGGACGGCCTGCATCAAGTGGATGTGGTGGTGGAGGATTCCAAGTCGGGAGCCACCCTCTTTAAACTCACGACCTTGCTTTTTGATTCGGATTATCCGAGTTCAAGCGCCAGTGACGCCAAACAAAAGCAGAGGGACCAGGAGAAGGCGAAGAAGAGAAACAGGAGGGGGCAATGAAGGTGCGAAGACGCGAGGCTGGAGGGAAGGAGGGTGAAGGCTTCACGCTCATCGAATTGACTATCAGCGCGGCGGTGGCGTCCATCATTTTGGTTGCTTCTTACCTTTGCCTGAGCGCGGGGGTGGCCAGTCAGAAGTTGATTGAGCCGCGAACGGAAGTTCTGCAAAGCGCCCGCGTCGCGCTGGCGATGATGAGCGCTGACCTGCGGTCGGCGTGTTCGCTCAGCCCGGATTTTGATTTCGTGGGCGAGCAGCGCACCATCGGGGAGATGCAGGCCGACAACTTGGATTTTGCCACCCACTACTACACTCCAGCGCGATCCGGCGAAGGGGATTATTGCCAGGTCAGCTATTACGTGGAAAAAGGCCGCGGGAGCGCGCGCTACAGCCTTTGGCGCAGGCGCAATCCGCACATCGCCCCGGATCCGTTGTCCGGAGGGAGCAAAGAGGAGATTGTGCCCGGATTGCGCGGGTTGACGCTGGAATATTACGACGGACTGGATTGGTACGACACCTGGGGGGACGCCAGCGTAAAGAAGAAGGTCAAATATACGACGACAGAGGCGCCCAATCTTTCGGGATTTCCCGAAGCGGTGCGCATCACCTTGCGGCTGGACCCGAATCCTGAGAAAAGCACGGAGAAAGAAGGGCCGCCACTGGTGTTCCAGACCGTGGTCCGTCTGGAGTTGGCGGACGTGCCGCCTCCGGCTGGAGGGACAACCGCTCCGAACAATGCAACGCCCGCGGGTGGAAACGATGGCATGCAGCCAGGCCAAAATCCAGGTGGAGGAATGAACTGAATGAGACGGAGAGGTTCCATACTGGTCGGCGTGCTCTGGTGCATGGTCCTGTTGTCGGTGCTGGTCATCGGGGTTTTGCATACGGCGCGGATGGATCTTCTGGTGGTAAAGAATTATGGCGACCGGGTGCAGGCGCATTATCTGGCGCTGGCCGGTGTCGAGCGGGCCAAGGCGCTGCTCTACCAGGACGTCGTGACGCGCCAGCAAACGGCCAAGAACCATACCGGGTCGCTTTACGACAACGAAAAGGATTTCAAGGATGTGCCGTTGGGCCGGGGTAAATTCCAGGTTTTTCGCCGCGCACCGCGGGAGGAGGGCGGGAACATCATTTATGGGATAAGCGACGAAGAAAGCCGGCTGAATTTGAACAGCGCGGCGGCCAACCAACTCACCAATCTCACTGGCATGACGACTGATATTTTGGGCGCCATCATGGTGTGGCGGAGCGCCGCCACCCAGGACACCGCGACCCAGGGCGGAGCTGCGCAGGGCGGAGCCAACTCTGATTATTACATGTCCCTCCGTCCGCCATATCTGGCGCGCAACGGCCCGTTCCAAACCGTGCGGGAATTGCTCATGGTGCGCGGCGTCACAACCGCACTGCTCCTGGGCAACGACCAAAATCAAAACGGTTTCCTGGATAGCGACGAGGATCCGGCCGGCCAAGGCCCGCCCGGCTCAAAGCCACCAGCTCCTCCCAATCCGGGTTGGGCCGCCCTGCTCACGGTCACGGACACAGACAAGGATGTAAACGCCGCCGGCAAGGACCGTGTTAACCCCCAAACGGCTGACGAAACCGCGCTCTCCGCGGTTTCAGGAATCACGCGGGAGATTGCCAGAACGATTGTCTCCTACCGCAGCCAGAACCAGCTAACAAGTCTGGACGATCTCCTTTCCGTCACGGCGCAAAATCCAAACCAAGGCGGTCCGAACGGAAATGCCGGAGGCGGGAACAATCCGCAAGCGGGTGGCCAGAGCGGTTCCGGCAATTCCGGCGCACCATCGATTAGCCAGGAGTTGCTGGAGCAAATCGCCGATGACCTGACGCTGGCCAGCGGGACAGACCTGCCGGGCTTAATCAACATCAATACCGCCAGCCTCGATGTTCTGATTTGCCTGCCGGGCGTGGAACGGCCCCTGGCGCAGGCGATCATCAACTATCGGAAATCCACCGGCTATTTTGACAACGTGGCGGGACTCCTGAAGGTGGACGGGATGACGCGCGCCATTTTCAAGCAAGTGGTTCCGCTGGTCACGGCCCGCTCTGAAACCTACCGCATCATCTGCGAGGGAAAAATCAATTCCTCGGGCGCGCGCCAGAGCATCGAAGCCATTGTCCACATTGGCCGCAGCGACATTGAAACCCTGGCCTACCGGGAGGACTTATGACGGGGGTTGAATCCACGAATGCCACGGGCCTTTTTATTGACATCGGCCAAAGCTCGCTCCAGGCGGTCAACGGTGACGACGCCTTTGCCTTTCCCATCGAGCGCGCGGAAAACGGGCGGTTGACTGATCTCTGTCGCGAGCGACTGACCTTGAGTCTGCGAGGATTCCTGAGCAAAAAGGGCCGCACGACAAACCGGAGCGCTTTCTGCGCCATCGGCGCGCGCGGAGTTTCGATACGCCGCCTGAGTCTGCCCGCCTCGTCGGAAGAGGAACTACAGCGCGTGCTGCGGCTGCAAATTGAAAGCGAGTTTCCTCTTGCGCCGGACGAATTGGCCTGGGGCAGCCGGCCCATCGGACCGCCCCGAGCGCCGGCCAACGGCGGCCCGGCGCGGCAGGAATTGCTGGCGGTGGCCGTGAAAAAGGAGGTGCTGGAAGAATACGCCGGAATTCTGGCCGCGTGCGGCCTTGTTCCCTCTTTCACCCTCGCAGCTCTGGCGCGGGCGGAACTCCATCCGCCGCCGTCCGGCTCCTGCGCGGTGCTGGACATCGGGCGCACTCATTCGGAATTGATGTCTTTTGACAACGGGGTGCCGGCCTCCATCCGCATTCTGGCTTGGGGCGGCGAATCCATCACCCGTTCGATCCAGGAAAAACTGGCCGTCAGCCATGACGAGGCCGAGAAACTCAAGATGGCTTTGGACGAGCCGGGAGCGGCTTTCGGCCCGCAGGGGCAGCTGCTGCAAAGCGCCACGGAATCGGCGCTGGCCGCGCTGGCGGCGGTCCTTAAGCCTGCGTCCCTGGGCGGAAAACTTTACTTGACCGGAAAAAGCGCACGCGCCCCCCGGATGGCGCCACTGCTGACTGGTATTATGGGGGGCGGTGTTTCTTGTGAAAGCCTGGAACAGTTGACCGGTACGGGGCCGTCCGCCGCCATCGCCGGCCTGAAGAAATCAACCGGGAGGAACAGCGCTTCCCCTCTGTTGATCCTCGCATTGAACGGAGGCCAGGTGACGGTCATGCTGGGCCGGCCTGTCGTTTGGAAATGGGCCGCTGCCGCCGTGTTGCTGGCTTTGAGCGCACTCCTTTTCCCTTACGCGGAAGCCATCGTGCTCAAGCCGTTTCTGGAAAGGAAACTGGCCGCGTTGGAAGCGGATCGCGGCCGGCTCGCCACGATTGATCAGGAACTGGACTTTCTCAAATTTCTCAAGCAGAACCAGCCTCCTTACCTGGACGCGATTTACTTGCTGGCCAAGTCGGCACCGCAAGGCACGCGTCTGGAAGAGTTAACCATGGGTCGCCGCCAGGAAATCTCCATCCGGCTGAAAATGGCCAACGCCCAGCAAGTCAGCGATTTCCGCTCCAAACTCATTGATTCCGGCTGGTTTGCCAATGTGATGGTGGAGGAACAAGCCCCGTCGCCCGACCGCCGCTTCGCCGTGCGGATGACGGCGGAATTAAAGCCGGTGGAATCGCGCAAACCGCTCGCTGCGGAACCGCCCGGCAGGAAAACAGATCGATCACGCCCCAGTGGCGAGGAGCCGGCCTTCAACATGCAGCCGCCAGAGCCTATGATCATGCCCGCCCCACAACCGATGGGGATACCCGTCGAGGTAACACCCACCCCACCACCGGACGGGCAGAACACGCAGACGCCTTCTCCCGTAAGGAGGCGCGTCCGCAAGCCAACGCCGCCCGAACCATGAAGCGCCAACTTACCCTTAAGGAAAAGCGCACGATCCGCATCGCGGCGGTCTGTCTCGCCATTTATCTGACGCTGCTTTACGGCCCGGGCGCGTGGAATTATTTCACGGCGCGGCGCGAGGCCTACGACAAGCTGGTTCAACAAGCCAGGGATTTGCGCGACGTTATCAAGCCGTATGAGGAAAAGATCGCGACGGCCACTAACCTGATGGATCGCTTCCGCATGGACCCGGCCAAGCTCAAGCGCGCCTCGGTGATGGCGGAGGCCAGCGCCGCCATTCAGCAGGCGGCGGCGTCCGAGGGAGTGGGGGTGGGGCCGATCCGCGAAACGGCGGGCCGTCCTTCCGCCAAGGAGGCAGGCTCCATCCACTTTGAAGGCAGCGGCCCGATTACAGCGGTGATGGATTTGCTGCATAACCTGGACCGCGTCGGTTTTCCGGTTATTATTGACAACATTCAAATCACTTCCGACCCGCGCATGCCCAACGGCATCAAGGTAAACCTGACCATTGTGGTGCTGGATTTTGACGCCTGGAAACCCAAGGAGGAGACGCCCCATGTTTGAGCGATTCGAGCGTCCCTTAAAAATCATCTGTCTGGCGATGGCGGCATTGCTGGCCTGGCAACTGGGCTACCTGATTCTGCGCGGCGATCCTCTGGCGCATCTGAAAATCCCGGCGCTGCCCACGTTGCCGGGAGCAACGAACGAGACGGCCAAACTTGAGCAGAAGGAGACGAATGCGGCGTTGGTGAACAAACCCGGAACTAATGGGACAAATGCGACAATTGTCACGAATGCGGCCAACGGGACGAATGTGGCCAACGCCACCAACGCCATCGCGAAATCAACCAACGCCCCTGCGGTCAGCGAGACGGGCCAGACGAACGCCAGTTCCGGCCCAAAGCACGGCGGTTCGCGAAAGTCCGGCCCGCCCGAGGGAATGCCCGGAATGCCTCCCGAAATGATGGCCCAGATGATGGGCGGCATGCCAGGCGGACGCATGGGAGGCGGCATGAAAAAAATCGAGCTTCCGCCCGAGGTCCAGGCCCGCGTGGAGAGAATCATCGACAGCGAATTTTTCGGACCCGTCATCAGGCCGATGCCCATGGCTTTGATCGGCATTGCCGAACAGGAGGCGTTTATCCAGGCGACCAACGGCCAGACCGGTCCGGTCAAACTAGGCGGCGAGATGGGAGGGATCAAATTGCTGCGCATCGGCGTGAACCGGGTGCTCGTCGAGCAGGATGGGGAAAAGAAAGAACTGACTATTTTTGGCGGCGTAGGCGGAGAGAGCCTTATGCCCAATCCGACCAATGCGCCCTCCACCAACATGGCCCCAACGAACGGCCCATCTACCAATGCGCCAACGAAAAGGCTGTTAACCCGCAATGCCGCAGCCACCAACGCCTCAAGCAGCCAGACTCTTTCGTTCAAACAAAAGGAGACCCCATAATGCAATCATCAAAACGTCGGCACCTGAAATTTAATTCCGCCGCAGTAATGCTTTCGCACTGTCTCACGGCAGTCCTGCTGTGGTGTTTATTGCCCTTCGTACGTGCCCAAGACGCGGCGCCCGTCTCCGCTGTCGCGACGAACACCAATTCCCCCGTGACAGCGGCAGCTTCCACCAATGCGCCCGACGGCTCAACCAACGCGGTTGAAGCCAAGAAATTGCCGACCGATTTGATCCAGTTGAGCTTTCAGAACATGCAAATTGACCAAGTCATCCAGTGGTTGTCCGAAAACACCGGCAAGAGCGTGATCAAATTTCCCACGGCTCACTGCCAGATCACGATTGTCGCCACCAAGAAAGTCACTCGGCAGGAAGCGATTACGATGGTTTATCACGCCCTGGGCATGGAAGGTTTCACGGCCATCGATACCAGCACCTCCATTCTTATCGTCCCGGCGGACCAGGAGTCGAAGTTGAATCTGAGTCCCGAATTGATGCAGGACGCGGAGACGGCCGTTCCCGGAGGCCGCCAGCGTTTAGTCCGAGTGTTTCCCCTCCAACATCTGCCGGCTGCGGAAGTCACCGAGAAAGTCAGAAGCGTCCTTTCCACAAATTCGGTGGTTGTGACCGATGACCGGGCCAATCTCATGATCGTGACCGATTACAACGACAACTTGACCGCCGCCGCCAGGCTTATCCTCGCCCTGGATGTGGAAAAAAACGACGACGTCATCGTGCGGGCCATCAACTTGAAGAATGTGGACGCGCAGGAGCTTTCCAAGCAGATCCAACCGCTCTACCAAAAGCTGACCGGCAAGCAATCCAAAGAACTCATCGAGGTTTCGGCCAGCGACACGGCCAACGCGCTGATGGTTCTTTCCAGCGAGGCCAATTTCAAGGAGATCGAGAAATTTGCCACCTCGCTCGACACGGCCGACGCGCAGGAGAAGGTGATGCAAACTTTTGAGCCGAAAAACGCCGACGCGCAGGACGTGACCA
>Ga0302324_100013586_pt1 | contig 16486 bp, 9 predicted proteins | sample Palsa_T0_1_FD_201949 | JGI IMG/M metagenome (GOLD analysis project Ga0302324, IMG submission 201949) | Peat permafrost microbial communities from Stordalen Mire near Abisko, Sweden - Palsa_T0_1 | ecosystem: Environmental > Terrestrial > Soil > Palsa > Peat permafrost | place: Sweden: Abisko...
GCCGGATGACGATGGAATTGGCGGTGCTGCCTTTTGAATTGAATCGCAGGATGGCTGGAGCGATCTTTTCGCGCATAGAGGCGTAGTTAAAGTCTTTGACGACGCCGATGACGCGTTGGCTGCCGTTTATCAGGGCGCCTACCGGGTTGAAAAGGCCAAGCGCGGATACAGCCGATTCATTCAGGATGAGGGAATTGGTATCTGACAGAAGATCTTTATTAAAATTGCGGCCGTCGGCGAGGTGGATGCCCAGGGTGGAGATGTACTGGTCATCGACCGGGAAGTCCTGGATAAACAGGTCCTGTTTCATGGCAGCGGTGCGATAGGAGCTCATGCTGACGCCGTTGCCGGCGGGCGTCCGGGCACAGAGACTGGTCGAGGCCACCTGGGATTGCCGTTCGACGAGTTGCCGGAAGGCCGTGATCCGGTCTTTTAGCGCATCGGCGTTTTCTATGACCACTACTCCTTCTGACCGGAAGCCTTTATCTTTTTTCTTTATGTATTGCAGTTGGCTGTAGACGACAAAGGATACAAAGAGCAAGGCGATGGCGATAGCGAATTGGAGGGTGACCAGGCTGTTTCGGAGGAGTGGTCTGTTCCTGCCGGACCCGGAGGTAGAACGGACGATGAGACCGGGCCGGAAGCCGGTCAGATAGAGGGCGGGATAGATGCCTGCCAGTAGTCCCACGGCAACGGAGAAGAGGATCAGCCAGAGGTAGTTGGCTGACAGGAATGGGATGGGCCCTGTCAGTGCGGAGCCTGTCAGAGAGGCATAGCCGAAGAGGATGACCTGGATAAGGCCGCAGGCCAGAAACATGGCCAGGGTGCTGAACAGGACGGATTCTTTCAGGATCTGGCCGATCAGCCGGATGCGGCTGGCGCCAAAGGTCTTTTTCAATCCGATCTCTTTGGCGCGGATGGAGGATCTGGCTGTTACGAGGTTGACATAGTTAATGACAGCCAGGGCAATCAGCAGGAGGCTTATGGCGCTGAGCAGCCTGACCTGGGTAAGATTACCGCCCGGGGAGAGATCGAATTTCTGGTTGGAATGAAAATAGATATCGGTCAGCGGCTGGACGATAAAGGAGACGGTCTCGCCGCTGGTCTTCCACTGGGCATAGGTCTTTAGGGAATGGCTGGAGGGATAGACGATCTTTTCGCGGACGCGATCGAGCCAGGAATTGAGGCCCGCGATAGAGCCCTGCGGTTTGAGCTTGACATAGTTATAGAGGCTGCAGGAAGCCCATTCTGCGGAGCCGGCGTCTGCGTCGGGGGCCCGATGGAGCAGGACCTGGGGGTCGAGATGGGATTTGGCAAAGCTTTCTTTCAGGACGGCGATCACTTTACAGGGAGTCATTTCTTTTCCGGTATAGATAAGCTTGCCGATAGGGTCTTCCCTTCCGAAGAATTTGCGGGCCTGGATGGCTGAAAGGATGGCTTCCCCCGGCGCCGGGCCATTCCGGGGGATGAAGCCGGCCGCGGTTTCATAGGAGAAAACGGCAAAAAAAGAGTTGTCGATATAATAGGGGTCGATGCCGGTGAAGGCTCTGTCACCGGTGCTGGTGCGGATGGGTGTCTCGCCGCCGGTCTGGATGGCGGTAGCGTCCTCTACGTCTTTGCAGGAAGCCAGGGCCAGGCCGCGGAGCATGGGCTGGCTAAAGGCGAATGGCCCCATGTGGAAGAAGTCGGTACCGATCCGGGCGATGTGGTTGGCGTCGCGGAAATGGCGGTCGCAGTTTAGTTCGCGTTGGGAGTAGACGAGCAGGACAAAGGAAGCGGCGATGCCGATGGAAAGGCCCCCCAGGTTGATGAGCGAAAAAGCGGGATATTTCCGGAGGCTGCGAAGGGCTGGCTTGAGCTGTGTGTTCATGTCGATAAATGGTTTGAGGCCGGGCGGCGTAATGGACGCCGGTCCGGCGGCGTGGCGGTGTGGCGGCGGCCTGGATAAAGCTACGGTTTTTTTTAAGTTTTGGAGACGAGAGCCAGACGCTGAAGCGTCTTCCTCATTCATGTCTGCGGACCGTCGGTCCGCGAGCGGCCGGAGGCCGCTCCGTGCCCCCTCATTCTGTTCGAAGGCTTTTTATAGGGTTAACGATGGCGGCTTTTATGGTTACGAGACTGACTGTCAGTAAGGCGATGGCAAGGGCTCCCGCACCGGCCAGGGCGAATATTTGCCAGCCGATAGCGGTGCGATAGGCATAGCCATTCAGCCAGTTGTGCATGATCCCCCAGGCGATGGGGAATGCGATAAGGCAGGACAAGAGTACGAGCTTGAGAAAATCTTTTGACAGCAGGCTGGTCAATAGGAGGACGGAGGCGCCGAGCACTTTGCGGATGCCGATCTCTTTGGTCCTTCTTTCTGCTGCATAGGCCGCGAGGCCGAAGAGACCGAGACAGGAGATAAAGACGGCCAGTGCTGCGAAGACGCCGGACAGCTTTCCGGTGAGGGTTTCTGTTTTGAACTGCTGTGCGAATTCGTCGTTCAGGAACCTGTATTCGAACGGATAGCCGGGGTTATTGGTCTTGATCACCTGACTGGTTGCGGCGAGGGCCTTTTGTACATCGGCGTCTGCTTTCAGGCGCACCGACAGGATATAGGTATTGGCAGGGTCGCAGAACAGGATGAGGGGAGCCGGGGTTTGGTACATATCGTTGTATACAAAATCCTTTACGACGCCGACCACTCTGAATTTGTCTTTCCCGTCGTTGCGGGTGATGAGGCTACCCAGGGTATTGCCTTTGCCGATGAGGTGCGCCAGGGTTTCATTGATGATGATGTTGGTGCTATCCTGTGTAGCGATCTCGTGAAAGTCACGACCGGAGCTGAGTTTCATGCCCATCGTAGCGATATATTGGGGGCTGACGCTTTCAACGGTGATGAGGATCTTTTTGCTGGCGTCTTTGCCTGACCAGTCAAAATCACCGGTATTGCTGTACAGTTCCAGCACAGGGCTGCTGCTGAGAGTGGCGTCGCTGACGAAGCCGGTATGGAGGAGGTCGTTTCGGATGGCGCCGAAATGGTCGTTCATTTTCCCCTGCAGCTGCATATAGAGCAGGCCTTGCTTTTCATAGCCCATTTCCCTGTTCTGGACGTGTTTAAGTTGCTGGTAAATAGTGATGGTAGCGATGATGAATACGATAGAGGCGGCGAACTGGAGGACGACGAGGCCTTGACGAACGAAGATCGCGCCGCCGGTATTTTTCAGTCTCAGGCCTTTCAGCACAAAGACGGGGTTGAAGGAAGAGAGGTAGAAGGAGGGGTAGGACCCTGCCAGCAGGCCGCTGAAGAGGCCGATGGCCAGGAGCCCGATGAGGTGCACCGGGCTCAGGAGGTTGAAGGTGAGTTGTTTGTCCACCAGGCTGTTGAAAGCCGGCAGCGCCAATGTCGTCAGCGCTACGGAAAGGATAACGGCCATCAGGGCCATGAGCAGGGATTCGCTGATAAACTGAGTGATCAGCTTGCTTTTTCCTGCGCCCAATACTTTTCTGACGCCCACTTCGCGGGCGCGTTTTTCGGAGCTGGCGGTGGCGAGGTTCATGAAATTGATACAGGCGATGATGAGGATGATCCAGGCGATGAGGGTGAAGAGGCGGACGTATTTTATTCTGCCTCCTCCGGCATCTTGTTTGCCGTTTTCAAAATTGTTATACAGGCGCCACTGGCTCATGGGGAAGAGGAAGGGTTTGGCGATGGCCCCCGGAGCTTTGGATTGTATATAGTTTTTGAGGAGGCCATTGATGGCGGCGGGATTGGCGGATGGATTGAGTTCGACAAAGGTCTGGATGCTGTTGGTGCCCCAATATTGCAGCCATTGATTTTTCTCATAATATGCTTCGTAGGGCGCCAGCCAATGGAAGCGGAAGGAGGTATTTGGCGGCAGGTCTTCGATGACAGCGGTGATCGTATATGGCTGGGTGTTATCCATTTTAAGGCTTTTCCCGAGCGGGTCGGTTATGCCGAAAAAGGCTTTGGCCATTTCGCGGGTGATGACCAGAGAGTGGACTTGTGCCAGGGCGGTGGCGGGGTTGCCTTCGAGGAAGGTGAAGTTGAACATGGAGAGGAAGGCAGGGTCAGCGTAGCTGCCGGGCTCGTTGAGGGGTTTATCATCGAGACTGAAGAGTGAGGGGTTAGTCCAGGTCAGGTGGGAGGTGGCGGCAACGCCGGGCATATCGGTTTTTATACCGGGGGAGAGAGGGCCGGGGGTTGCGGCAAAGGTGTAGGTATTGCCGTCATAAGTCTGGTTTTCCATAACCTGGTAGAGATATTTCTTTTTTTCAAACTGGTGGTCGAAGGTGAATTCGTCTTCTACCCAGAGGAAAATGAGGGCGGAACAGGCGATCCCGACGGCCAGGCCGACAATATTGAGAGAGGTATAGGTCCTGTTCTTCCAGAGATTGCGCAGATAAGATTTAAGAAAATTTCTGAACATGGGAGATGGTTGTTTTGATTGGTTGATTTGGTTTGTTGTTTTGGTTGGTTTTATTCGGTGCGGAGACTTTTTATCGGATTGGCCAGGGCTGCCCGGAGGGCCTGGAAGCTGATCGTTGCCAGGGCTACCATGGCGGCCAGCAGACCGGCGATGCCGAAGATCCACCATTGGATGGAGATCCGGTAAGCAAAGTCGTGTAGCCAGTTGTGCATGGCATACCAGGCGATAGGGAAGGCGATGAGTGCGGCGAGGGCCACCAGTTTCAGGAAGTCGAGGGACAGGAGGCGGATGATGCCGCTGGTGCTGGCGCCGAGTACTTTTCGGATGCCGATCTCTTTGAGCCGCTGGGAGATGGAAAAGGCCGACAGTCCCAGGAGGCCGAGGCAGGCGATGAAGATGGCGATGCCGGAAAAGACGGTGAATAGGGTGCCTTGTCGCTCTTCGGACTGGTAGAGCTGCTCGAACTTTTCGTCGAGGAAGGTATATTCGAATGGTACTTCCGGCAGATAGGATTTCCAGGTCTTTTCGAGGTGGGCGATGGCGGCGCTGACATTGTCCTTGTTACCGGAGATCTTGATAGAGATCCGGTTGAAGTTATTGCCGGCCTGGCTGGCAGTGGGCATGATCATGATGATCGGGACGATGGCCTGGTGCATGGACTCGAAGTTGAAGTCCTTCATGACGCCGATGATCTTGCCTTTTGTGCCACCGTAGCTAAAATTCTTGCCGATCATTTCCTGCGGGGTTCTAATACCCAGGGCCCTGGTAGCGGCGACATTCAGCAGGAAGGAGCTGGTGTCGGTCGCATAGGCGCGGGAGAAGTCCCTGCCGGCTGCGATAGGGATGCCGTAGGCGGAGAGGAAGTCGTGGTCGACGGCCAGGTATTTGATGTCGGCGGTGACGGGGCGAAGGGAGTCCCCGCTCTCGGTCGAAGCGCCTTGTTCATCCAGCAGCCGGCCGCTGGGGATACGGGAGGACCGGGTAGCCTGCCGGATATGAGGATCCTGCAGCAGGGTGGTGCGGAAGGATTCATAGGTATGGTCGAGGCCACCGTTATATTGCAGGGTGACGATATGATCCTTATCGAAGCCCAATGAGGTATTCTGCATGAAGTGCAGTTGCTGGAAGACGATGGCGGTGCTGATGAGCAGGACGATGGAGATAGCAAATTGTGTTACGACGAGCACCTTGCGGAAGGAGATGCTGCCGCTGCCGGCCTTAAATAAGCCTTTAAGCACTTTTGAGGGCTGGAAGGAAGACAGGAACAGGGCCGGGTAGAGGCCGGAGAGGATACCGACCAGCAGGGGCGTGAACAGGAGCGGCAACAGCACGATGGGACGCAGCAGGCTACCCGCGGAGAGTTGCAGACCGGTTAGCGAATTCAGGCCTGGCAGGGTGAGCCAGGTAAGGGCAGCGGCCAGCAAGAGTGCGATATAGGAAAGCAGGATCGATTCGCTGAGGAATTGGAAAATGATTTCCTGCCGTACGGCTCCCGAGACTTTGCGGATGCCGATCTCTTTGGCCCGAAGGGCGGAGCGGGCGGTAGACAGGTTCATATAATTGATGCAGGCGATGAGCAGGATGAAAAGGGCAATGGCGCCGAAGATAGTGACGCGGCTGGCGTCGCCGTTCTCCTCGATCTCTTCATCGAGGTGTGAGCGGAGGTGGATATCCGTCAGGGGCTGGAGGTAGAGCTGGGTAAATTGGTGTGCCTTGATGCCGGGGGGGGCGCCATCCTGGGGCATGCGCCGGTCGATAAAGGCGGGGAATTGCGCTTCCAGGCTGTGGACGGGGTAGTGTTCCGGCAGCAGCAGGTAGGTATAGAATGCGTTATTGCCAAAGTTGGTCATCAGGTTCTTTTCGCCGTATATGGCGGTATCGTTCAGCGTATTGAAGGACAGCAGGACTTCGGGGTGCAGGTGGGCGGCGGAGGGGAAGGGTTGGAAGATGCCGGTGACTTTAAAGTTGAACTGGTTGTTCATGCGGATGACCTTGTTGATCGGGTCCGCATCGCCAAAATATTTGCGGGCGGTGGTTTCCGTGAGGAGGATGGAGAAGGGATCGGCAAGGGCTGTTTGCGGGTTGCCTTGTAGCAGGTTGACGTCGAATACACCGAAAAAGTTTTTGTCGGCAAAAAAGAGGTCCTTTTCGTTGAAGATTTTGTCCTGGTAGCGCATCGGCGTATTGTTGATGGGCAATAGCCGGGTGACTTTTTGGATGTCCGGGAAATCGTTTTGCAGCAAGGGGCCAAAAGGCGGGGCAACCGCTCCCAGGTGAAGGGAGACGATGCCGTCCTTGTTGTTAAAGCTGCGGGTGACACGCCAGATCCGGTCGGCCTTCCGGTTGTATCTGTCGTAGCTGGTTTCGTGCAGGATATAGGATAGGATCAACAGGCAGCAGGCGAGGCCGACTGTTAATCCAAAAAGGTTGATAAAAGAAATGAGTTTGTACTTCGCCAGGTTGCGTACGGCGATCCTTAGATAATTTTTAAGCATGGCAGATGATTGTGGTCATTGCTGACCAGTTTGATAAAATCTGTTTGACTTTTGATGTTACCCTCGGATCTTGTTGGAACGGACCCTTTTGGCTATACCAGTATATTCTCCGTTACCGCCTGTCCGTCCAGCATGCGAATAATGCGATGGCTGTAGCGGGAGTCGTGTTCGGAGTGTGTCACCATAATGATGGTGGTGCCTTGTTCGTTCAGGTCGGTCAGCAGCTGCATGACTTCGTTACCATTGGACGAGTCGAGGTTACCGGTCGGTTCATCGGCCAGGATCAACTTGGGGTTATTGACGACGGCCCGGGCGACGGCGACGCGTTGTTGCTGACCGCCGGACAGTTGTTGTGGGTAGTGGTTGCGGCGATGCATGATCTGCATCTTATCGAGAACGACTTCCACGCGTTGTTTTCTTTCGGGACCTTTTACGCCCAGGTAGATGAGTGGCAGTTCGACGTTTTCGAATACGGTCAGCTCGTCGATCAGGTTGAAGCTCTGGAATACAAAACCGATATTCCGTTTGCGCAGGTCGGCCCGTTTGCGTTCGTTGAAATGCGCTACTTCGGTGCCGTTGAATAAAAAGCTGCCGCCATCGGGATCGTCGAGCAGGCCGAGGATATTCAAAAGCGTTGATTTTCCGCAGCCTGATGGGCCCATGACGGAGACGAACTCGCCTTCTTTTACCTCGAAGCTTAGCCGGTTGAGGGCGATCGTTTCGACCTCTTCTGTGCGGTAGGTTTTTTGGAGTTCACTGATCTTGATCATAATTGGAACTGTTTAGGTGATACGTTATTTTAGATATATAAAAGTTTGATGAGTGGAAGCGGGTATGCATGGTCTGTCTCGCCGGGAGTGCCGGATGAAGCGGATAAGGTAGGTGAAGCTGTCCGGTGGGAAAACCGTGTGCACTCGTTGGAAGAGGCTACGGTGCTCAGGCAGAGCAGCAGGGCCAGGGCGTACAGAAATTTAAGTTTCATATTTTTTGGTTTTATCGACAATATGGACGGCAAATGGATGCCGGATGTTACATTTTTTTACTTTTTAAGGACCAGTTCCTGCATCTGGCCGTAGTTCTCATAGCTGGAAGTTACGACCTTGTCGCCGGGTTTCAAACCGCTAAGCACCTCATAGTAGTCCGTATTCTGCTGTCCCAGCTGGATATCAACGCGATAGGCGGTTTTCCCGTCTTCGCTGACTTTGAAGATCCAGTTCCCGCCGGTCTGCTGGTAGAAACCGCCTTTGGGTACGAGGATGGCGGTGCGTTCGTCGCTGAGGGCCAGGGTGACCTGGAGGGTTTGTCCTTTGCGGAGGCCGGTGGGTACTTTGCCGACGAAGTTCATGTCGACCATGAACCGGCCGGCGACTATGGCGGCGAATACCTGGGTAATTTTCAGGGTATAGGTCGTATCGTTGTACTGGAAGGTGCCGGTCTGCCCGGTGAAGACACGGTTGATATAATGTTCGTCCACGTCCGTCAGTCTCACCTTAAAGCCGTCCAGTGCGTCGATCTGGGCCAGGGCGTAACCGGGCGCCCTTGTCTGACCGATCTCTGCGTCGAGGGAGGTCAGCTGGCCGCTGATGGGGGCGACGATGATCAGGTTATCCACCTTCTGTTTCATCACGTTCAGGGTGGCCTGGGCGCGTTGGAAAGACTCCTGGTCCTGCTTGGCCTGTTGAGCGCGGGAGATCGTGTCCTCCCGGAGGATCTCGTGCTGAAGCGCAAGCTTTTGCTTGTATGCGTTGTAGTTATTGACGGCAGTCTGATATTCCTGCGAGCCGATGACGTGCTGGGCATAGAGCTTCTGGTCCAGAATGTAGACCCTTTCGGCTTCCTTGTAGAGTAATTCCACATCGGCCGTGTTGTTCAGTTTCGTCACCGTATTCTCGTCGGCAGTGACTTTGGCATACTGAATGGTGGCCAGCGTGGAGGAAACGGCATTGGCGGTATTGGCCATGCTGAAGTCCACATCGGTGTTGACCAGTTTCAGGATGGGCTGGCCTTTTTTCAGGATCGCCCCGTCTTCTACATATTTTTCTTCCACCCGGCCACCGTCGGTGGTATTCAGGTAGATGGTATGGAGCGGCATCACGGTACCGTTCTGCGGGATGGATTCCTGGAATTTGTCTTTTTTGATATCGCTGATGGTGATGCGGTCTAAATCGACGTTCAGTTTAGACCCACCCCTGGTATAGTAAAAACTTGCGGCGATCAGCAAAATCAGGGCTAAAATCCCCCCGATCGTTAATAGGCGTTTAGCGCCCCATTTCTTTTTTTTTCTAACTATGTCTACCACGATTAAGAATTTTTTTAATTTGTTTGGTCTGTTTTTTTAAAAATCTCCCGATATAAAGATACCGGGAGAATTACACACATGAGAAAATTCTAATCGTATGCTATCAAACACATGCCAGAATACAATAACAATGATTTACAGTTTATTACGAGCGTTATGTCCTCCTCATAGTTCATTTTCGATACAAGAACTGTCCGGTTTTGATACACTTGCCCTTTTCGACGATTTTACGTAAAAAATTAATTGCCATACCTTTATATTTAAGGTATACTTGTAGATAGCGAATGTTGCACGAATGGCAGGAAAAATTTAGCCATTCTGCAACATTATCTAATCATTGGCTTCTCCAAGACGCTTCCAGCGTCTTTGGTTGCATTCAAACCAATTTTTTTTATGAATTTGAAAAATGCTTCTATACTCGTGATCGACGATGATCCGGATGTTCTCACGGCGGTAAGGTTATTATTGAAGACGGAAGCTGCGGATGTGGTGACCGAAAAGAACCCGGAGAATATGCGGTCGATCCTGTCCAAGCGTCCTTTTGATCTGATCCTGCTGGATATGAACTTTAACAGTTCGATCAATACGGGTAATGAGGGGCTTTTCTGGCTTCGGAAGATCAAGGAGTTCGGGTCGACGGCGGCGGTGATCATGATTACGGCTTATGGGGATATCGATCTGGCGGTCAGGTCGTTGAAGGAGGGAGCGGGGGATTTTGTGGTAAAACCCTGGCATAATGAACGGCTGATCACGACTATCAAGGAGGCATTGAAGCGGAATGACCCTAAAAAACCGGGTGGATCGGCCGGATCGACGGATTCGGTGATCGGGTCGGAGCTGTTGGGTGAGTCGGAGGTGATGAAGGATATCTTTTTCAAGGTGGAAAAGATCGCTCCTACTGACGCCAATATTCTGATCCTGGGGGAGAACGGGACGGGTAAAGATTTGATTGCCAAAGCAATACACCAGCACTCCCTGAGGGCGGAAAAGCCATATATCAAGGTGGACGTAGGTGCGCTGACGGAAACTTTATTTGAAAGCGAGTTATTCGGGCATAAAAAGGGGGCCTTTACGGATGCGCGGGAGGATCGGATTGGCCGTTTTGAAACCGGCAATGGCGGGACTTTGTTCCTGGATGAGATCGGGAATATTTCGCTCCACCAGCAAGCAAAGCTGTTATCGGTGTTACAGAACCGGCAGGTGACGCGGCTGGGAGCCAATCAGCCGGTACCGATCGATATCCGGCTGATCTGTGCCACGAATGTTCCGCTGACGGAATTGGCCAATGAAAACCGCTTTCGTAAAGATTTGATTTATAGGATCAATACGGTGGAGATTATGGTACCGCCGTTGAGGAAGCGGGAGGATGACATTGTTTTGCTGGCCAGGCATTTTGATAAGATCTACACCAATAAGTATATGAAGCCCCTTCATGATTTTGATGCGCGGGCGGTAGAAAAGCTGAAATCCTATCATTTTCCGGGTAATGTGCGGGAGCTGCAGTATACGATCGAGCGGGCCGTTATCATGGCGGAGGGGGATGTGCTCCAGGCCAAGGATCTGATCTTTTCGCCTATCGAGTCGGCGCCGGTGCAGACGGATGAGCCACAGGAATTAAAGCTGAGCACCATTGAAAAGAATGCGATTTTGAAGGTGATCGAGAAGCACAGTGGAAACATTTCCAAAGCTGCGAAGGAGTTGGGTTTGACGCGGACGGCGCTGTACCGGAGGTTGAGTAAATACGATATTTGATATTGGCCCGTTGATGTAAATATATAATTATGGTTTTCAAACGTTACCAGGAAAGGATCCTGTTACGGGTATTGTTCCTTTTTCTGACGCTGTCCCTGGCGTCTTACCTGCTGGTTAGGGGAGAGTATCCTTACCTGGCTTTTTTGTTGCTGGTCGTCAGTGTGCAGTTGGTGGATTTTTACAATTTTCATCGAAAGGCCCAGCAGGAGGTGGAGCAGTTTGTGGAGTCTATCCATTACCGGGACTTCTCGCGTTATTTCGATGTCAAGGAGGCGCCGCTGGAATTGCAGTCGCTGCGGCAGGGTTTTAACGAAATCAATTCTACTTTTAAGCTGATCAGCCGGGAAAAGGAAACGCAGTACCAATATCTGCAGAAGATACTGGAGCTGGTCAATACGGGTATTTTGTCATATGAGCATAAGAGTGGGGAGATCGGGTGGATGAATGAATCTTTTAAGAACCTGCTGGGGGTACCTTATCTGAAAACCATTGGCAGTCTGGAGCGGCGGGATGCGGCCTTGTACCAGGAGATACTGAACCTGCGGCCGGGAGACAGCAAAATCATTTCATTAACGAGGGAGAAAGACAGGAATGTATTCAAGACATTGATGACGGCGACGGCTTTTCAGACGGATAGCCGGGTCTATAAGCTGGTTGCTTTCCAGGATGTGAATGAAGCCCTGGATGAGACGGAAGCGAAGGCCTGGCAAAAGCTGCTGAGCGTTATGACGCATGAGATCATGAATTCGGTGGCGCCGATATCTTCGCTGGCGGAGACGATGTTGCACCGGTTACAGGAGTCGGCGCGGATGTTGAAGGAGCAGCAGCCGGGGGCATTGGAGGATCTGGAGCTTGGGATCGGGACGATCCGGCGGCGGAGCGAAGGTCTGCTGAAATTTGCGGAGACTTATCGTAATCTGAATAAGATCACCACGCTGAACCTGAATAAGGTGCTTGCCCGGGATCTCTTTGAGAACCTGCATCACCTGATGCAGCCTACGCTGGATCAGAAACATATCGAGGTGGAGATCCTGCTGATCGATCCGGACTTATCTTTGGAGGCGGATACCAATCTGATTGAGCAGGTGTTGATCAATTTGGTGGTGAATGCGATCGAGGCGGTGAAGGACAGGGAGGAGCCGTTGATCACTTTGTCCGCCAATGCGGGCAGCAATGGCCGGGCGGTCATAAAAGTAGCGGACAATGGGATGGGGATGTCGCCGGAAGTGATGGAGAATATTTTTATTCCTTTTTTTAGTACCAAGAAGAATGGTAGCGGGATTGGGCTGAGCCTGTGTAAGCAGATCCTGTTATTGCATAAAGGAAATATCCAGGTGCAGTCGGTGGAGGGGACGGGGACGGCGTTTTATTTGCATTTTTGATTTTGACGGGGGTAGGGATTAGCTTTCGCCGATCCATTTTTTGAAGGAGGCGGAGTTTTCCTGGCTGATGATGATCTCTTCATTGACGGGGAGGACGAGTTCCACGCTGATCTTGCTTTTTTCCAGCGGTTTGAAGCGTTTGATGTAATTAGCGTTGATAATATATTTTCGGTTGGCCCTGTAAAATAGGTTCTTGTCCAATTCTTCTTCCAGTTCGCTGAGATTGCTTTTTTCGGCCATATATTTCCTGTTCTCCTTATCGACGAGGAAGATGAGCTTGTGCTCGGTGAAAAAGTAGCCGGCATCTTCGATGCGGACGGTCTGGAATTCTGCGCCTTTTCGGACGAGGATGCGGGATCTTTTCCGGTCGTGTCTGCCCAGAAATTCGGGTAAGGGGCTGTGGGGGTAGGGTGAGCTGCTATGTGGGTAGAGCGATGCGATGTTTTGGTCGGGCAGGGTGTGGTTGGAGTCGGACAAGCTGTTATGGGGTTCGGGCAGGGGGATGTGCGTATCAGGGAGGGTGTTATGATGGTTATCGGAATGGTCGTAGCTGCCTACAAAATGATTCCGGAGGGTCTTGTATTTTTGGATGGCATTGCTCAGTCTATCCTGGCTAATAGGTTTTAGCAAATAATCTATGCTGCTAAACTGGAAGGCTTCGGTCAGATATTTATTATAGGCGGTAGTGAAGATAACGGGGCAGGTGATCTTACAGGTTTTAAAAATGGAGAAGGAGAGGCCGTCCGACAATTGGACGTCCATGAGGATCAGGTCGGGCTGGGGGTTATCGTTGAGCCAGCGGATGGTTTCTTCAACGCTGCCGCAGCCTGCTACGACGTCGATTTTTTCGTCAATAACATGCAATTCTTCTGCCAGGTTACAAAAGGCGGGCTGTTCATCTTCTACAATTAAGACCTTCATGGGGATTAGTTTTTGTCAAAATTATTAAGTTTAACGCACTCCCGTTTACCGTTGGAATAAAGTTCACTAGTATATGACGTTGCAATTTGGTAAATGTTGCATTTTGATTCATGAAAAACATCAGAATCGGATGATCGGTAATTTGACGGTGAACGATTCAAAGTTATTTTCAATGATAATATTTCGTTTGGTTATTAATTTATATCGGTTGTCGAGGTTGCGCAGGCCTATTTTCGAGCCGGGTTGTGGGTCGTTTAAGCGGTGCATGAGATTGCTGACGATGACATAATCGGATGAAATGGACACGCCGATGGTCAGGGGCATCGATTCGCTGAATTCGTTGTGTTTTATGGCGTTCTCGACGAGTGTCTGCATAGAGATCGGTGGAATCAGGAAATTTTCGGCCGAAATATCGGTGATTTCGATGACCATGCCGATGGCTTCGGCGAAGCGGATCTTTAGCAGGTAGAAGTAATTGCCTATAAATTCAATTTCTTCCCGGAGAAGTACCAGGTCTCTTTCCCGGTTGCTCAGAATGTATCGGTAGACCAGGGCGAGGGTATCGTTATACCGGCGGGCGCTTTTAGGGTCTTTGGTAATAAGGAAGGAGAGGGTATTGAGGGAATTAAAAATAAAATGGGGGTCGATCTGGTTCTTGAGGGCTTCCAGTTCTGCCTGTGCTTTGGCGACATTCAGTTGTTCCACCCGGGATTCATTTTGTTCTTTTTCGCGGTTGAGAAAGAGCATTTCGTAGATGTTGGCGATGAAGCAGGCTGCGATTATAATGATAAAAACGCTGTTCGTCAGTCGTTCTTCGTCGTTGGTGGGTTCCCGTGACCACAGCCACCAACATTTCAGGAGCAGGAAGGAAACGAGGCTGGAGTAGATGACATTGACTACAAAGAGGGCTAAGATGATCTTATAATAAGAGCCCCTGGTCCAGGGGTATTTTGCCCGGATGAAATACATGAGTCGGGTATTGCCTTCCCAGACCAGAAAGAGGACGGCGATAAAATACAAGTAGCTGCCTGCTAATTCGATAGACCGATATAGACGATTGGTGATCAGCCCGGAGAGGTTTGGAATGAGCATACCCAGGGCAGGGATGCCGATTAATTTGACCCTCCTGTCGTGTAAAACCTCGTTTTTGTTCATAGCAGTTTGCTTCCAGCCCCTTTAGGGGGTTGAGCGGTTGTGTGTTTTTGGAAATTCGGGAAAAGTACTTTCGTTGGCGTAGTAGAATCGGAATAACGGAAAGTACATGAATTGTGCTGTAATAGAAAAGTTAATTTATTGTAAAAGGTAAGATGGGGTGGGGCGTGGTTAGTGGTTGCCCGGCTACGGCAGCTGAGAGCTTCGGCAGAGCTTCGTCCCTCGCTCTGCCTCGCTCGTAACCTTCGCTACGCTCGGTTATCTAAGTGGGGCCAATGATTTAAACGCCCTCCGGGCGTTTGGGGGGCGTTTGGGCCCTCCGGGCGTTTTTTGCAACCATTGGGCCAACGATTTTCCCGTTTGAGGTAGTTTGTCAATGGGTAACCGGAAAATTTATTTATTTTGCCCTGACCATTTACGTCAAACTTTTTTCCGGGGGATAAATTTTTTCTAAGGGGCAGTTTCCCCGGTTTTATAAGAGCTGTCCCTAGAAGTTTTCTCATGTGACCCGCAGGTGGTTTCTACCACCTGCTTTTTTTTTACTCCGGTTGTTAATTTCAGTATTTCAGTTGTTAATTTTCCCGGTTCGGTTATAAACGAGCTACCGCAAGCGTTTATTTGAGTAATTTTTTTGTCTCAATACTATCGTATCGTCCCATATCTACACACAGGGTTCTGATTAAACCGCATAGAGAGTGCGGGAAGCTTTTCATTTTCATTTTTTCTCTTATATATATAAGGCCCCGGAAGGAACCGGGACCCATGATGAGCGAGCCGGAACGAGGGACGAAGTTTCGGCGAAGCTCTGACGAAGGACAATCATTAGCGCTGTGCCGGAGATGCGCTAATTTTTGGAAAAAGCGAATCTCCGGCACAAACATAAACTGTCAAACATGCGAAAATTGTTACTGCTCTTGAGTATTTGGTTGGGGGGACTGGCTGTGGCCACCGCTCAGACCAAGGAGGTTACAGGCAAGGTCACCGATAACGCGGGAGCTCCTGTACCTTATGCTACTATCCAGATCAAAGGGTCAAAAGTTACTTCGATTGCCGATGCCGATGGCAATTTTGCGATCCGGGCTGCAGCGGGAGATATCCTGGTGATCACTTCCTCCGGCGTTACAAAAAGGGAAGTGCCTGTCCAAAATGCGGTGTCGGGGTGGAATATTGTCGTTACCCGGGTCTCGCAAAATCTTTCGGAAGTCGTTGTTACCACAGCCTTGGGTATCCGCCGGCAGGCGAGGGATCTGGGGTATGCGACCACGCAGATCAAAACTGCGCAGCTGAACCAGGCGGCTGTGGTCAATCCGGCAACGGGTCTGGCGGCGAAGGTGTCCGGTGTGGATATCCGGCTGGCTGATAACGGCGTCAATCCCCAGGTGAAAGTCACTTTTCGGGGGAGCCGGTCGATTGAAGGCGACAATGCTGCGTTGGTTGTCGTCGATGGGGTACCGGTCGACCAGACCTATCTGCCCAATATAAATCCCGCGGACATTCAGGATGTGACCGTGCTGAAGGGGTCAAATGCGGCCGCGCTTTATGGGATGGCCGCCTCCAACGGGGTTATGGTCATCAGCACGAAAAAGGGGAAGGGGAAGTTCTCGCTGAACTATTCTAACACCGTTAGCGTGGAATCTATATCTTATTTTCCGCCTTTTCAGAGTGAATACAGCGGGTATGGCGGTGAGCCTACCGGCGCGTGGCCCAATCCGCCGGGCGGAGCGGGGTCACTTATCTATTATGTCAACCCGTATACCGGGCTGCCGAATACGGTGCCCTTTGAAAACGAAGACTATGGGAATGCCTATAACAGCAATGATTTTCGCCCGGATTCCATCCCTATCGGGATCAATGCCAACGGGCAATGGATATTTGTACCTTATAAAGCGGTTCCGAATGGAAGAAAGGATTTTTTCCAGAAAGGAATTGGTGATCAGAACAAGCTATCCGCTTCGATGGCTAACTCCTGGGGCGGCCTGTATATTTCGGGTGAGCATACGACCAAACAGGGGGTGGTGCCGAAGGATACTTATAGCAGGACGGGGGGGCGGATCA
>Ga0302324_100013587_pt1 | contig 16486 bp, 15 predicted proteins | sample Palsa_T0_1_FD_201949 | JGI IMG/M metagenome (GOLD analysis project Ga0302324, IMG submission 201949) | Peat permafrost microbial communities from Stordalen Mire near Abisko, Sweden - Palsa_T0_1 | ecosystem: Environmental > Terrestrial > Soil > Palsa > Peat permafrost | place: Sweden: Abisko...
AGAGCAGCCATAGTGGCCGTCGAAGGCGAACCAGCCGAACCGGCGCAGCATTTCTTTTTGGCGGCTCTGTGTGTGGCTGGCAATGAAGGCGCTTGTGCCGATCGCGAATGGAAATCTTTCCAAGGCGATTTTGCGGCATGGCAGCAGAAAGCGAATACCGCCCCAGGAACTCACACCGCTCCGGACCCCTGTCAAGCCCATCGCGACTCCCAGTGCATACAAGCACTCGAAGCTCGAAAACGCCCGACTGATTCGGATCGAATGCTGCTAGGCAAGACGTACTTCAGATTGCAACGATACGAACTTGCGGCTGACTCGCTCGCGCAAGTCGAGGGCGTGACCAAAGCGAATGCCGAGGCCAGCTACTGGTTGGCGCGTACTTATCAGGCACAGGGGACTGAGGCGTATGCGCGGCTGCAGGAATCGTTTCCCGATTCCTGGCGTGCCTGCCAACTGCGCGCCGAAGGCTCCGCGCTCCGTGGAGATTTTGACGACGCGCTCAAACAGTTTCACGCGGCCTTGCAGTTGCGCGCCAATGAACCGGAACTGCATGAAGCGCTCGGTGAACTTTATCTCGACCATCATACCGATGACGCTGCCGCGCAAAGTGAGTTGGAGAGGGCGTTGGCGCTGGACCCCTCGCGCACGCGCGCACTTTATCTGCTGGGGCGTTTGTACGTGCAAGGCAAGGACAACGATAAGGCATTACCGTATCTGCAAAGAGCCTTGCGCCTGCAGCCCGATTTCATCGAAGCCAATAGCTTATTAGGAACCGTATACGTGCGGCTGGGACAGTTTGCGGAGGCCATCCCGAAACTCGAGAAGGCCGCTCCTTCCGACCACTACGGCAACGTGCATTATCAGTTGTACCTGGCATACCGGAAACTCGGCCGAGCGGAACGTGCCCAGAAAGAGCTGGCGCTTTCGCAAGATCTCCGTCGCAGCTATCTGGAACGCGACGAGGCTTTGATTATGGGATCTCCGCAGCCGGAACCAGAACCACGCTGAAGCCATCTCCAGCAGCCTGGTGTGCTGCCTTTCGGAGCCGCGACCGCCAGGGAGCGTTCTTCCAAACACCCGAACTTCCGTTGAACCTCAAATCGGTTAGCACGCGGCAGCTTGCTCGATACCGTTAGGACCTTCTCAGAATGATATGCGTTGCGTTTTCGCCCGCGGCTGTAAGGACGGGCGCGAAGCCCAGCTTTGGCAAGTGAATGCCTTCGAAAAGACTTTCTCCTTCACCCAGTAGGACCGGTGAAAAGGCCAGATGCATTTCATCGATCTGGCCGGCCATCAGGTACTGCCGAATGGTCGCAACACCACCGCCGATGCGCACATCTTCGCCTTGGGCCGCCTCTTTGGCTTGCTGCAAGGCGGACTCAGCGCCGTCGGTTACAAAGTAAAAGGTGGTGCCACCTTTCATCGGCAAAGGCGCTCGCGCGTGGTGGGTGAGGACGAACACGGGCACGTGATAAGGCGGCTCGTCTCCCCACCACCCTTTCCATGAATCGTCTTGCCAAGGGCCGCGGACGGGCCCGAACATGTTGCGGCCTAGAATCCAGGCACCGACGTTCGCGAAAGACTGCGCGGCGAAATCGTTGTCCACGCCCTGGCTCCCTTCGCCTGATTCATGCATCTTGCGGAACACCGCGGTCTTCTGAATCCACGCCATCAACTCAAAGCCGCGCACCCCAATCGGATTGTCGCGGTCCTGCCCCGGTCCCGCGCCAAAACCATCCAATGAAACGGAAAATGCCCGAACTTTGACTTGGCTCATTCTGCTATTCGATGTCCCTTAACCATCTTGGCGTATTTCCTCTCGCGGCAATCGCCCAGCGCCTTCGACTCTCTATAATCGAAACGATGGTGCGCCCGGCCGTTCGTGTGGCGGAAGATTCTGATCGAATGCAACTCGCGGGCATGCGCGCGTTGCTTTGGCCCGACGCGTCATTCGAAGATCACTTGCGAGAGCTGGAAAGCGGCCCGGCCGGCCAACTGCCGAGCGAGACCTTCGTGGCGGTCGGGGAAGAGGGCGGATTGGTTGGCTTTCTCGAAGTGGGATTGCGGTCTCACGCCGACGGATGCGATCCGGCCCAGCCGGTGGGCTTCATCGAAGGCTGGTTTGTGCAGGAGGCGTTTCGTCATCGAGGAATTGGCGCGGCGTTGATGCGCGCTGCGGAGAACTGGGCCCGTGAGCAGGGATCGCTCGAGATGGCGTCCGATACCTGGATCGATCACGAAGAATCGCAGCGCGCACACGCTGCCCTCGGGTTTGAGGTCGTGGATCGATGCGTGCACTTTCGAAAACAACTCTGATGCACGCCGACAATTGCGAGCCGCCTTCAGAGGTCGCCGGTTGTAAAGGGGGTCCGGCTTTTCGTCCATCGCTTGATCGCCAGAATCAGAATCGCGCCACAGAAGCCGGCCAAGGCGCCGCGAGCGTCGTCGCGAACATCCCAGGTTTCCATCGGATGGGAATAGATAACAGACTGGAGGTATTCAATGAGTGAACCAAACGCAATTATGCCCGCTAGGCCTGCGACACGCCAACGAATTCCACGAGTCAGCAATGCCAGAAGGCAGGCGAAGCCGCCAAACGAAAGCCAGTGAGCGACCCGATGGTTTCGGTGCGCACTTTTTTGGCTCAAATGACTGTTAGGTAGGGTGCCGAGTTTGACGCGATCTATAGGCGAGAGGGCGATGATCGTAAAAATAAGCGAACAGCCCATGAGAATCGCCGCGAAAAGCAAACGGACCCTCCTTTGCAAGCGCTCATCGATTCCCACGGCTCGCATTCTTCGAGAACGCATGTCTATCCGACCTGCTCCTGCAAATTATTGATATTCAAGGTGGCGCAGGCGGTTCCGCCTGCGGTTCTCTATTTTCGCAAATTATTTTAACGCCTATTTCCTGGCCAACTGGGCTGCGGCATTTCTGAAGTTCCCACGCCAAAAGTACGATATGAAAGTTTGGGTGAGCAAACACCAGGGAATTGACCACTCAAGAATAGGAGGCCGGAAAAACGCCAGGGCTGAAATTTTTCGGGAGTGAACCAGCGTTCTTGCCCTGAAAATTGGCTCCATTCGTTGTTATAACCTAGGTTGGAATGATTTTCCAGGAGGCCGAATTGCCGTCTCATCCTGCCCCGCATGTGGCCCTTTCAACCATTTTTGTTAGCGCTTACGGAGAATTGTGACGAACTGGCCGGTTGCGATTCTCTTTCTCGTCTTCGCTTTCCAGTTGTTAGCGCAATCGGCGCCGCCGCTGATCGAGTTCGGAACGCCCATGACTGCTGCGGAGCCAGAGGCCCCTCCAGAAGACGACAGCAAAGGCTCGGGCTCGTTGCCCGCACCGGCTGGCATTGCCCCCTCCCCTGACGGTGCGGACGGCCGGCAAACTAAGCGCATTCTGGGAATCTTGCCCAATTTCGAGGCAGTCAGCGCGAACACCTATCTTCCTCCCCTATCGCTCAAACAAAAGTTCCGGCTGTCGACGGAGAGTACCTTCGATTACTCGTCTTTCATTTCCGTTGGCATACAGGCTGCGGTTGAGGAGGCGACCAAGACTTACCCTGAATTTCATCACGGCGCGGCCGCGTATGTCCGCTATTACTGGCACACGTACACCGATTCAGCGGTGGAAAATTATCTTGTGGGGGCCATTCTTCCGGCCGTTACGCATGAAGACCCACGCTATTACACGCTTTACCGGGGAGGGTTTCTTCGTCGCGCAGGCTATGCGATCAGCCGGCTGTGCATCACCAAGACTGACTTGGGCGATCGCACATTTAACTTCTCGGAGGCAATCGGCAGCGGCATGGCGGCGGAACTTTCCAGCCGCTACTATCCGCGGCTGGAACGAAGCGGGAGCGAAATTTTGGAACGCTGGCTGAGCCAATTGGTGAACGACGGCGTGGGCAATATCGTTGAGGAGTTTTGGCCGGATATTAACCACAAGTTTTTTCATAAGCACTGACTTATCCCGTTACTACGGTTCGACCAAGCTTGGCTGATAGACGGGCAGTACGTCGCCATCACGAGCAATCCACGTATAGACTGTTGGGAGCACATAGATACTCAACAGCAATGTGGCACTCAATCCCCCGACAATTACGATGGCAAACGGTTTTTGCGAATCGGATCCGATGCCGGTGGAAATCGCCGCTGGTAGCAGACCCAACGTGGCCACCAGCATGGTCATCATAATGGGGCGCAAGCGAAGTACCGCCCCTTCCAATGCCGCCTCACGAATGGGATAGCCGCGCGAGCGAAGTTGATTGATGTATTCGATCATGATGACGCCGGTTTCGACAGCCACGCCGAACAACGCCAACGTTCCGATACCCGAGGAAACGCTGAAGTGAGTGCCGGTGAAATAGAGCGCAAACAGTGCGCCGATGGGCGAGAGCGCCAGGCTCACCATGGCCAGCGCCGCCCATTTGAACGACTTGAACATCGAATAGAGAAGGAAGAAGATTCCCAGCACTGTGACGGGAACGATCAGCGCGAGGCGCGCGTTGGCGCGCTTGGCGCTGGCATATTCGCCGGCCCACTCCAGGTGATAGCCGGGCGGGAGCTTCACTTTTTGATCCACTTCCCGGATGGCCTCGTCCACTGTGCTACCCAGGTCGCGGCCGCGCACGCTGTACTTGATTGCCACATAGCGCGAATTGTTCTCGCGGTAGATTTGCGACGCGCCATCGCGCATTTGCATATCCGTCACCTGTTGCAGAGAGACACGCTCGCCCGTGGGCGCCAGCAGCCGTATGTTGCCAATGGCTTCGATATTGTCACGGTACTCGGGTAGATAGCGAACCACCAAATCGTAGCGCTGTTCGCCCTGCAACACCTGGCTTACCGCATTGCCGCCTATGGCTGTTTGCACCGCATCCTGCAAGTCGCTTACATTCAAGCCGAAGCGGCTGGCTTTTGCCCGGTCGATGGAGACGTTCAGGTTCGGCTGGCCCACGACACGGAACAAACCGAGATCCTGCACGCCTTTGATCGATCCCATGACGCGGATGATCTCTTCTCCCTTGCCTTCTAATTCCTTCAAATCCGTGCCAAAGATTTTAATAGCGAGTTCGCCCTTCACGCCGCTCACGGCTTCTTCCATGTTGTCGGCAATCGGCTGGGAGTAATTCCAAATCACGCCCGGCATTTGGGTCACTTCGCGGTCCATGGCGCGAATCAGCTCTTCTTTGTTTTCCCGGAACACGGTACGCCACTGATCCTTGGGTTTCAGGTCCACGAAGTATTCAGTATTGGAGAAGAGCGAGGAATCCGTTCCGTCGTCGGGCCGGCCGACCTGACTCACCACCTTCGTCACTTCCGGAAAGCTGGCGAAAATGAGGCGGGCGCGATTCATCACCTCTTCGCCTTCGGCGGGGCCGGTGCTGGGAGCTAAGGTTCCGCGCGCCCAGATGGCCCCTTCATCTAAGTGGGGCAGGAACTCCGAGCCGATGGCGCCCGAAACCATGAGCCCTACCGACACCGCCAGCAGCCCGGCCGCAACGCCGATCACGATCAGCCTGCGCGGCGTGGTACTCATGAGAAACTCGAGCGAATTTCGATACCCTTTGATGAGCGCCGCCAGGATCGGATTGTGCCACTCCTTCGTGTTGGCTCCAAACATAAGCACGGCGAGAACGGGCAAAATCGACAGCGAAAACAACAACGCGCCCAGCAGAGCGAAGGCGACTGTCAGTGCCATCGGGCGGAATAAACGCCCTTCCACGTGCTGCAAAGTGAAGATGGGCAGGTAGGCGGTAATAATAATGGCGCGCGCAAAGAACACCGGGCGCTGCACTTCCTGCACGGCCTCACGAATCAATTCCGGCATAGTTGTTTCGCGATGGCGCACGGTCGTGATATGCCGCAAGACGTTTTCCACCATGACCACCGAACCATCCACCACCATGCCGAAGTCCAATGCGCCCAAGGAGAGTAAATTGGCCGGGACTTTATCCAAATCCAGGCAGATGGAAGCGAAGAGCAGCGCAAACGGGATGGTCAGCACCACAATGAAAGCCGACCGCAGATTTCCGAGGAACAAGAAAAGAATGACCGAGACTAATAAAATGCCTTCGGTGAGGTTGTGCATCACGGTGTGGGTGGTGAAGTGCACCAGTTCACTACGATCGAGAAACGGAACAATCTTCACCCCGGGCGGCAGAAAATGGTTGTTCAGATAATCGACCTTTTCATGGAGCGCGGTCAGCATGGCATCGCCGTTTGCGCCCTTGCGCAGCAGCACAATGCCCTCTACAGTGTCGGGATCGTCTACCACTTTCCCCGCTTCTTTGTGGGTGGCTTTGGCGATCTTTCCCAAACGGATTTTGGCCCCTTGTGTCACTAACGCGATATCGCGCACCAGAATGGGCGTGCCGTTTTGATTCTTCAGAACGGTTTGCGAAATATCGTTGACGTTCCGAAACAGCCCCAACTCGCGCACGTTCACTTGCTGCTCGCCCGCTTGTATGAAACTCCCGCCGGCGTTGACATTGTTGTTCGCTAACGCCTGTTCCACCGCGCCAATGCCCAGACCGTAGGAGATCAGCTTATTCGGATCGACGGGGACTTGGTATTCGCGCGTGACGCCGCCAAAGGCCGAAACATCCACCACATCCGGCACAGATTTCAGTTCTTTGGTGATGACCCAATCCTGTAAGGACTTGAGTTCCATCAAATCGAACTGCGGGTTCGCGCTGGTCAGCGTGTACCAGTACAACTGGCCCACAGGACTGTAATCGGGGCCGATGGAGGGCTGTAAGTTGTTAGGCAAGGTGACCTGCGAGAGCCGCTCGAGAACTTTTTGCCTGTTCCAATCGTTCTGCGATTCGTCGTCGAAGTTCATGGTGACGACGGAGAGGCCGAACTCCGAAATCGAGCGGATGTTCGACAACTGCGGAATGCCCGCCATCTGCACTTCGATGGGGATGGTGACTTGCTGTTCGACTTCCTCGCCGGCGCGGCCGGGCCATTGAGTGATCACTTGTACATAGTTGTTGGCGACGTCGGGGTAAGCTTCTACCGGCAGATTCTTGAAAGAAATCGCGCCCCATCCCAGCAAGATGGCGCCAATCACCAGCACCAGGAGCTTGTTTGCCAGAGAATAATCGACAAAGGCCCGAATCATCGTGGGTTATTGCTCGCTCTCGGAATTCAATGCCAGGGCGTCTTCGACAATTTGCTGGCCGGCGGCCAAGCCGCGCAAGACGATTTGTGTGCCGTTTTCGATTTTTCCGCCGGTCACCTCGTTGCGCCGGAATTGACCGCCGCCCATCGGTATAAACACCCAATCCCTGTCATGCAGATGAAGAATTGCGGTACTGGGAACCACGGCGCGAATCGTTCCTTTTAGGCCATAGAAGGTTGCGGTGACAAACATGCCGGCCCGCATGATACCGGGGTTCGCCAATTGGATCCGCACTTTAGCGGTACGCAAATTGGGGTCCAATATTTTTCCGATATTCGTAATGCGTCCGTGAAACGTTTGATCCGGATAAGCGTTCAGCTTGATGTCGGCGGTTTCGCCCAAGCGAACGGCCGGCAGGTCGTTCTCATACACGTCACAGAGTATCCAGACGTGAGAAAGGTCGGCAATGGTAAAGAGATTAGGCTGATTGTCGGGCGTGTGGACGCTGGACGCATTCACTACGTTTTGCTCCACGATGGTGCCGGAAGCGGGTGCGTAGACGTTTACAACCGGGTCTTCGTGATTCACGTCGGCGCCGAGCGTGCGAATTTGTTGTGAGCTGGCTTTGACGGCGACTTTAGTTTTTTCGTCGGCATCTTCGGCCACTTGGAGGTCGTTCAACGAAATAGCACCCCGCTCGTAGAGCAGTTTGGCGCGCTCTAGCTGCGTAGCGGTCAAATGTTCGTCGGCTTTGGCTTGCTCATAGGTCTGGAAGGCGTTGACCACATCGTTGCTTTGCACCTTGAGCAGCAACTGGCCTTTCTTGACGTCGTCTCCCAGCTTGGTGTAGATGCCGACAACGCGGCCGGAAGCGAGCGAAACCACCGGCACGGAACGCTCGACGTCGGGGGTAACCGTTCCGGTGGCATGAACTTCCGGTTTCTCCTCGTGTTCGCCGGCAGTGACGATTTTGAAACGCTCGGGCTGATCCACTTTTAGAACGTTCAAATCGGGGTGCTGCTCAACGACTTGGACGGGCGGCGGCGCAGCGGCGGCTTCATCTATCTTGGCTTTGGAGCCGCTGCAACTGAGAATCAGGAAGGTCGTGAGCAACAGCGCTAGTTTCGGGGAACTGGCAGTTGCTCGCCTCATCGAATCACCTCACGTCCCACCGCGAGGTTCACTTGATTCGCCGCTGAAAAGTAGGCCCCCACCAGATTCAAGTAGCTCAACCTGGTGGTACGGTATTGATTCTGCGCATCCAGAAAATCGAGCAGCGAGGCGGCGCCGTGCTCGTAGGAATAGCCGATGGTGGAACGGATCTCCTCCGCCTCTTTCAGGTACTTCTCTTTGTATGGGCGCAGCAGATTGAGGGTGCTTTCGAGAGTTGCCTGGGCCGCGTCCACATCGTGCAACGCCGCAGTCTCCGCCGCGTCTTCCAATTTCTGAGCGTGGCCGAGATCGAGCGAAGTCCTCAGTTTCTCTCCCTGGTTCTTATCGAATATGCGCAACGGTATGGACACATTGAAGCCGATGTAGGTGTTCAGCGGCGCTGCCTGATGCGATGCGTCGAAACCGAAGGTGGGATCGGTGGATCCGTCGGCCACCGCCAGTTGGTGGTCGATCTTAGCTTTGGCCACAGTTTGCTGCGCCTCCTTGACATCGGGGCGATTGTTGAGAGCTTCCGTGCGCAGCGTTTCCAAACGAATATCCGGCTCGGCATAGTCGAAGGTCTCGGTGACGTCAAACCGATCTACCGGCGTGCGGTCGCGCAGGAGTTGGAGCAAATCGATTTTGGCGGTGTGCAAATTGACTTGGGCGGTTTGCAGATCGGAAAGGTATTGGAGCCGCTGCAATTCGAGACGTTGATAATCGACGCGCGCTATTCCTCCCGCCTTGAAACGATCCTGGTTTATGGTGAGCACTTTGTCGTAATAGTCGAGGCTTTCTTTGGTCAGTGCGACGATCGCTTTTGCCTGCAACACCCGCACGAACGCGTCGCGCAAGCTGAACATCAAGTTACGCTCGAGGTCGGCTTGGGCGGAGCCGGCGATGTCGGTAGCGCCCTTCGCGCTGGCTAAACGTAATTCACGCTTTCGTTCGCGTTCATGCAGATAGCTGATTTCCCAATAAGTGTAGGATTGCGACAGCGGGCGGTAAGGATGGGTGGTGAATGGATTTAGTTGATCCCAGCCGAAGGTCATGTCTGGGTTGGGTCGGAGGAATGCGGTGATTTCCTGGGCGCGGGCTTCTTCAATGGAAACCTGGCCGGCAAGCAGGGTGGAGTTGTTGGAGCGAAAGCGCTGTTGAATCTCAGGCCATGTGAGGGCCGGCGCTGGAGGCAACGATTGGGCAATGCAGCCCGCACCGCAGAGGACGACTGCCGGCATCATCCAAATAAAGCGGCGCACACCCTCCTCCTTCTTTGATTTGGCGTTTGGCGTCTCTTCATCTGAAAAAGGAAGGCCGGGAGGGTGCCCCGAATGTCGAATCGGGATGCAAACTTGGGCTATCGACCGATATCTCCCAAACTAGCAGATCTTTGTTCAAGCACTACCCGAAAACCTCAACGGCCTTCGCCGATATTAAAAGAGAGACTTTCCCTTAAACCGCGCGCATTGCGAATGGCCTCGCGCAAACGCTTGGCGCGCACGGTCAACACACCGAAACTCCCCGCTGCCATGGATTCAAAATCCGCAATTTCGCCGCCCACCCCAATGGCGCAAGCACCGGCGCGAATATATTCCTCGCAATTGTCCAGGCCAATGCCACCAGAAGCGATGAATTCGACGTGGGGATACTGACCTCGCAAGGCCTTCAAATAGCGAACGCCTCCGGTGGCGAAGCAGGGAAAAAGCTTCACCGCATCCACGCCGGCAGCCGACGCCGTTTGCACTTCTGTGGGCGTCATTGCTCCGGCAAAGATGGCCAGCCCAAATTCTTTTGCCTTGGCGACCGCCTCGGCGCTGAAGCCAGGCGTAACAATGAAGCGAGCCCCGGCCAAGGCCGCCTGGCGAACTCCTTCGGCGTCGACGACTGTGCCGGCGCCGATCAGCATGGATCCACTGAGGGCTGCCGCAATGGAATCCAACACATCGAGCGCGTTTGGGGGCGCTAACGAGACTTCAATGATGGGAATTCCCCCGGTCCGGATGGCTTCCGCCGCCTTGATGGCTTCGGAGCGATCGGACGTGCGAATCGCCGGTATGATTCCGGCCTCTTTTACCCGCTCAAATGTGTCCAGTTTGCTCATGCGACGGGAACTCTCGACAATTCGGTTTGCGGCTGTGATAACCACAATACCAGTCGAGGTATCCTTGCCTTCAGCAGAGCGATCGATCCGCAACAACTAGGCAGCGTTCCGCCGTGGCCTTACCTCGCGCACGATTTGTTTGCCCAACGCCTGGCGGGCCGTCTGCAAATCATAATCTTTTTGAAGAGCTAACCAGAAATCGGCGCTCATGCCGAAGAAGCGTTCCAGGCGTAAAGCGGTATCGGCCGTAATCGTTCGGCGCTCATTCAGGATTTCGGTAATCCGCGTGACGGGTACGTGCAATTCGGCGGCCAAGCGGTTTGCGGAGAGGCCGAGCGGAAGTAAAAATGCGTTGCGCAGCATTTCACCGGGATGGACCGGCCGTGGTCGCGCCGCGTCCACTCAGGCCAACGCTTCGCTATCGCTAAAGTGAGCCGTCAAAGCAGCGCCCAAGGATCCGGCCAAGACGTCTTCGGTAAGGGCGATCGCCCGATCGGACACGTGCAGTTTTCGCCCCGCTCGCCTGCGTAGTTCGTAAGCTCCGTAGGCGGCGCCTATCGCTGCCGCAGCGCCGATTGATGCGCCCAGCAAAGCAGAGCGCTTTCGCCCCGAACAAAGCACCGCTCCACTCAGGCCGCCCGTGAAGGCTCTTCCGAGTAAAGGGCCAACGTTCGTACGATTGGGCGTGAGCGGCAATTTGTCCGCGATGATCTCGCCCACGGCCAGAAACTTGGATACGCCCACATAAGGCGCCCTGCGAGACAACTGTCCGATGACGGCAGGTGCCGCGATAGTGCGCATGCCTGCCAATACACCTAGGAGCGCGGCTCCCGCATACACTTCTAAGTCCCGCATCGCTCCCTCCATTCAATAGATTCTAGGGCAGCTCTTTTGTTTCATGCCGCTTGCCACGCGTAAATGCTAGGGGCTCTAGTGGGGCAGACCCTCTAGCCGAGCCGCGACTGGGAAGGAGCGGCAACGCACCCTTCGCTACCCCGGCGGAATTTCATCGCGCCTTCAACACAGCCACATTCTTGGGCGGAGCGTCGAGATACTCAATCCAGCCGTCCATCATCTCCGTCTCACTGGCACTCCCCCAACGGACAGGCTTGGTGGGATCCGGGTTGGTCGGGTTGTTGGGCGAATTATCGAAGGTCGCGAGCACTTCAATGCGCGTGCCTTTCGGAAGGAAGATCGGATCTTCGGCGCGATAAGTGATCTGCCAGTTAAAGCTATAGGCAGGGACGTAGAGCAGGGTCTTCTTTTCACCGGTGGGGATATCTGCCACGATCCGCATCGATTTGCCGCGCAGATGCATGTGCGGAGTCAGGCTGGTGACCAAAACGTCTTTGTCGAAGGTGTGGCATTCGGAGACGGGATGATCGGGGTCGCCGGCCGGAATGCGGAACATTTGGTTGGAGAGATCGATGCGGCGCGAGATCTGGCGCGGCGCTTCTTTCGCGAAGATCAGACCGACACTGGTCGCATCCGTCTCGCGTTTGCCCGTTGTGCGCGAGTAGTGAATTTGAAAATTGATAGTGGCGCCGGCAGGTACCAGGCGCGCGGTGCCCTCGGGATAGACATCCGGCGCGCGGCCAGGCAAGTAAGAACTAATGAGGCTGCCGAGATCGGAAGACTTGTGCCCCGGAGTGAGGCCGTTATCGTCCACCGAACAACCATTGTCTATCACTGGTGCTTCCGGGCGTATCCATTCGAGCGAGCCTTGTTTGATCATCAGCCAATTGGCGTATTCGCGCTGCGGATCTTTGTCGGCGGGCTTGGCCGCCGCGCTGGCCTCCGATTTTTCAGCGACGAACACGTGTGCGTGATGCACAATGCGGCGGTTGCCAGGGCGCAATTCAGCGGCCACGATCCAGCGGTCTTCTTTGAAGTTTGTGGGCACGTTTAGGTAGACATATTCGTCGGGGCCTGTGCTTTCGATGACCTGCTCGGGTATGGTGATGACCGCGTCGGGCTTGCCGATCTTCCAGCCGTCGGCGAAGACCGGAGCGGGCGGCATGTCTTTCTCATCGCCTTCCACCTTGCCGTTTTCAATCCAGGCTGTGATGGTGGCGATTTCGGCGTCGGAAAGGCGCGGGTCGTTCGACCACTTACCGAAATGCGGGTCCGCTTTCCAGGGAGGCATCTTGCCGGAGGCGATGGCTTCGCGAATCGAGGCGGCCCAGGGACGCGCGTCTTTATAAGTGAGGAGCGACATGGGCGCGATGTCGTTCGGGTGATGGCAGGCGACGCAATGCTGGTAGAGGATGGGCGCGACGTCATGCGTGAACGTGACGGGGGCCGCGTTGAGGCAGAGAGCGACGAGCGGAGCCGCGGCGACGAGAGGGATGGTCTTCAACGGGGATAAAGTCTCCTGGTTAGAGCATACAGCAAATGGCCCATTTTCCTTGAGATCTTTGGTCTCGCGAGACACTTATCTGCCATGGTGGGGCAGGCGCTTTCGCCTGCCATCCCAACTTTTTCCAGTGCCCGAATATAGACGAAGACTCCCGCACTTCCATCCAAATGATAGCCACCTATTCCTCACTTGGCGTCTATGGGGCTCGCTACCTAGCGGAACAGAAAAAGCCGCGCCGCACCTGACTCCCGGCCAAGCCTTTGCGGCGGTCGACCACAGCCTTGATCGGCTCGCTTCCGGTCCACTATGACTCAAAGACCAGCGGATTGCCAAGCGGGTCTCGCACGCCGTCTTGATCGGCGCCGACGAGAGGCGCTTCCACGATCTCTGCGCCTACAGTTTCGGCCGGGTTGGTTTGCTCGGCGGAACATTGGCCTTGGTCCAGTGCCGGATGGCAGGCGAAACCGCCTGCCCACCGCTGCAACCCAGCGGCAAAATGTAGAAACTCAAGCGCGCGGCCCGCCACGAATTCCGCTGCCCGGCGCAGAGTCCGCTTCGCCTTCTGATCGTATAACCTTGCCGCAAAAAAATCAGCCAAGTCGTTGATTTCCAGCGCGCGCCCGACCGACAGTGCCGAACCAAATAAACCATACCTTGCCTGAAGTACAACGGCGATAGGTGCGCCGTCTTTTGACCGACGGGTCGCGAGCGTTATTCGTCAACTTGAAGACTGACGAAGGAGTTTTTTATTGCCGACGATGACGACTACTCACGTTGCTTCGGCGTTCCTACAACAAAAATAGACATTTTGAGACAGCAGAGTCGATCTGCGAATTTAAGAACCTTCGAACCAGAAAATGCTCGCCCGCGTTCGTTTTCTCGAAAAGCGAATGGCCGCCGCTTCGCATCGTGTTTGCGAGTCCCGACGGTAAGAAGTCGCCCGATTACGCTCTCGGAAAAAACGCCTTGGTCCTGGCGGATGGACATGCCCGCGATAAAGAATAGCTTCCGATAACACGAGCGCGCCCCTGGAATTTACAAAAATTTTACAAGTTGCGCAACACCCTGTCTAATACCGGCTGTAGACTCGTCATTGTCCGCATAGGAAAGGAGTCACCGTAATGGTTATAAAACAACGGCTGAGCCACGTTGCCAAGCTTACTTGCGCTCTTGCCTTATCAATATCGCCGAGCGTGTTATCGGCAGACACGTTCGTCCAGACTAATCTTGTTTCCAGCGTTCCTGGTCTTGCCAACACCACGGACCCAAACCTCATCGATCCGTGGGGTGTGTCCTTCGCGGGGGGCTCACCTTTTTGGGTGTCCAACCAAGGTTCAGGCACTACCACTCTCTACGATGGCGCGGGCAACCTTAAGGAGGTAGCCCCCAACACGCCCGCCATCACCGTTCCCGGGGGAACCGGCGGCGCCGCAGGCCCCACTGGGCAGGTTTTTAACTCCACTACTAGTTTTTCCGTGAACGGCGCCGCAAGCCACTTTATTTTCGATAACCTGAATGGAACTATTTCCGCGTGGACTGGCGGAGCAAGCGCTGTGCAGGTCGCAGCAGTCCCCGGCGCGACCTTCACCGGGCTCGCGCTAGCGAGCAGTGGCGGCTCTAACTATCTTTACGCCGCGGATTCCACGGCGATCACTGGCAAAATCGACGTGTTCAACTCCGCCTTCCACTCGGTCGCTCTCGCAGGAAACTTTACCGATCCAAAAGCGATCGCTGGGTACGTGCCATTCAATATCCAGCTCATCGGCTCAGATCTCTATGTGACTTACGCGCTACTCAATCCAGACGGCTCCTCACAACCGGGTGGCTATATCGACACCTTCACCACAAGCGGTCAATTTATCTCCCGCTTTGCTAGCGGCGGCGCGCTGAATGCACCCTGGGGTCTCGCCCTCGCGCCTTCCACTTTCGGAGAATTTGCCGGTGATCTATTGGTCGGCAATAACGGCGATGGCTTTATCAATGCCTTCAACCGGACCACGGGAGCATGGATTGGCACGCTTGATGGCACCAACGGCCAGCCGCTAGACTTCCAGGATTTGTGGGCCCTGGATTTTCGTACGGCCGGGACCAATGTCGATACGAATGCACTCTACTTCGCCGAAGGCATTAATATGAATGCTCAAGGCCAAGATACCGGCGGTATCTTTGGCGAACTTACTGTCGCCACTCCCGAGCCTTCGAGTTTTGCGCTGATCGCACTCGGAGTTCTCGGCCTCGCACTGCTACCTCGACGCCCCAAAGCGGTCTAAAACAAAATGGCGGAGACTTGAAACCCCGCCCCAGTCTCCGCTGTCTCCCCCAAACTCCAACACTACAATCTCAAAGAAACAGGGCCTTGTTGGAATCCGAAATGGGTCGTTATGGCGCGACCACAACACCACTTTCGAGGGCAATGTCGTTCTTCACAAACGTTGATTTCAAGACTTCGAAACCCGGACCACTCGGCTGATTTGTCGGCAAACCGCCGAAGTTACTGCTTCGGTCACGCTCCCGTATGACCGGTTAGCCGCAAGCAGATCGGATTTGGGGCAAACCCTGCCTAACCCTAACCTGACAGAACTCCCAAGCTTGCCCAAAAAAAAACCTAACAGGAGGCCGAAGCGGAAAACTAGCTGGACTCTATTTGAGGCGTTTACCTAAAAACGCTCGCCACTACCAGGGGGCAAACGAGCTTTCCCTCCCTCCCCATCCGCTATCGTCAAACAAGGCCCTTCGCACTATGAAAAAATGTCCGCCCCCCGTCCTCCTCGTCGCTATTCTCTATCTCGCAACCGGCGCCATCGGGCTCGTTTCTCATCTCATCCACTTCAAGCCGCAGCGTCCGTTTGACGACTCTATCGTTTGGATCTCTCTCGTCAGTCTCGTCGCAATCGTCAGTGGAGCGTACATCCTCCGCGCCGGCAACTGGGCGCGCTGGCTCGCCATGGCTTGGATCGCTTTTCACGTCGTACTGAGCGCCTTCCACTCGCGGTCTGAACTCTTAGTGCATAGCCTCCTCTGCGTCGCGATTGCCTATTTTCTATTTAACCTGCGCGCCAACCAGTATTTCCGCGCTACCGAAAAACCCGCGACTTAATAACGAAAATCCCCGCTAATCCGGCCCGAATCGCTTATCATGACGGAATGCCCGCCGTCAGATCCCGTTCCTCGGAACGCCACAACACACCCACTCCGAAGCTCCCTCTCTATCTCTGGTCTGTCCTCGCACTCATTAACTCGTTCCATCCAACCTCCCTCGCCCAAGGCGATCCTGTCGAAACCATCGCACCCGGTCGTCTCACCATCTCCGTGCCGCAGGGCTCCAGTCATCTGGCTGCGCGACCGCCTTTATTCAGGATCTTGCGAAACGTCTGTCGAATAGTGTGCAACTCACAACAGACGGCTTGAAGGTCTATCTCAATGCGGTGGTTGACTGGTTCGGCTCCAACATCGACTACGCGATGCTCATCAAGGTATATGGTAACGATTCAGAGGGTGAGAAGCGCTACAGCCCTGCGGTTTGCACAGGCTGCAAGAAAGAAGACAAGATCGGCAACCCGGACTTCAAGCATGTATCTACCAGTTACATCGAGCGCCGGAATTTAACGACGCGGATGCAGATGCGGCGCTTCACGCGACTCACAAACGCATTTTCAAAGAAACTGGAGAGTTTGCGTGACGGATTTCAGTTGTGGCGTCCAACATCCCTTCTGGGGTATGCTTGAGTAGTGGGAAGA
>Ga0302324_100013588_pt1 | contig 16486 bp, 16 predicted proteins | sample Palsa_T0_1_FD_201949 | JGI IMG/M metagenome (GOLD analysis project Ga0302324, IMG submission 201949) | Peat permafrost microbial communities from Stordalen Mire near Abisko, Sweden - Palsa_T0_1 | ecosystem: Environmental > Terrestrial > Soil > Palsa > Peat permafrost | place: Sweden: Abisko...
ACACGCCGAGGCGATGGACCACTTTCACAGCCAGTACCTAAACCCCTACGTCAATTTCCATCGTCCTTGCGCCGTGCCCAAGGTCATTACCGAAGCCAACGGCAAGCGCCGCCGCGTCTACCAACGCTGGGCTACTCCTTTCGAGTTGTTTCGGGAATTACCTCGCTGCCAGAGCTACCTGCGGCCACACCTCACACTTGCGGAACTGGATCATCTGGTCCAGGCCCAATCCGATACCGAAGCCGCTCTGGATATGCCACGCGCCAAGCGCAAACTCTTCCAAAGCTTCCACCCCAGATACTCCGCATGACACCTGCACCCCACGCCTCCCGTTGGTCGGGGATCGGCGGTCTAACCCGGCCCCGCAAGTCAAAACCCAACCCAAAATCAAAACCTTCCTCAGAAGTGAAAAACAGCAAAGCGCTTGGCCCTTCGGGCGCCTCCCGTTGGTCGGCCCTGGAATGTCGAAACAGCATCGGAAAGGAGACTCAGCGCCTGATCGACTCTTCACCCGCTTCAGGCTCATCCTTCAATGAGAAAATGCTGGAATTCTTATCGGGGCGAAAGTCGAGTTCTAATGACTGCGGCAGGATCCACTAACCAGCAGGTCGGGGGCGAACAAGAAATGAAACCAGAAACCAGAAACCGGTTTATTCGTAGCGCAGCGCTACAACCGGATCCAGGCGCGCGGCTTTGTTGGCCGGCCAGATACCGAAGAAGAGACCGATCGCCACTGAGACCACCACTCCCAGCACTGCGGCCCACAGAGGCACGGACGTAGGTAGGCTGGGGAAAACCAGACGCGCCAGCAGCGAAATCATCCAGCCGAACGTCATGCCGATCAGCCCGCCCAAGCCCGTCAGTACTACGGCCTCGGTGAGGAATTGAAGCACAATGTCCGCGCGGCGCGCGCCGATGGCTTTGCGAATGCCGATTTCGCGCGTGCGCTCGGTGACCGACACCAGCATGATGTTCATCACGCCGATTCCACCCACCAGCAGGCCGATTGAGCTCAACACCACCATCACCAGCGCTACCATGGCCGTCACGCTGTGGAACTGCTCCACCATTTGTTCGGAAGTGGAAATGGAGAAGTCATCCGGCTTATTCGGCGGCACATGCCGCTGGATTCGCATCACCGCGCGCGTTTCGTCAATGGCCGCCGGCAGCATGCCCGGCAAGGCCACCACGATCAGCATGTTCTCCCGGGCGGCCGGGAACATTTTCTTCATGGTGAAATAGGGCAACAAAAAGCGGACGTCGTTCTGGCCGGGAAACGACGCAGCGGGGCGCTTCATCACTCCGATGATCTCGAATTTGTGGCCGTTCACATCCACCCACTTGCCGATGGGATCTTCTCCGTTCATGAGCGCTCTGGGCACATCCGCGCCCACTGCTACTACCGGCAGATGATGCTGATTCTCGGCATCGGTGAAGAAGCGGCCTTCGCTCATTTCGGCCGATCCTCCCGCGACATACGATTCTTCGGTACCCCCAACGTCGGCCTGATACAGCTCCTGGCCTTTGTAGCGGGCGATGTTGATTTGCGGTCCGGTTCCAAAACTATTCGGGAACAGATAAGGACTCACGTGCGAGACCGAAGGACACCGCTCGGCGATGGCGACGGCGTCTTCATAAGTGAGCGATTTGCGATGCACCTCTTCGTCGGTAGCCGCGGTCAAGAATGGAAACTTGAAGACCACGGCGGTATTGGTTCCAAAGCTCCGGAGCACGTTGGTGATGGCGCCATCCAGTCCCGCGATAATGGAACCCACGCCGATAATGGTTCCGGTGCCGATGATTACGCCCAGCACGGTCAGGAATGAGCGCATCTTGTGCTCGCGCACAGTGCTGATCGCCAAGCCGACCGCGGAACCAAGTTCCACCAAAGTCATCGTTCCACCCGCAACGCTTCAATAGGATCCAGCTTCGCTGCTTGTTGCGCCGGATAGATTCCGAAGAAAAGTCCCACCACCATGGAGAGCGTTACGCCAATCACTACGGCGGAAAGCGGGACCGACATGGGCACGGGCGTCAAATTGCGGATCAGGACCGCCGCCAGCCACGCGATGACCACGCCCAGCAGTCCACCGATACCGGCCAGCATGGAGGATTCCACCAGAAACTGGTTCAGAATATCCTGGCGGCGCGCGCCCACCGACTTGCGGATCCCGATTTCGTGAGTGCGCTCTGTAACCACCGCCAGCATAATATTCATGATCACCACGCCTCCCACCACCATGAACACCGAAACCACGGCGACCGCGGTGGCCGCAATCGCGCCGGTCAGCCGGTCCCAGACGCCCACCAAGGAGTCCGACGAAAGAATCGCAAAGTTGTCGTCCTGCTGCGGCCCGATGTGCCGGTGCGCGCGAATCAACATGCGAACTTCGTCCTTGGCTTGCTCCAACACAGTTTGATCCGTGGCTTTGGCCGCGTATTGAATGCCCTGGCGCGATCCGTAGATCTGGAAATAAGTCTCAATGGGGATATCCACGAACCCATCGCGCGACTGGCCGAATACGCTGCCCTTGGGCACCGCAACGCCAATCACGGTGAAGGGACGGCCTTCTATCTTGAACGTTTTGCCGATGGGATCGCCCTCGCCAAAAAGTGTGGTCTTCACATCGCTGCCGATCACGGCGACGGTGGCGTGGTGATTGTTTTCGATCTCGGAGAAGTACCGCCCGGTGGCGATCTGGGTGTCCGCCAGCGCGCCCCAATTCGGTGTGCCGCCGGTCACGTCGGCGTTCTTCATGGTGTGAGTGCCGAGAGAGATGTTCGCGTTGCGTTCCGCATTCATGCCAAACTCGCTCACGAATCTGCCTTCGCCCTTTAGGTACCGATACTCGTCAGGACTCAGTTGCGGATTTTTCTTCTGCAGCTCCAGGAACTTCTTGGGATCGAAGTTCCCCAGGAAGGCGATCCGCACCACGCGGAATCCGTCGGCACCCATATCGGAAACGCTGTTGGCGATGTAAACATCCATGCCATGGATCACCGACATGACGGCGATCAAGGTGGTGGTGGCCAGAATGATTCCGAACAACGTGAGGAAGCTGCGCAATTTGCTGGAGCGCAAGGAGTCGGCCGCAACCGAGGTGGCTTCGCGAAAGGACGCAGTCTGGGCCATCTATATTAAGGAACGAGCTCCGCTGGCACTTTGTTCCGCACTTTCTCCATCCATTGTACGAGAACCTCGTCCAGCCAGAAGCGCGGCTTGGTCTTCGCTACGAAGCCCAGGTGTCCGCCGTGTTCCACCGCCAGCAGGCTCAACCGGGGATTGTTCGAAAACGCCGGATGGTTATACACTTCGAAGGGGATCAACGGATCGTCTTTAGCCTGCACCAGCAAAGCCGGGACCCGGATGCGGTCCAGAAACTGGTTGGCCGATTGCGTGGCGTAGTAATTGTCTGCCGTTCCAAATCCAAACGCGCGCGCGGTGAACTTGTCGTCGAATTCAAAGACGCTTTTTACGCTGTCCAGATCGTCCAGTTGAAAAATTCCGGGCGTGAGCTGCTCTTTCAGACGGATGCGCTGTTTCAGCCGCTTTAAGAAGCGGTTCGAGTAGATGAAATTCGCAGGCGCCTGCAGGCGGCGCGCACAGGCCGCCAGATCGATGGGCGTGGAGACGGCGGTCACGCCCGCAATCAGTTCATTCGCCGCTTCGCCCAACTCTCCGGCCAGCTTCAGCACAACGTTTCCACCCAGCGAGAAGCCGGCCAAAAAAACCGGAGCGCGGGTTTTGATTGCGCGCAGTACGGCCAGCAGGTCGGAAGTTTGTCCGGAATGATACAGCGCCCGGCCGCTGAGGTGTTCGGTGCCGCAGCAGCTTCGCATGTTGAAACGATGCGCCGCAAAACCGGCTGTCAGGGCCGCCTGCGACAAGCTCCGCGCATAACCCGCATCGCTCGATCCTTCCAGGCCGTGCACTAGAATGATTTCCCCTTTGGTCTCACCGGCCGGCTGTTGGGAATGAACCAGAACCTGCACGCCTGGTTCTGTTTCGAAGAATCGCGCCGCTACCGGGAACCGTGTCTCGTCCAGCTCCCGCCGCCAGAAATTGCCGGCCATAGTGGACAAGTGGGCATTCCGAAAGAAAGGAACAAAGCGCCGCAACCAACTATGTTAGCCGAGCCGCCTTCCCCACCACCCACCCCCCACCACCCACAACCTGTTTTTCACGCGGTGTCCAGAATTTTTTGGATCAACTGCTCGTAGTCCAATCCCGCGGCTGCCGCCGATTGCGCGAAGTCCTCCTCCCGGGCGAGCGATGGATTTGGATTGGCTTCAATGATCACAATTTCGCCGCTCGCGGTAAGCCGCACATCGATCCGGCCCAATCCCTGGATTTTCAGCACGCGATATACTTTTCGCGCCAGGCGGGTCAGTTTCGCCTGAAGCCCGGCGGGAAGCTCTCCGGCCGGTCCGTTCTTGATGCCCCATTTTTTCCGGTACGTGTCGTCCCACTTGGCCTTGAAGGTCGCGAATTTCGGCTCGTCTTCCGGCATCTGCTCGAAGAAAATCTCGCGCGGCGGGAAAACCGTCAGTTTGCTGTTGCCGAGGACGCTGAGGTAGAGCTCGCGGCCTTCGATGTACTCCTCGATGAGGGCATCGCACTGAAATTTCTCATGGATGAACCGCGCCCGCTCCAGCGCTTCCTCTTCGCTCTTGGCAAATGATGCTTTGGCGATTCCATCCGACGATTCCTCGCTCACCGGTTTTACAAAAGCCGGGAAAACGAAACGGCGCAGCCGCTTGAGAGGCCGCGCCTCCTGCGAGATGACGAAGTGCGGCACTCTCAGCCGGTGATAGAGCAGCACTTTCTTGGCCAGCGCTTTGTCCTTGCACAGGATCAGCCCGTCGGGCCTTGCACCGGTGTAGCGCGCCCGCATCAATTCCAGCAATGCAGGAATGTTCGGCTCGTGTGCGCGATTGGAATGAAACGATTCGGTCAGGTTGAACACCACATCGGGTGTGAATTCTTTCAGTTTTTCGACAATCGACACTACATCGTTGAAAACCGCTAGTGTTTCCACCTGATGCCCTAATTTCTCCAGGCAGGAGAGCACATCCGCTTCTGTTTGCTTGTCCTCATCTTCTTGGAGTATACGCGGCGAGAAAGTTTCACCGGCCGTGGCCGGACGTCCCATGTCAAAAAGCACCAGCACCTTCACGGCTACACAGACCTCTTGAAACGGCCGGTATGCAAATGATTGGTTACCAGCGTCGCCAGATATGCGGAGAGCTCATACGACAGCCTGGCCTGGTCGCGCGGCGCAGTCAGCTCCAGTTGCTGGCAGCGCTGCATCAGCCTGCGGACCAGCATGTCCACGGTGTATTTTCGTTGCTGTGTCCAACGCACGATGGATGCCACCAGAGCCGCCCGGTTCTTGCGCATCACGCGCGCGGCTGATTCTCCCAGCGGCTCGCCATTCTCGAATATAACGCGCAAATCGGCGTCATAAAAATCGGGAAAATCTTCGGCGTACAATTTCCGGCGTTCCGCGTAGTATCTCGCCAACGTCTTGCGCAGCTTGCCGGCATCGGAAATCCGCCGGCCGCGCGCAACCTTGGGCGGATTGTTTTTGGCTTCCTCCAGCAGGGAATGAATGAACTCGAGTTTCTCGAGCGCCTTCCAGCCGTGATATTGCTCGCGCCACTCCTCCGGCTTCAGCGAAAGCCAAACCGCGAAAGTCTCGGCGAAATCTTCATCTGGATGCGCCTGCGCGTACCAGTTGGGCAGATGGCGGACGAAGCCTTTGCTGTAGGGGCGTGGTTGGTAGGTCTCAGGCGCGTACTCGGTTTCGGGGCTGCCGAATATGGCGCGCCAATCGTCGCGCGAAGAAAACCGATACGCGTGATCTATGGCGTGGCCGCACTCATGCCTTAGCAGTTGCTGGCACCACTCCGGAGTTCCGCCCTCCGCTTCCAGCATTTGGCGATGTTCCAACGCTTTCAATCTTGGATGGGCCAGATAGAACGGAATCGCAATGGCGGGAACGCCGGCCGGCGAAAACCACTCATCGCCCAGATAACAGGCCGGACGAAACGCGAGGCCGCGCACCGCCAGCTCCTCCTGGAACTGAGCCACTCGCCCCTCCAGTTCGCTGCCGGCAATGCGCACACCCAGATCGCAAATGCGGCAAGCCAGTAATTCGTCATCTTTAAGGCCCGCCCAACTTGGCGCCGATGTTGGCGCCGACGCCGGCTCTCCGTGATCGTGAGCTTCCACCGCTTCATGGTATCGTGTCTGAAAAGTGTCTTTCCGAACCGCGACCGCAAGGGAGCGTGACGCCAGACACTACTCAAAAGTAGAGGGCGCCAATGCCGAATCAAGACTTGTTGAGCTCCAGAGAAGGCAACCTCGGAATCATTACGCTCAACCAGCCTGACCGGCGCAATCCTCTTTCGCTCTCGCTCATGCTCCATCTAATTCGTTGCCTTGACGAATTCGCCTCCGATCCGGATATCCGGGCCGTCATCCTGGCCTCCACTGGAAAAGTCTTCTCGGCCGGACACGATTTGAGCGAAATGGTGGGACGAACCGCCGACGATTACCGGCACATCTTCGATGTCTGCACCGAATTGATGACCCGAATTCAATCCCTCCCCCAGCCGGTGATCGCGCAGGTGCAGGGCGTGGCCACCGCGGCCGGTTGCCAGTTGGTGGCCAGCTGCGATCTGGCAATCGCGAGCGAGCAGGCTACTTTTGCTACACCCGGAGTTAGAATCGGATTGTTTTGCAGCACGCCCATGGTCGCGTTGAGCCGCGCCGTGGGCCGCAAGCGGGCGTTGGAGATGCTGCTTACCGGAAAAGTTGTGGATGCGGCCACGGCAGCCGAATGGGGCTTGGTGAATCGCGCGGTTCCGGCCGCTGAACTGGAAGCCGAGACGCGCCGGCTCGCTTGCCAAATCGCCGAGGCCAGCAGCTTCACGGTCGGGCTCGGCAAGCAAGCCTATTATGCGCAGATCGATCTCGATCAGCCCAAAGCATATGCATACACGAAGGAAGTGATGGCCAGGAATGCGCTCGCCGCCGATGCGCAGGAGGGCATCTCAGCATTTTTAGAGAAGCGCGCGGCGTGCTGGACGGGGAAGTAGGAGCCACATCACTTCCGGTGGTAAATGATCGTCCCGCCCGTCCGGCCCACTTCCCGATACTTCTCTAACCAATCCCTCAAATCCGGATAATTCGAAATCGCCAACGATGGATTATAGGGACCCAGCCCATCCACGATCCATTCCGGCGATGTGTTCGACAATTCTTTCCGATTCTCCGCCGCCAGTTCCGGTGCGATCACTTCCGAGTTGGTCAAATGGCGATCCGCCAGCACGCCGGTCAACGGCTGCGAATCCAGGAAGCGTGTACCGGCCTTCATTCTGGTGTAGGCAAAAATATCCGGCCGGTAACCCCACACCAGCAACGTACCCTGGTGTCCGATTCGTTCCGCGGCCGCGCGGCTGTCCTGGTTCATGGCAAGATCGCTCCACTGCGTTTGCCGATGCTGCGCCAGGTCCAGCTCGAGAGTGACATAGCGTGGGCCGAAGCGCGCCAGCGGAATCAGTAACAACAACCACACCACGGCGCGCCATCGCCCCAGCAGCGTGTAGCCGCGTGCCGCCATGACAGCCAGCACGGGAAGCAATTGGAAATAGTAGCGCGGAAAGAATCGCCAGCCCGCGGCCACCGCCGCCAGGCTCAGCAGCAGCCAGACCGCCATCCGCCATTGCTTCTCTTTCCAGAATGCAAACGCCGCGGCCGCCACCAGCGCACACTGCAATCCGGCCCAGCTCAAGGTGCGAACGATTCCTGTCGACAGCGCGAACGATTGCTTCGAATACAACCCACCCCAGGTCCAGACTTCCTGAACATAGGGCGTTCGGAAAAGCGCCCACGCCGCCAGATTCGGAATGGCGAACCCAACCAGTAAAATCGGCCACGATCGCCACGTCCATAACGCGCAAGCCAACAGCACGAATGCCCCTTTCGGATTCACCAGCAGCGCGGCTCCTGCGGCCAGGCCGCTCAGAAACACGCGGCCGCGCCAGGCCAGGTACACTGCGGCGATGTGCGGCAGCAGCATCAGCAGATCCGGCGCCAGCGCCATTACCGCGGAGGGAATCCCGAACGTCAGGAAGAACGCTAGCAGGCGCGCCGCCGCCAAACCTTCGCGCGGACTCCACAAGTCGCGCGCGAATCGAAAAACCATTAGGCAGCAAAGCCAGACGAAGATCGTCCCTGCCAGGCGAAGCGGCACTCCCATGCGCGCGTCCCACAGCAGATACAGGTACGCCGAGAGCGGCGGTTTGTCAAACCAGATGTCGCGATAAAGAAGTTTTCCGTCCAGAATTTGAATGGCCGCCGCGCTGGGGTACGCTTCTTCCACCCAAACAATGCCTGTGTGACAGAGGCGTGCCGCGAGCAAGCCAACGAACAACAATGCCAGAACGGCGCGCTCCCGTTTTCCAGCGAATGTGGACTCTTTTTGAATATAACTGGTGTAGCACACGCGTGATCCACTTAGAGACTTCAGTCACGGACGCCGGGCTACGCCTGGACCAGTTTGTCCACAATCGGCTCCCGCAATACAGCCGATCGCGCTTGCAGTCGTGGATCCGGCAAGGGCGCGTCCAGGTGAACGGCAGTCCTGCCAAGCGATCGTATTTGTTGAAAGGCTCGGAGCAAATCCAGATATCGCCGGCCGATCTTGCGCCGCTTCGCGCGGTGGCCGAAGATCTTCCGCTGGAAGTGCTTTATCAGGATGACGAACTGATCGCGATCAACAAACCCGCTGGCATGGTGGTGCATGCTGGCGCCGGCCGCCACTCCGGGACGTTGGTGAATGCGCTGGTGCACCGCTTTGGAAAGCTGTCCACTGTTGGCGGAGACTTGCGCCCTGGAATTGTACATCGGCTGGACCGGCTGACCAGCGGCGTGATCCTGGTGGCGAAAACCGACGCGGCCCACCGCCATCTGGCTGCGCAGTTCTCCAATCGCGAGGTAGAAAAAATCTATCTCGCTTTAGTGCATGGACGCTTGAAAATGGATCGGGGCCAAATTACTAAACCTATTTCACGCGATCCGGTTCGCCGCATCCGCATGACCGCCAAGTCAGCCGCTGGACGCCAAGCCATCAGCGAATACCAAGTAGTAAGGACCTTCCAAGACTACAGTTATCTGGAAGTGAAAATCGGCACCGGTCGCACGCACCAGATTCGAGTGCATCTGGCCAGCATCGGCCATCCGGTGGTGGGCGACCAACTCTACGGCGCCCCACCCGCCGCGCTAGCCCGTTTCTTCCTGCACGCCCACCGCATAACATTCACCAGCCCAACGTCAGAAGAGAAAATAACGGTGACCGCCCCACTCCCCCCGGAACTCACCCGATATCTCAACGGCCTCCCCGCCTTGCGGTAGCGGCTCACTAATGTGGTGACAGGATACTCATTCCCCGATTTTGCCGAGCGTCCGCACTTCCGCCACAGGCTGCTAGTCCCCAGCCCCCAGTCCCGAGTCCCTATAATGGAGTTACGTCAATGAAACCCGCTGTTCTCTCCGCAGTAGCTTTGTGCGCGTTCGTGTTCGCCCTGACCGGCCAGCAGGCCCTCAAGGTTCCCTCGCAGGATACCCCGGACAAGACTCGCATCACGGTGGACGTATCGCGCGTCAACATGCTCTTCACCGTATCGGACAAGAAGGGCCGATTCGTCACCGACCTGGTCCGGGACGATTTCCAGGTGATGGAGGCCAAGAAAGCGCAGCCCATCGTTGAATTCGCCGCCGAGACGGACCTGCCGTTACGGCTGGCGATCCTCATCGATACCAGCAACAGCATTCGCGATCGATTCCGGTTCCAGCAGGAAGCGGCCACCGCATTCATCGACAGCACCGTACGGCCGCATCAGGATAAAGCGCTGGTGGTGAGTTTCGATACCGCCGCTGAACTGGTGACAGACCTTACCGACGACATCCCGGCTCTGGACAAAGCCGTCCAAAGTTTGCGCCCCGGCGGAGGAACCGCGCTCTATGACGCCATCTTTTTCGCCAGCCGCGACAAGCTGATGCAGGATCAGCCGCTTTACAAATTTCGCCGCGCCATGGTGATCCTGAGCGACGGCGAAGACAACCAGAGCCGCTATACGCGCGATCAGGCGCTCGAAATGGCGCAGAAGGCCGACGTAACCGTTTACACCATTTCCACTAACATCTCGCGCATCCCCACCGACGGCGACAGGGTGATGAGATATTTCGCTTCTGAAACGGGCGGACAAGCGTTTTTTCCGTTCCAGGCGTCGGACTTGAATCAATCGTTCGAGAATATCTCGAACGAGCTGCGTCACCAATACAACATTTTCTATCGTCCGGAGCCTTTCAAAGCCGACGGGTTGTATCACACGGTTGAGATCCATGTGAAGGGCCGTAAAGATCTTCTGGTTCGCTGCCGCAAAGGCTATTACGCGCCAAAGATGTAGAATCAAACATGACCAAAGAGGACATCCTCCTAGCCAACCGCGACCATCTCTTCCCTTCCGTCTTCCACTACTACAAAGAACCGCTGGTGATCTCACACGCCAAGGACCAATACGTGTGGGACGCGGATGGAAACCAGTATCTGGATTTCTTCGGCGGTATCGTCACCATCAGCGTCGGTCACTGTAACGAAGAGGTGAACAAGAAGCTGCACGCCCAGATCGATCGCCTGCAGCACGTCTCTACCGTCTTCGCCAATGAGCCGCAGGCTGCGCTCGCCAAGAAGCTGGCCCAGATCACGCCCGCCGGCAAGCTCACCAAATCGTTCTTCACCAACAGCGGCACCGAAGCCAACGAGACTGCCATTCTCACCGCTCGCTGCTACACCGGGTCATCGGAAATCGTGGCGCTGCGCTACGCCTATCACGGCCGGTCCTCGCTTGCCATGGGCCTTACGGCGCAATCCAACTGGCGGCTCGGTCCCGTCTCCCAAGCCGGTATCGTTCACGCGGTGAATGCCTATTGTTACCGCTGCCCCTACGGCCTCACCTACCCCAGCTGCGAGGTCAAGTGCGCGCAGGATGTCGAGGAAGTGATCCGCACTACAACTTCCGGCCGCATCGCCGGATTCATCGCCGAACCCATCCAAGGCGTCGGCGGATTCATCACTCCGCCCAAGGAATATTTCCCGATCGTGGCCGAGACCGTCAAGAAATATGGCGGCCTGTTTATCAGCGACGAAGTCCAAACCGGCTGGGGCCGCACCGGCGGCAAGTGGTTTGGCATCGAGCAGTGGGGCGTGCAGCCGGACATCATCACAAGCGCCAAAGGCCTGGCCAACGGCTCCCCCATCGGACTCACCATCGCCCGGCCTGAAGTAGCCGATGCTCTGAAGGGCGCCACCATTTCCACTTTTGGCGGCAACCCTGTCACCACCACCGCGGCCAAAGCCGTCATCGATTTCATTGAGGACCACAAGCTTTCCATCAACGCGGCCGAAGTGGGCGCCTATCTGCGCGGCAAATTAATGGAGTTGAAAGAAAAGCATCCCATCGTCGGCGACGTGCGCGGCATGGGGCTGTTGCAGGCCATGGAACTGGTGGAGGATCGTGAAACCAAAAAGCCCGCCACCGCCCAAACCGCGGCACTTCTGGAGGCGTCGCGCGAAAACCGGATCTTGATCGGCAAAGGCGGATTCTCAGGCAACGTGCTGCGCATCTCGCCGCCGCTGAATATCGCGAAATCCGACGTGGATGAATTCTCGCGCCGGCTGGATGCCAGCTTCGCAAAAGTTTCCGCCCCGCGCGCTGTGGCCTACACTTAAACTATGGACGAACGCGCTTTTTACAAGGAATCTCAAACCACCAAGCCGATCACGCTGAACTGCCCCATGTGCCGCAGCGTCGAAAGCTACGATCTGAAATGGCTGGTCCGTACCAAAGTGGATCGTCTGCCCGGCAACGCGGATGAGCGCGATCGAGCGAAGTTCAAGAAAGCCGCCAGCTACATGGTCCTGCTGGACGACAAGGTGATGTGCAAAAACATGCGATGCCGGAAACGCTTCGACGTTTCCGGCGTCAAAACCACCGCTTTTATCTAACTCGTTTCTCGTTCGGAAACGGGAAACGAGAAACGTTTGCGTTACCGAGCCGCGACCGCAAGGGAGCCGGTGCCTCTAGTGCCGCTCCCGCTCGCGCCCCCTGTGCTCTTCCACTCTCGCGCGGCCTTCCCGCGCCGCCGACCGTTCCCGTTCCGAACGCTCGTGCAGCTCATGCCGCTCCGCCGGACGTGCGCCTTCGAATCGATGAACCTCGTAGGGATGAACATAGCCGACTCGGTTCACCCAGCTCCGCCTCCAGGGCGCGTTGTTGATGAACGCCACATGCCCGCCCCAATCGAACCGGTTGTAACCCCAGCCCCAAGGCCGGAACGCCACTCCGATGTTAATCCCAAAGCCGAACCGAATCGCGCCGCCCACGAAGAATCCCGGCCTGGGAGCGTAGAAAACCACTGCCGGATCGTAGAACGGAACGTAAATGAATCCAGGGTCCACCGGCGTAATCGCGATGTAAGGCCCGGGGCTCACCACTACCGAGCCGTTACTTCGCAGATATCCGAACTCATCGGCCTGGCGCCGTAGTCTTTGCACCGCATCCATGACATCTTGCTGCTGCGCCAGAAACGCGTTCCCCAGTTCGGTCGTCCAGTTCATGTCGGACGCCATCATCTCCAGTACCGAGGGGAAAGGCAGCAGCGCCTGCACGCTTGGATCCCAAGGCAGTTGATCGCCGGTGATCGCACTCGCCAGCGCTTGCCCGGTTAAGTAGTGATGCTGATCCGCCCAGCCGGCGGCATCCGGAATATCGTTCGGATAAGTGGCTGCGGCCAGGATTTGCGCCAGCAACGGATCCGGATAAAGCGCGATCCGCGAAACCAGGTGGTCCAGCTCAGGCGGCGGCAACGTGGGTGGCGGCGCCTGGGCAAAAAGCGGCAGCACCGCGAGAACTGCTGGGATCATCCGTTTCATTTTGATTCCTCCAACGGGGAAGACGGACGGGCGCGCCGATCCGTTTCTCTATGTGAGTTTCTTAATATGTGGGGCGGGAAATCCTGCCCGCAGCCGCCTTTTCAGGCGGCTTTTTTCTTGCCTGACGCACTACACTAGACTCAGATGATCCGAGTCCTGACCCCGGAAGACGCCGGCGCCTTCTGGCAGCTTCGACTACAAGCCCTGCATCAGCATCCGCACGCCTTCGGCGAATCGGCGGACGAACATCGCGCTACATCTGTAGAAACCGTGGCCACCCGCCTGGCCGCCGCCGGCCCGGACAATTTCGTTCTCGGCGCCTTTCTCGAAGGAAAACTCGTGGGCACCACCGGCTTCTTTCGCAACCCCACACTCAAACGAAAACACAAGGGCCGCGTGTGGGGCATGTATGTGGCGGATTTCGCGCGGGGGCAGGGCATCGGACGCGCGCTGCTCACTGCCCTCCTGGATCGCGTCAGGCTACTCCCGGATCTCGAAGCAGTGCTGCTCTCAGTCGCCGTCAGTCAAACGGCTGCGCAAAAGCTTTATGCTTCGCTGGGCTTTGAGTCCTACGGCATCGAACGCGCCGCGCTCCGCGTGGGCGAGTTGTCCGTGGATGAAGATTACCGGGAGCTCAACCTTCGAAAGCCCGCTTGAGAATCGCCTGGAAATTTGTGGCCGGCGGAAGCGTTCCGAACGCGCGGCCGCCCGCATCCCCCAAGCGCGCCGCGCAAAACGCATCGGCGACCTCCGGGATGCTGTAGCGAATCAGCAGCGACGCTTGGAAAGCCAGCGCCAATCTTTCCGCCAATAACCGCGCCTCTACTTCCGCCACAGGCTCCGTCCAGTCTTTTTCCAGCGTGCCGGTGAATGCGTCGAACCGGCGATCGCTCCCGCGCGCCAGACGAATTTCGCTCAAAAGGCTGGTCAACGCCTCCGGCTCTTTGCCAATCGCGCGCAGGATATCCAGGCAAATTACATTGCCCGAGCCTTCCCAGATGGAATTGAGCGGCGCTTCCCGATACAACCGCGGCAAAATGCTTTCCTCCACGTACCCGTTTCCCCCCAGGCATTCCAACGCCTCATTCACCTGTGCCGGGGCGCGTTTGGCCACCCAATATTTCGCCGCCGCCGTGCCCAGCCGTGCGATGCCGCGTTCGGCTGCGTTGGTTTCGCGCGCATCGAAAGCCCGCGCCAGGCGCATCATCAAAACCGTGGCCGCTTCCGATTCCAGCGCCAAATCCGCCAAAACATTTTGCATCAGTGGCTGATCCACCAGCAATCGGCCGAATGCCTTGCGATGCCTCGCGTGGTGGATGGCCTGTACCAGCCCTTGCCGCATCAGCGACGCCGATCCGATTACGCAATCCAGCCGCGTGTGTTGCACCATACCGATGATGGTGGCCACGCCCCGGCCTTCTTCACCCACCCGCTGCGCCCAAGCCGCATCGAACTCCACTTCCGACGACGCATTCGACCGGTTGCCCAACTTCGATTTCAGCCGCTGGATGTGAAACCGGTTGCGCTCGCCGTCCGGAGTCCAGCGCGGCAGCAAAAAGCAGGTGAGCCCGCCCAACGCTTGCGCCAGAACCAGGAAGGCGTCGCACATCGGCGCCGAACAGAACCATTTGTGTCCGGTAAGAACGTACGCGCCGTTGCCGTCCGGCTCGGCCAGCGTGGTGTTGGCGCGTACATCGGACCCGCCCTGCTTCTCGGTCATGGCCATGCCCATCAGCGCGCCGGATTTTTCAGCCACCGGCCTGGCCCGCGAATCGTAGCGCGCAGTATGGATATGCGGCTCCCATTCCCGCGCCAGCTCCGGTTGTTTGCGCAGCGCCGGAACAGCCGCGTAAGTCATCGACACCGGACACGTGTGCCCCGCTTCGTTCTCCGATGCCAGTAGCAGCAACGCCGCCCGCGCCACATGCGCGCCCTGCTTCGGCTCCGTCTCCGGCGTCATCCAGGGCAAACTGGCCAGGCCGTGTTCGATCGAAAGCCGCATCAGAGCGTGCCACGCGGGATGGAACTCCACTTCGTCGATGCGATCTCCAAACCGGTTGTGCGTGCGCAGCTCAGGTGGATTTTCGTTGGCTTGGAATCCCCAACGGATCGCCTCTTCGCAACCGGTCAGCCGCCCAAATTCTTGAAGACGCGGCTTCGCCCATCCCGCGCCCTCCCGCTCCAAAGCTTCCACCAGCGCGCCATCGGTGGAGAAAAGATTGTAATCTACCAGCGGCGGAGGTTGATTCACCACCTGGTGAGTCCCCGCGGCTCGAACGTCCAAGTCAATCTTCACAGCGCGCCTCCGGCACCGATTCTATCAGGCAGCGCTGCTGGAATTCCGCGCTCCCTATTTGAACTCCGGACTGTTCGCCGAAGCCGGCTCCGGCCCCCAATTCTGGCGGATGACCATGCTCTGATCCACATAAAACGTTCGTCGTCCGGTTTTGCCGAACAGGATCGGAGTCGCGTGGACCGTGTACCCGGCGGCAATCCTGGTTGCTGTAAATACGTAACCATCCTTCCGGCCAGACGCCAGGCTTGCGGGAATCAAATCCGCAGCCCAGGGCCCGAGTTCGGTAAGCGAGCTCGCGTATCTGCCGAATTGCGAAAAATACTGAGTCTCCATACTGCTGATGATCTCGATGTCTCGGAGAGCGGCCGTTTCAGTCGCCCGAAAAACATCCGTTCCAGTGGGCAGAGGCAGCAACACCGCCAACACCGCCAAAACCAAAAGCCCGGGGAGGAGCCGCCTGAACACCCGTAATTCTCGACGATGTTTCAAACATGTTCGTGCAACCCCGATTAGGAAATTTTTGCACGATCAGAAAATCTTGCCGAATCAGCGGCTTGGCTTGAATTTCCGGATCTAGTTCTAGCATTCCATTCACGAACATCAGGTAACCGCACTGAACGCACAACTTAACAGTTACGCTTTGCGTCCCTCGAAACATTTTTTGCGCATGGCATCAAACTTGCCATTCCGAGAGCCATGACAAGCGAAGAATACGGAAGCGCGTACAAAAAGGGATACCACTTGACCGTCCGTTTTCTGGTGTCACGCGGACTAACCTACGATGGCGCGCAAGAAACAGCACAGGCCGCTTGGGTTCGAGGCTGGGAGCGACTCGGCCAATTGCGCGACACCAGCATGGTGCTCACCTGGATGAATAGCATCGCGCTGAATATTTATCGCAGCGCCATGCGACGCCCGCCGTTCCTGCAAACGCTTCCTGAATTGTCCACTCCGCCCAGAGTCAACCTCGCTGCGATCGATGTCCGCCGCATTCTGAAAACATGCAAAAAAAATGACCGCATGGTTCTTCAACGTCACTACCTGGAAGGCTACAAGGTCCAGGAAATCGCGAAGTCGCAAGGTTGGACCGAAACCGCAGTCCGCATTCGCCTACTCCGCGCCCGCCGCGCCGTAGGCAAACGCTTCGCCGCGTAATGTAGCTACCGAGCCGCGGCCGTGAGGGAGCGGG
>Ga0302324_100013590_pt1 | contig 16485 bp, 13 predicted proteins | sample Palsa_T0_1_FD_201949 | JGI IMG/M metagenome (GOLD analysis project Ga0302324, IMG submission 201949) | Peat permafrost microbial communities from Stordalen Mire near Abisko, Sweden - Palsa_T0_1 | ecosystem: Environmental > Terrestrial > Soil > Palsa > Peat permafrost | place: Sweden: Abisko...
GATGACGCGGCGGTCCTCGTCGACCATTATTTTGGCATGGCCTTGATAACCGTCGGCGTGGAGCGGCGCGCCGGAGACGTGGTTGATGTCGTATTCGACAGCGCGGATCGGCAGGCCCGCCTGCCGTGCTTGCGCCTCGGTGAGCCCGGCCGCGGCCACTTCGGGATCGGTGAAGACCACTTGCGGAACGGCGGCGTGATCGGCGGTTGCCGACCAGCGGGACCACGGCTTGAGCGGCGGTTTGGGCGATTCGCTGAGCTCGCCTTTGGCGCGGGCCGCGATGGCGTCGCCGCAAACACGCGCTTGATATTTGCCCATGTGCGTCAGCAGTGCGCGATGATTGACGTCGCCGGCGGCGTACAACCAACCTGCGGTGATGCTTTTCACACGGCAGGTGTCGTCCACATCCAGCCAGCCGCCAGGCTTCAATTGGATCGTGTCGAGCCCAATATCCCGGGTATTAGGGACGCGCCCGGTTGCAACCAGGATTTCATCGGCTTCGATGGCCGCGGGGCCGGTCTTGGGATGCTCGAACCAGATTTGTACCGGAGTCGCCGGTGCGCGGCGCTGGACGCGCGTGACGTTAACTTCCGTGTGCACGGAAATGCCGATGGCGCGGAATGCTGTCGCAACCTGATCGCCAACGAAAGGCTCCATGCGTTCCAGCAAGCGACCAGCGCGCGCCAGGATCGTCACCTCTTTTGTACCCAGCGAGCGCCAGGCCTGGGCAAGCTCGCACGCCACTGGGCCGCCGCCTAGGACGGCGAGACGCGGGGGAACGCGGTCGGCGCGAGTGGCTTCGCGATTGGTCCACGGCGAAGCTTCGGCGAGACCCAGGATGGGGGGAAGCGCGGGATCGGTGCCCGTGCAGATGACCACGGCGTGACGCGCGGTGAAGCGAGTGACTGCGCCATCGCTAGAGCTCGCATCAACATTAGACCGAACTTCCACGGTGCGCTCACCGGCGATGCGCCCGTGGCCACGCAGCAGCGTGATGCCCGCGTTCTTGACCCATTCCACCTGGCCATCATCCCGCCAGTTGCTGGTGAAGCGCGTGCGTCGCGCGAACACGGCGGAGGCATCGAGCTCGCCCGTAACAGCCTGCTTCGCGCCATCGACACGGCGCGCGGCTTCCAGCGCGGCTGAGCTTCGAAGCAGAGCCTTGCTTGGGATGCACGCGGCATAGGTACATTCGCCGCCCACCAGATTGGATTCGATAATCGCCGCGGTGAGCCCGCCTTTGACGGCCCGGTCGGCGACGTTTTCACCCGTCGGTCCGGCGCCGATAACTATCACGTCGAAGAGAGTTTCCCCCATGCGGGCCTCCTGTGTGGCCGAATGTAATACCCCGGTACACGCGGCTTCAGCCGCGTTTTTGCTGGCCCAGCGTAGCCCCTACGCTCGGGTTTCTCCTGTTGCCGGTCTTTCCGAAAACCTGAACTTTCAAGTCGCACGCCCCTCCTGTGTCTATTGTGACGCCTGATATGGATAAGATGGAACACAGGGCCGCATGTATACTGGCTACGACCCTGGAAAATCGATGATAAAGACATTCAGCGCTATTTTGATTTTCGGCGCGGCCTTCGCGGCAGGTAGTGTTAACGCCAGCGCGGCGAAGTGCGATCGCGCATGTCTGAACCAGACGGTGGACGCCTACATCGCGGCCATGGTGGCGCACGATCAGTCGCGCGTGGCATTCGCGGAGGACGTAAAGTTTGTCGAGAACACGGTCCCGATGAAGCCGGGCGAAGGATTGTGGAAAACGGCGTCGGAGGGTCCGGCAACCTTCAAGATTTATGTTCCGGATCCGGTGGCGCAGCAGGCGGGCTTCATGTGCATGATGAAGGAGCGTGACAAGGATGGCGACAAGCCCATCCAGTTGGGCCTGCGCCTGAAGCTGGAGAACGGCAAGATCACGGAAGCGGAGCATTTGATCGCGCGGGGTCTGCGGGAAAACAGCCTCAAGAATTTGCAGGCGCCGAGGCCGGGTCTACTGGCAACCGTGCCGCCCGCCGAGCGCATGCCTCGCGGCCAGATGCTGAAGATCGGCGAGTCCTATTACACCGCGCTGGTCACCGCCGACAGCAACGATGCGCCGTTTGCCGGCGATTGCCTGCGTCATGAAAATGGAATGCAGACTACCGGCAATCCGCCGTCGAAGACGCCTGGGCTAGGAACCACGGGCGCCATGGGCTGCGCGGCGCAACTCAAGACCCACACCTTCGACTACATCACCAGAATCGAGCCCCGGCGCGTGGAGATCGCCGACGTGGAGACGGGCCTCGTGTTCGGGCTCTCGCAATTCCGCCAGCCGATGGAGCAGAACTTCGTGAAGATCGTGGGAGTGCCGGGCCTGGAGAAGATCGACATGCCGTTTAAGCCGTTCGATCTGCCGGCCGCGCATATTTTCAAGATCCAGGGCGGCAAGTTTCACGAGATCGAGGCGATGGGATTCATGATGCCGTACAACTCAAAGACGGGGTGGGAACGATGATCATCTCAATGAAACTCCACTCCACAAAGGAGGAGATCGAGCAGGTATGCGAGCGCATCCGGGACTTCGGTTATAAGATCCACGCCATCGAAGGCGAGGAACGCGTGGTGATCGGCGCGGTGGGCACGGGCGACACGACCGCCTGCCTGGAATCCGTCGAGGCGATGCCGCAAGTGGAGAAGGCGGTGCGCATATCGGCGCCTTACAAATTCGTCAGCAAGGAGTACCGTAGCGAGCGCACGCGGATTCGCGTGGATGGCTGCGAAATCGGCGGCGACCAGTTCATCGTGATGGCGGGGCCGTGCTCGGTGGAATCCGAGAACCAGATCATGCAAGCCGCCGAGGGCGTGGCGCGGGCGGGCGCGAAACTGCTGCGGGGCGGAGCATTCAAGCCGCGCACGTCGCCCTACGATTTTCAGGGGATGGAAGAGGAAGGCCTGAAGCTGCTGGCCAAAGCGAAGCGCGCCACCGGTCTCGCCATCATCACCGAGGTGATGAGCGATCGCGATGTGGACCTGGTGGCGGATTACGCGGACGTGCTGCAGATCGGCGCGCGCAACATGCAGAATTTCGCGCTGCTCAAGACGCTCGGCAAGTGCAGCCGGCCGGTGCTGCTGAAGCGCGGCATGAGCTCGACCATCAAGGAGCTGCTGATGTCGGCCGAGTACGTGGTGGCGCACGGGAATCCGAACGTGATTCTTTGCGAGCGCGGAATCCGCACGTTTGAAACCGTGACGCGCAACACCTGCGACATCGTGGCCGTGGCCGCGCTCAACGAACTGACGCATTTGCCGGTGATCCTGGACCCGAGCCATGCCACCGGCAAGCGCAGCCTGATTCCGGCGCTGGCGCGCGCGAGCGTTGCGATTGGCGCGGACGGGCTGATCGTGGAAGTACATCCGGCGCCCGAAAAGGCGATGAGCGATGGCGCGCAATCTTTGGACGTGCCGCAATTCCAAGCCATGATGCGATCGCTGGTTCCCTACATCGAGCTGTGGAAAGAATCGCGCGTGGCCGAGACCGCAGCGGCGGTATAAGATGCAGCGCCGGCAGATCGTCGCGCTTTCAGTGGCGGCCTGCGCCATCGCAGGTGGAGCGGGCTACTGGTATCGCGCGCGCGGCGCCGCTCCGCCCCCAAATCTCGTCAGCTACCTGCCCGCCGACAACGCCAGCGTCATCTCCATCGACGTGGACGCGATGCGGCGGTCTGGAATTCTCACTTTGGTCGCCGGCTCCAAGGCCGTTGAAGAGGCCGACTATCAGCAGTTCGTGAACGAAACGAAGTTCGACTATCGTCACGATCTGGATGCGATTGCCGCGGCTTTCAAAGACGGCAAGGTTTACTTTGCGCTGCGCGGGCGATTTCATTGGAAGAATCTGAAGGACTATGCGGCGCGGCAAGGCGGATCGTGTCACGGTGATTTTTGCGTGGTCGCGGGTAGCCAGCCAAATCGCCGGATTTCGTTTTATCCCTTGAAACACGACGTAATGGCGATGGCGATCAGTCCGGATGATTTCGCGGCGTACCAGATTGCGAGTGCGTCGAAAAAACTGGCGCTGGCGCCGCCGCATGAGCCGGTATGGGCGTTGATTCCCGCGGGTGTGCTGGGGAAGATGGATTCGCTGCCGGCGGCCGCGAAAGCCTACGTGCCCGCGTTGCAAGGCGCGGAGCAGATCATCCTGAGTATTGGAGCCGATCCGGCGAATCAGCTGCAGCTCGGCGTGCAGGTTAGCTGCAAGGATGCGGCTGCTGCGTCGGCGTTGCTGGCGCAGTTCGAAGGCACCACCAATGCGTTGCGCCAGGGGCTGTCGAAGGACCATCAAAAGCCCGATCCAGCCGACTTGAGCGGCGTTCTGGTGGCGGGAACGTTCCGCCGCAGCGATCGGCAAGTGTACGGAGCGTGGCCCATCCCGCGGGCCTTCGTCGACGCGATTACTGGCGGCGCGTATTAGCTTGCTCGTTCTCCTCAACCATGCGCTTTACGCGATCGAGTTCCTGGCGTAGCCTCCTTTCGCGCAACGCGATCGAGATCACATAGCCGATGATGATCAGCCAGGCGACCGTAAAGCCATAAAACATAAAGGTGAAGTTTTGTGGGCTCATGGTGTCTCCCTAAAACGCGTGAGCGTGGCGGCGCAGCGCATCGATCTCCCGGCGCATGCCTTCTTGCCGCGTGCGGATGAGGACCAAAGCAGTCGCGAGCATCAGCAGAGCCAGAAAATTCCACCATAGCGGCGCTTCCATTCCGGGCGCCATGCCGCCGCCGCCGCGGATTTCCAGCACCGGTCCCGGATGCTGAGTCCGGAACCATTCAATGGATTTCCAGACCAGCACAATATCGACGCAGGCAAATATAGACAACACTGCGGAAAGCCGGGCGCGCGTGGTGGGGTCGTCAATGGCGCGCCGCAGCATGAAATAGCCGAAGTAAATCAGCAAGCAGACAAAGTACGACGTCAGGCGCGCGTCCCAGGTCCACCAAATGCCCCAGATGATGCGGCCCCAAATGCTGCCGGTGCAGATGGTGATGGTGGCGAACGCCAGCGACACTTCGTTGATGGATGCGGCGATGGAATCCAGCCTGAGGTCTTTGCGAATGAGATAGCCGACGCCCGAAAACATCCCGATGTAGAAGCCGGTGAACGACGTGATCGCGGCCGGCACATGGAAGTAGATGATGCGAAAGATCGCGCCTTGACTGGCTTCATCGGGAACCTGGAGAAAAATCCGGTGCAGGTTCCAAGCCAGGATCGCACCGGCGAGCACGGACAAAGTCACAATGATTTTCAGACGCATGGTTTTCAACCCACCAGAACAATTTCTACCAAAGCCAAAGCCAAAATAGTGAAGATGACGTTGAACGCCACCAAAACGCGGAACCAAAACAGGCTCTCGGCCAGCGGAACGCCGGTGATCAGGACCCGGCTGAGTTCAATGGCCCCGATCAATGCTGGAATCAGCATCGGATAAATGAGCGTGGGCAGCATCAGCTCGCGCAGCCGCAGATTCACGGTCATGGCGCTGAACATGGTTCCAATTACGGTGATGCCCCAAGTGCCGAGCAGCATTACCAGGAACAGGAGCGCCAGGCGTTGCGGCACGACATTATAGAAAATGACGAAGACCGGAAGGCTGATGCATTCCACGATCACGATGAGCACGTAATTCGCGATGCATTTTCCGAAGAATAGCTGCGCGCCGCTGACGGGCGAAGCAAGAAGGGCATCCAGGCAGTCGTTCACCAGCTCGCGCGCAAAACTGCGATTGAGGATTAGCGTGCCGGCGAAGGCGAAGATCAGCCACAGCAGGCCGCCCGCGATGTCGCGGATCTCCGCGGGTTCCAGATCGAAGGCGAAGCTGAAGAGCAGCAGGATCACGAGCGCGAAGGAAACCGAAGCGTTCACGGCCTCCTTGCCGCGGATTTCCGAGCGCAGATCCTTGGCGGCGATCGCCAGCGTCTGGCGCAGAAATCTCATGCTTCTCCGTAATGACGGTACAGCCAGCCCGGATCTTCCAACATTTCCCAGGTGCGCGCGCCGCGGTAAGCGAGTTTGCCGCGATTGATGAGCGCGACATCGGTGGCGAGTTCGAGCGCTTCGCGCAGTTGATGGGTGGAAATGATGATAGTGCGGCCCTCGGCGAGCGCGGATTTCAGCAAATCCTGCAGGACCAGAATGGCGCGGTCGTCGAGTGAAGTAAAGGGCTCGTCCAACAATAGCAGCGAAGGCTGATGCAGGAAGCAGCGCGCGACGGCCAGGCGCTGGCGCATGCCACGGGAAAATTCGCGGACCAAGCCGTCGCGGACGCGATCAAGGCCGGTGCGCTCCAGCCACTCGGTGGCAGTGCGGCGCGGATCGTCCAAACCATAGAGCCGGCCGAAGAGACTCAGATTCTCGAATGCCGACAGCTCGTCGTACACGCCGATGCCGTGACCCAAAATGCCGATGCGCTGGCGGGTATTGCTAGCCCGCGCATCTTTACCGAGGATGGAGACGCGGCCCCGCGCGGCTTTCGAGAGTCCGCCCAGGATGCGCAGCAACGTTGTTTTGCCCGCGCCATTGCGGCCGAGCAGCGCCATACACGAGCCGCCGTCGACGTTGAACGAGATGTCGCGCAGCGCGGGATAGTCGCCGTAATACTTCCAGACGCCTTCGATGCTTACAGCAGTCGCCGCTGGCATGCTTCCACTCTACGTCTTCGGCGGCGCACCGGCGATACGAATGCCGAGTTCACGCAATACGCGCTCGGGCACGGAGGATGGCGCCTCGCACATCAAATCGGTGCCGCGCGCGGTTTTGGGAAACGGAATCACTTCGCGAATGGAGCTTTCGCCGGCCAGGATCATCACCAAACGATCGAGTCCCAACGCGATTCCGCCGTGCGGCGGCGCGCCGTATTCCAGGGCTTCCAGCAAGAATCCGAAGCGTCGTTTGGCTTCTTCGTCCGAGAATCCGAGCGCGCTGAAAACTTTTGCCTGCACGTCGCGGCGATGGATACGAATGGAGCCTGAGCCTAGCTCGACGCCGTTCAGCACCACGTCATACGACTTGGCACGGCAGCGCGCCGGATCGCTGGTCAGCTTATCGAGATCCTCGTCATGCACCGAAGTGAACGGATGATGCGCCGCATTCCAGCGATTCTCTTCCGTGTCCCATTCGAACATCGGAAAATCGACCACCCAAAGCGGCATGAAATTCATGGGGTCGAGCAGCTTGTGCCGATCGTTGTATTTCTGGCCCGCAAACAGCCGGAGCTGCCCGCAAGCTTGATAAAAGGTCTCTTCGGGACGCTGTCCTTGCGGCGCTCCCGGCCATCCGGCGATCAGCAGCAGGTCTTCCTCGGTTGCGCCTGACGCCGCGCGTGCCTGTTCCACCAGCTTTGGATCGAGCTTCTTCAGATCGTCATAAACCCGCAGGCCGCGCTCCGTTCCGTATTCCTTCAACTCGTCACGTTCTTTGCGGCTAAGCGTGCCAGTCTTTGGGACATGGATCGCCACCGGTGGAAAGGTCAAGCCGAGCTGCCAGGGTTGATCAACGTGTGTCCCATCCAGCACGTGAAAGGGCGGCAGGCGAAGATCGGGCTTGTCGCTGCCATAGGATCGCATGGCTTCAGCGTAGGTCAGTCGCGGGAATTGTTTCGCGACGTTGAAACCGGCCACTTCAAACACGCGCTGCAGCATGGGTTCCACCACTTCGTAGATGCGCTCCTGCTGCGGGAACGACATTTCGAGATCGATCTGGGTGAACTCGGGCTGCCGGTCGGCGCGCAAATCCTCGTCGCGGAAGCAGCGCACAATCTGAAAATATTTCTCGTACCCGCTGACCATCAAAAGTTGTTTGAAGATCTGCGGCGATTGGGGCAGCGCATAGAACGATCCGGGCTGCACCCGGCTGGGGACCAGATAGTCGCGCGCGCCCTCGGGCGTGGAGCGCGTCATAAACGGAGTCTCGATTTCCAGGAACCCCTGGCCGTACAGAAATTCGCGCACCGCGAAGCTGATCTTCGATCGCAACATGATGTTGCGCTGCATGTGCGGGCGGCGCAGATCGACGTAGCGATATTTCAGCCGCGCGTCTTCCTTGACGTCGACTGTATCTTCCATCGGGAAGGGCGGCGTGCGCGATTCATTCAAGATCCAAAGTCTCGTGGCCACCAGCTCCACTTCGCCGGTGTCGAGAGCGGCATTCACCGTCTCGGGCGTGCGCTTGGCCACCGTGCCCTCGACGGCGATCACGTATTCGGAGCCAAGCATCTCCGCCTTGGCGTGCAACTCCGCGCCGGCGTCGGCATGAAAGACCAGTTGTGTGACGCCATCGCGGTCGCGCAGATGAATAAAGAAAACGCCACCGAGATCGCGGCGGCGATGTACCCATCCCATCAGCAACGCGGTCTTCCCCACGTCGGAGGCGCGCAACTGGCCGCAGGTGTGCGTGCGGCGCAGGTCGCCCAAGAAATCTAGAAGTACTTGCTCAGGCATTCTTTCACCTTTTCGACGAGCAATTCACGAGGAAATTGCATTTGCACCTGACTCTCCATGTCTTTCATTGAAATTTCGCCACCGGCGGTTTCGTTTTCACCGCAGATGACGGCCACCCGCGCGTTCAGCTTGTTCGCGATCTCGAAGACTCGTTTCAATTTGCCCTCGGCCAGTTCCACGCGGATGCCCTCCGCGCGCAATTCGGCCGCGGCACTTGTGGCAGCTCGCCGGGTTGCTTCGCCCGCGGTGAACGTCACTATCACCAGTGGATCTTCGGTGACCGTGTTGGTTTGCTCCAGGCTCATCACCAACCGATCCTCACCGATGGAAAACCCGATGCCGGGCGAATGCACGCGCGAGCCAAGCGATTCGGCCAAGCCGTCATAACGCCCTCCGCCCAGCACGGAATTCTGCGCGCCGAGTGAGCCGTGCACGATCTCGAACGTGGTGCGCATGTAGTAGTCCAAGCCGCGCACCATGCGGGGCCGGACTTCGTATTGAATCCCACGGTCATCCAGGTGACCGCGGACCGCGCCGAAGTGCGCCCGGCAGGGCTCGCACAGATGATCCTGAATGGACGGCAGCGCGTCGATGATCTCCTGATCCTCGGGCACCTTGCAATCCAACACGCGCAGCGGGTTCGTTTCCGCGCGCCGTTGGCAATCGTCGCACAGGCGCGAGACCACTTCGCCGAGCTTTTCTTTGAGCAGCGCAATGTACTGCGGCCGGCAGTTCTGATCGCCCACCGAATTCAGCAACAGATGAAACCCGGTGAGCCCCGTGCGCCGCAACAGATCGATCACCATCTCGATTACCTCGGCGTCCACCAGGGGCGATTCCGAACCGATAGCTTCGGCGCCAATCTGGTAGAACTGGCGGAAACGGCCCTTCTGCGGGCGCTCGCGCCGGAACATCGGGCCAATGTAGTAAAGCTTCTGCAGCCCTGGCTTTTGATCGAGATGATGCTCGATGTAGGCGCGCATCACCGACGCCGTGGCTTCCGGGCGCAGAGTGAGCGAACTTCCATCGCGATCCTCGAAGGTGTACATTTCCTTGCTGACGATGTCGGTTTCCTCGCCTACGCCGCGCGCGAACAGCGCAGTCTCCTCGAGAATCGGCGTCCGAATTTCCTGAAAATTGTAGACTCGAAGCACCTCGCGCGCAACTGCTTCCACCTGATTCCAGACCGTGCTGGAAGGGGGAAGAATATCGCGAGTGCCTTTGACTGCTTTAATCATTGTTTGCTGACCGCTTGCTTACGCGCGCGGCTCGGAAGTCCTACCGAGCCGCGACCGTGAGGGAGCGGAGCCTTCAAGCCGGTTCGTCCCGATAAATCCGCGCGGCTTCCACATAGTGCTCGGCGTTCATCCGGAAGCGCTCGCGCTCTTCGTCGGTAACGGATCGCTTCACTTTGGCGGGCACGCCCATCACCATGCTCAGCGGAGGAATCTGGGCGCCTTCGGGCACCACTGCGCCGGCGGCGATCACCGACCCTTGCCCTATTTTCGCCCCGTTCAACACCACCGCGCCGATTCCGATCAGGCATTCGTCCTCAATGGTGCAACCGTGCAGCATCACCAAATGGCCCACCGTAACGCGATTCCCGATATGCAGAGGAAACCGCCCGGCGTCGCAGTGCAACACCGAATTGTCCTGAATGTTGCTGTCGTCACCGATGCGAATGACGTTCACGTCGCCCCGCGCCGTGACATTCGGCCAGATGCTGGAGCGCTCGCCGACCACCACGTCTCCAATCACCTGCGCGCTCTGATCGATGTAAGCGGAAGCGGCTATCCGGGGTACGACGCCGCGATAGGCACGAATCATGACTGCGGTGTGAATCTAAATCGTAGCACAGGGCCTTGCTCTTCCTGCGGTACATGCGGCTTCAGCCGCGTTTTGTCTACCCCTTGCCCAGAATCGCCGGCCGCGACGGTCTTCTTCACCCGGCGGGCGCGTCGTTCCCCGTTCACCTCTTCGGGTACGCCGTGAAAATGTAATCTTTAGCAGCCGCTAGCTTATGGCATGTGGCCCCGCACTTGGCGTCGTTCCCCTGCGGTGGCTTGTCAGCCAAGGTGGTGGGACTGAACGTATCGGATGCAGCGTCATATTTAAAATCAGCGTATCCCCATCCATTGGAGTCCGCGAATCGCTTGGCATCCTTCTCGATGAACTCAACCGCAGTGAGGGTGCCCGGCACGGTGTCTGGCGCCTTCGCGGAAAAGGGGGCATCCGTAATCTTCTTCGGTTGCCATTCGATCTTGGCGATCTTGGAGCCGTCGGGAAAGGGCTTGCCGTTGCCCGGAATGCCAGCCCTGTAGGCCTTCATCATCACGGGATTCGCCACGATCACTCGCATCACGTTCGCGGCGTCGGTCTGGCTGGGAGCGACAACCTGCCAGTCTTCGTATCCCCTGAAGTCCGAGAATGCCAGCCCGTTCGGAACTTTCAGCGTGTATCTGTCCTGTGCAGCCATCGCCAGTGCCACTAGAATAGAAAGAAACACCCCAACGAACAGGGTCACCCGGATAGTTTTGCCTTTCATGCGTAATCTCGTTGACTCGCTGACTGTGCCTTCTCTTAGCAGCTAGACTGCTTTCATCGGATCTTACACGATAGCGAGATCGAATGCATCACGTATCCGCCATTGCCGAGATGGGGAAGCGACTTTTGCTCTTTCGCGATTGCCTCGCCATCTGCCAGAATAGGCATGGCTGCTGTTTGCGATCCTTCGAACGGAGACCGACAAGATGCAATTGCGCGTGCTCGCATTTGTATTGGCTGGAGGCAAGGGTACGCGCCTCTATCCGCTGACCAAGGAACGAGCGAAGCCCGCCGTTCCCTTTGGAGCCCGATACAGGATTGTCGATTTCGTGCTCAGCAACCTGATTAACTCGGGCATCTACTCGATCTACGTCCTGGTGCAGTTCAAGAGCCAGTCGCTGCTGGAGCACTTGCGCGAGGGCTGGGAAGCCTCCAGCCTGCTCCGCAACCATTTCATCATTCCCGTGCCCGCGCAGATGCGCTCTCTGGGCGAGGATTGGTACCGCGGCACCGCGGACGCCATTTATCAGAACATCAACCTGATCGAGCAGGCCGAGCCGCACGTGGTTGCGATCTTCGGCGCCGATCATATCTATCGCATGAATATTCGCGAGATGATCGAGTTCCATATCGACCGCGGCGCGCAGGTTACCGTGTCCGCCATTCCGGTGGAGAAGGAGCAGGCCGCCGAATTCGGCGTGCTCGAGACCCGCGAAGACGGGCTGATCAGCGGGTTTCACGAGAAGAAGCCCGACGCCCCTACCATGCCCGGCGATCCCAACCGCGTGTACGCGTCCATGGGCAATTACCTTTTTTCCACTAAGCTACTGCTGGACGAACTGCGCGTGGACGGCGAGAAGGATCACAGCGCGCATGATTTTGGCCGCGACATCCTGCCGGGGCTCATCGGGCGGGCCGACATGTACGCCTATGATTTTCAAACCAATCGCATTCCGGGCGACCCGCCGGGCGCGCCGGTGTACTGGCGCGATGTGGGTACGCTCGACGCCTTCTACGACGCCAACATGGACCTCCGGTCGATTTCGCCGGAGCTGAATTTATACAACCGGCAGTGGCCACTCCGCACCGCCGGCTATTTCGACGCTCCGGCCAAGTTCATCTTCGACAGTGACGGCCGGCGCGGCGAGGCGCTGGATTCCATCGTCGCGGGCGGCACCATTCTTTCCGGCGGACAGGTGCGGACCTCCGTCATCGGCCGCGGCGTTCGCGTGCATTCACATGCCGCGGTGGAAGACTCCATCATTTTCGATAATTGCGATATCGGCCGCCGCGCCAAGGTGCGCCGGGCCATCCTGGACAAGAACGTGCGCGTCCCGCCCGACACCACCATCGGCTACGATCTGGAGAGCGATCGCCAGCTTTATCACGTCACTGAGAGCGGCATCGTGGTTGTGCAGGGGTACCGCTCGCCCGTCGATATCGCCAGCATGAACCTCTAAGCTCACCGAGCCGCGACCTACCGAGCCGCGACCTACCGAGCCGCGACCCTACCGAGCCGCGACCCTACCGAGCCGCGACCGTGAGGGAGCGGTGCTAAACACAATACATCAGTCGATCAGACTGCTACTTCTTGGCAGAGGCGTGAATGAGGACCACATCCGAGTCTGTGTGCCCGCGGATGATACCAAGTTGCTTCCCATCGAGGGACCATTGAAAGTACGTGATCAGCTCCGACCTGTATTCCGTGATTTGTTTTCCAGGAGATCCATCCAGCGGTTGCATCCAGAGATTGTCGGCGCCTTTGTCATGAAATGCATACGTGAGAGCCTTGCCGTCGTGCGTAAACCGAATCGGTGTGATCGTGATCGCCGATCCCGGTCTACTCAGTGGCCGCTGGGGTTCCAGGAGTTTCGCATCACCAGGAGAATGGACCGGCACGATCGCAATTGCCAGTTTGCCGGGCAACGCGGCCGTGGCGAAGGTGAGAAACTTGCCATCGGGAGTCAGATCCAACGAGCTCAGCGTGGGGTAGTCGCCGACCAATTGCGATTTGCCGCCATCCACCGGCGTTCTCCTCACAACTCTTCCATTCAGCGCATCCGCATAGTAAACCCATTCGCCGTCGGGCGAGCACACCGGTTGCTGATCCAGGGTTCCGTCGCTCAGCTGCTTTAGATTTCCGCCACCGGAATCCACACGCCAGATTCTTGACGCGAGCACGCCCCCTTGGATCGCTCCCACCGTGAATACGACGTACCGGCCGTTGGCGCAGGCGGAGGGCCCAAATGCCACGAGATCCTGCGAAAGCGCCATGGGCGGCGAGTTCAAGCCCAGCCGCGTAAGGCCCAAATCGGAATCGAAAACGATTTGGCTAGCCGGCGTCCAAGAAAAGGCGTTCAGTGCCGTCGCTGGCGCGATTTGTCTCTCCTTTTCGCCTGCGAATCCTGGGGCCGGTACGGTATAAAGCGCATAGCGATCCTGGCTGAGAACAGTTGCCAGCGTTTTTCCGTCAGCCGACAGGCTCAGGCCGGAGTATTCGTTCACATCGTGCGTGACCTCCCGCGTCGTTCCCCCCGCATACGAAATTTGAACGATCCGGTTGCGTAGGAAATTGTTCTCTTTGTCCCGAAGCAGCGCCAGCAAACCGCTGCCGTCCGGCAGCCAAAGCGGTTGACTTACGTAACCGGTTAGCCCGGCAATCAGCCGCTGCTTGCCGGAAGAGACGTTCAGCGCAACCAGTCCGGTCAACGCGCTGCGTCCCCCGTTGGGCTGAATACGGCCGCAGACGATCTCCTTGCCGTCGGGCGACCACGCCGGATCCTGCAAGAAATCACTCATCAGCCCCGAGGCTGGCGTCGTCTCTTCGCCGCTATCTACCGCATGAATCACCAGTCGAAACTTGCCGGGTCCCGGACTTGCGGTTACTGCGTATGCAAACTTTGAACCGTCTGGGGAGAATGTTATGTTGCTGCTCGCAACCGCTGCCACTTTCTCCGGGCTGCCGCCCAGGATGGGTGCTCTGTATACGGAAAATCTTGCCTGTCCGGCGTCGCGGCGCACGAAGTAAACTGCGTTGCCGTCCGGCGAGAATCGCAGCCCAAGATATTCGAACGGCCCAGGAGGAATAATCTGCGTGCTGCTGCTGGCCAGCAGATGCTTCCATTCCGCCGCGCTGGGACTATGTCGAAGCCAGAGCGCCTGTTGGCCGTCATTGTCTTCGACATCCAGGATGTAATTACCGTCCGGAGAAATTGCGGCCAGCCGGGCTCTGCCCGTGTCGGTAATCTTGTTCACGGCGTAATTTTGAAACGCGGACGGCCGAGCTCGCGCAAGCCACGTATAGATTCCATAGCATGCAGCCAAAACCACCGGAACGGTGAGCACGGCGCCGAGGCTAAAGCTCCATTTGGGCTGTCTTCGAGGAGAGAGAACCGCCGGTCTGCTCTCGCCTGTTCTAGCCGGGGCAGCCGGGTTGACGGCGCCTGAGCCGCTCCCTGGAACAGCCGGCGGCATACGTCCGGAGTCGCTCTCGCGTTTGATCCGCTGCATGTCCGCCCGGATCTCCGACGCCTGCTGGTACCGCAGATCGCGGTCCTTCTCCAGCGCCTTGCGAATGACCGCGTCCAGTTCGGGAGAGATCTGCTGGTTCAGCCGCATCGCGGACGGGGGTGGGTCGCGCAGGATGGCGCTGCAGATCTCCGCGTGACTTGCACCGTCGAACGCCATCTTGCCGGTCGCCATCTCGTACAACACCGCGCCGAACGAGAACAGGTCGGTGCGCGTGTCCACCTCTTTTGCCTGCAACTGCTCGGGCGACATATAGGCCACCGTCCCCAACATAGTGCCGGGAGTCGTCAGGTGAGCCGCATTAGACGCCAACTTGGTTTCGGTTTCGTCCCCCCTGACGGTCTTGGCTGCCACCTTGGCAACGCCGAAATCGAGGATTTTGACGTGATCGTGCCGCGTAACAAAGATATTGGCGGGCTTGATATCCCGGTGAACGATACCGTTGCCGTGAGCCGCATCCAGGCCATCGGCAATCTCGATGCCCAGCGCTAGGACCTGATCCATTTCCATTGGCCGTCCCGCGATGCGGTGTTTCAGAGTCATACCATCCAGAAACTCCATCGCCAAGAAAAGCCGCCCGCCGTCCTTGCCGATTTCGTAAATGGTGCAGATGTTCGGATGGTTGAGGGCTGAGGCCGCGCGTGCCTCCCGCCGAAACCGTTCCAGGGATGCGGTGTCCTCGGACGCCTCGTCTGGGAGGAATTTCAGCGCGGCAAAGCGGCCGAGTTCGACGTCCTGGGCCTTATATACAACCCCCATACCGCCCGCGCCGATGCCGGAGAGGATGCGGTAGTGTGATATGGTGGCGCCGAGCGGAGTAGGCCGGGAACGAGAGCCATCACGCGCCAGCAACGATGCGACCTCCCCGCGCAGTTCTTCATCGTCCCGGCAGGCTTGTTTTAGAAAGTCATCGCGCTCGGCGTCGGGGAGCTTCGACGAGACGGAATACAGTTCCTCAATTCGGCGCCGGCGTTCAGGATCCACGAGTTCCCGTCCGGCTGAGATCGCGCAACGAACAGTTTTTAGCTAGTCTCCAGTCCCGCAACACTGCCATACCCCGGGCACTTCCGCCGTTTCTCTCATGTTCAGGCGCCAATTGAGGCGCCAAAAAAACGCAACTTGATCAGGCGTCGCTTTCGCTCATCCGCGGAGTAAGGCGCTTCAACGCTTCGTCAATAACTTTTGCCTTCCCCAGATGCGCCTTATTGGCGTTAATAAGCATACCCTAGCTTAGCAATGGTCTTGTAGATTGGAACTGCTTGGCTACGTTCCAGCGACCCGTTCACGCCACTCCCCCACCAACAACCAATAACCAACAACCAACCACCAACAACCAATAACCAACAACCAATAACCAACAACCAACATCGTATGCATCCAATCCCACGATTTTGTAAGATCTGATGAAGGCAGTTAGAGCTGCCAAGATAAGGCACGGTCGGCGAAGCCTGCAGTGAGCAAAGGAGATTACACGTGAAAGGTAAAACTATCCAGGTAACCCTGTTGGTTGGGGTGGTTCTTTCTGTTCTAGTGACACTGGCGATGGCTGCCCAGGACAAATACACGGTGAAGGTTCCGAACGGGCTCGCATTCTCCGAGTTCAAGGGATACGAAGATTGGGAGGCTGTCAGCCCGAGTTCGACCGACTCCACAAACGTGATGAGACTCATCGTTGCGAATTCCGTAATGATTGACGCTTACAAGAAAGGCGTTCCCGGCAATGGGAAACCCTTCCCGGATGGCTCCAAGATTGCCAAGATTGAGTGGAGACCGAAGAAGTTAACCGATGCCCCTTTTTCCGCAAGCGCTCCAGACACGGTGCCTGGTGATCTGTTTGGAGTCGAGCTCATCGAGAAGGATAGTAAGAGATTCTCGGACACGCACGGATGGGGATATGCGATGTTCTATCGCGATGCCGCATCCGATACGTTCAGGGCTGCC
>Ga0302324_100013592_pt1 | contig 16485 bp, 12 predicted proteins | sample Palsa_T0_1_FD_201949 | JGI IMG/M metagenome (GOLD analysis project Ga0302324, IMG submission 201949) | Peat permafrost microbial communities from Stordalen Mire near Abisko, Sweden - Palsa_T0_1 | ecosystem: Environmental > Terrestrial > Soil > Palsa > Peat permafrost | place: Sweden: Abisko...
AGAGGGGCCATTGGCCAATCGAACTCCGCAGCCTGTTTCAGATGCATATTGGCTCCGAAGTCAATTTCAGAGACCTTTGACCGGGTTACAGAAGCCCGCAGCTGCGTTGTTCCCGCTGCGATAAAAGGCGGACCCAACGTTACATGCTGTGTCCATCCAATCGGACGATCCCACGCAGCAAGATTCTCCACCGATTCCCGAATCTTCAAAGTACGATCGCGCAATTCGATGGAGCGCTCGAAATTAATTTGGGCAAGCGGAAGGTGAGCCTTTGCGACGAGGGTTCCGTCGCGTTCAGTGATCTCATAGGGGACCACGGAGCCCTCTCCATGCACAGTCAACCCGGCGGCAACTTCTTCTGCGGACGGTCCGCCGAAAAAATCAAGGCACAGGTTATGGCCCATGATGCCGGCCAGAAGCTTGGCTTCAGAGTCCGATCCATACTCCGGATGCTTGCTGAGTTCATAGCTGGATGGCTCAATCGAAGCCCACGGGGGGATCCAGAGAGGGCTTATGCCGGCCCGCTTGGCGAAAATCTCGGCGATGTGGCCACCCTCTCGCAAGACGGTGACGCGCAGGTGTTCATTTTCGATCGCCGCCGCTTGGCGGCCTCTAAAGATCGTCGCAGACACAGTAGACACCCACCTCTAACATCCGGCTGAAAACTCACTGCACGAAGGCTTAGCCGTGCCTTACTAAGCTGCACCTACGACGGCTTTAGCCCCTGAGGTTTTGCTCTCCTCCCTCACGAAGGGCTCGACAGGAAACGGGGGAGCGTAGCGAGGTACCCGCGGCTTCGCTTTCGGTTCCCACGCAGACTCTTTTTGCCCTGGTTAGAACTTCGCTCACTAACTCAGTCCCGCAGGGACGGCTGAAAGTAGCCCAGGACGTAGTCCTGGGTAGACATAAGAGCCAGAAACAGTCCCGACAGGGACGGCTGAGAATATCCCAGGACGGTCAGTCCTGGGCTTCCTCACCAGTTTCGAAAGATCCGGCAACCCACGGAATGGCGTCTTTCAGCCGTCCTACTAAGGCAATGTTTTCAACCACACGTTGCGGTGCGAGATCTTCACCACTCCTGGGCCCTCGATCTCAAATCCGATCAGCCCTTTGGACTGGCTGAACGTCGGATCGTTGTCCACCAGAATAGCCATCACATGTCCGTTGACCATATGGATCAACGTGTTTCCATCGGCAATCACCTCGAACTGATTCCAATCGCCCATCTTGATGAAGGCTTTGAGGTCATCGGAACTCCCCAGAGTGGCCAGCAGACGCGGCTTCTTGCCCTGATCGGTCGCGACCATCTGGCCTCGCCATGCGACAATCCCGCGCGGGCTGCTCTGCTCGTAGAGCTGGCCAGTGTACTTATTGCCATAATCGAAATCGGCCTGATAGCCCTTCATATTCCACTTGGCAAATTTCTGCGCCAGCGGGTTCCGCAGCTGCTGCGGGGTCGGTGGAACGTTGAGGCTGCGGTATTGGATCCCGCCATTGGCGCCCGTGCCCTCAAGCTTCATCTCCACTCTTAGGTCGAAGTTGGCCGGCTGGCCTCCGCGCCAGATAATGTTCGTCGTGCCCGAAGGATGCTCGGGGCTCGATTCGGCCACTAGGGAACCATCCTCCACATGCCATATTTCAGAGGATCCGTCCCACCCGTTCAAAGTCTTGCCATCGAAAATCTGGGTAAATCCATTGTGATCGTTGAAGTCGATCGGTTCCGGTTGCGAGAAGCCGGGAAAAGCACGATGGGCCGGAGCTTGCTGGGCAGCGACCTGGTATCCAGGGAGTGGATACATCACTAACAAACAGATCAAGACGGGCAGTCTTACCGATCCGGGTACCATACTTCCTCCTCACACTCCGACAACCTTCTCCCATTGCCTGGTCTTGGCCGATTTCAACACTGCATCGGTTACGTAATCCGTCGCCGTGCCGTCAGCGAAGGTCGGTGCAACTTTTTCCCCTTTGCCGGTCCCTTGAAGAAAATCCGCTACCTGGTGAATGAACGTATGCTCCCAACCGATTTGCACCCCAGGTATCCACCAATTTTTTATGTAGGGCTGATCGCCGTCGCTGATGTGCACGCTCTTCCATCCCCGCAGCCGTCCTTCATCGCGATGATCGAAATACTCCAGCCGGTGCAGGTCATGGAGATTCCAACCGGCAGAGGCCTTCTCACCATTCACTTCCAGGCTAAACAGCGCCTTGTGACCGCGCGCATACCGCGTGGCCTCAAAGATAGCCATCGAGCCGTTGGCAAAGCGGCACAGGAATGCGGACGCATCATCAATTCCCACCGGCTCAACTTTGCCGGTGAGGTTATGCTTGCGTTCCTTGATGAACGTTTCCGTCATGGCCGTTACTTCCACGATGGGCCCATTCAGCCACAAGGCCATGTCGATGTTATGGGCCAGCAAGTCACCCGTGACACCGCTGCCTGCGACAGACACGTCCAGCCGCCACAGTCCCTCACCGCCCTGCGGCAGGTCGGTCGAGATGGTCCAATCCTGCAGGAAATTCGAGCGGTAGTGGAAGATACGCCCGAAGCGCCCTTCCTCGAGCAGCTGCTTCAGCAGGGCGACTGCCGGCACGCGGCGATAGTTGTACCAAACCATGTTGGGAACGTTGGCCGCCTCGACTGCCTCCGTCATGGCTTTCGCTTCCGCCCCGGTGCGTCCCAGCGGCTTTTCGCACATCACCATCTTGCCGGCCTTAGCGGCGGCAATGGCAATCTCCGCGTGGGTGTTGTTGGGGCTGGCGACATCGATCAGGTCGATATCTTTCCGCTCGATCAGGGCGCGCCAATCCGTCTCCACGGATTGGTAGCCCCAATTTTCCGCGAAACCTTTCACGCGCGCTGCGTTGCGCGCGCAAACGGCCTTGAGTACGGGCTGGTAGGGCACATCGAAAAAGCGTGGCGCCTGCAGGAACGCGTTGGAGTGCGCGCGGCCCATCAAGCCATATCCGATCAGGCCAACATTCAGATTCTTCCGTGCCATAGCACTTAATTCCAGCCGTGGGCGTTGCGCACGGCGATCAGTGTTCCCAGGATGTCTTTCCAGGTCTTCGGTGCCATCATGGTTGCATTTGGAAACATGCAACCATCCCAGCAGACGTGCTCATAGGCTCGAGTCGGCGTTCCCGTCTCATCGCGCATCCATAGGCCCGCAACAGCGATGATGTCCATCCTGCCCTTCGGGTCGCCGACCACGCAGTGGCGTCCGGTCAAATCGTGCGAACCAGAGCCGCTCACGGTGCCGTCGTTCTGGGCTACATGAAAGTCGATCGTCCAGGGCCGCAGGGCATGGGTCACTTTGCCCAGGGCCTCCATCAGGACGTCCTGTTCCGACCAATCGAAATTCGTCGGCAGCAGACGATCTTCCTCAGCGTTGTACCCCAGTGTGTACAAAAGGGAATGCGCCATGTCCGCCTGAAAGCCCAGGGTCTTGGGCCGGTTCACCATCTCCAGCAACTCGACCATCCGCTTCCAGCTATGCATGCCACCCCAGCAGATCTCTCCCTCGGCGGCGAGCCGCTCCCCGTAGCCTTCAGCGATGATGCTGGCCTCACGAAATGTCTGGGCGATGAGCTTGGTGTTGCCCGCGGGATCCTTGTCCCACTCCGCCGGCGAGGCGGCGGAATCAATACGAATCACCCCGTAGCGGCGAATGCCAAATTCGCGCAGCTTTCTGGCAATGCCGCAGGCTTTCTTCACCTGGGTGAGAAATGCTTTCCGCTCCTGCTCGGAACCCATGGCAGAGCCGCCGCCTGTCGGCGGCCACACGGGGGCAACCACCGAGCCCACCACAAGATTGCGCTTCGCAATACTGTCGACAAGCTGCTTCAGCTCGTCATCGGTGGAGTCAATGCTGATGTGCGGCAACGACAAAAACAGATCGACTCCATCGAAGCGGATGCCATCGACCTCAGCTTGCGCCGTCAGGTCCAGCATGGTTTCAAGGTCGATGAATGGCTCCGAGTCCGGCCCCTTGCCTACCAGGCCTGGCCACATCGCGTTGTGAATTGCCGGGTGTTTGTGCTGACTGGGTATGCTCACGGTTCCTTAGCCTATTTCCTCAGTCTATTTTTTGATCAGCGGTTTTGCATCCGGGTTGCCGGGCCCGAAATGCTTGAGCATAACCAGCGGGTCGGATGCGCTGGGGTTCTCGATGCGTACCCCTGCCTTAGCAACATCCGCAGTGACGAATACCTCGTCCTCCGTCATCTCTCCGAAACGAATCATGGAGGGCGTCGACAACGCCTGGCCGCTCACCGTCCCGTAGCCCTGGGTCACAATCACTCCGTAGGCCGCGCTATCCACGACAGTCGCGCTCCGCTTGGGCAGGATGGTTAATTCCTTGGCCGAGTAGTAAGGTGTGCCGTACGTAATCCATTTCTCGACGTAGCCCTCCGCATTCATGGATTCAACCGCGTTCACCGGGCGCGGGAAGGTCTTGTTGCTCTCCGCGAACCGGGGATTCACGTTGGCCTCCCAATCGAGCATGCTGATCAGGAAGTCGAGGTCCTTCTTATGCTCGTCGGGCACGTCCTTGGTAAGCAAGTCCCAACCCACGATGCGCCCTTCCACCTCGGACTGGAACATGGCAAATACATCGCTGTTCACCTGCGGCTCATAGGTCACCAGTGATCCCGGAGCGTGCAAGATGCCGGGGTCGACTTGCCACCCTGCGCCGGGCTCGAGACGATAGGCGCGGGCGTGAAAAATAATTCCGTTGTCGCCCTGATTCCATTTTTCCAGGCAGCGCCGGATGTCTTCCTTAGTCGTGCCCGGCTCAAGGCCCATATACGTGTGGGGAAAATTGTTCTGTATCTGGTTGTATTGCGGAGGAAAGTAATAGGCTTCCGGCTTTCCCTTGTGGCCCACGAGCTTAGCGAAGGCGTCGCTCTGGTGCATGTGGTGCGGGATGGGGCCCATGTTGTCGAAAAACTTGCACAGCAGGTTCCATCCACCTTCGCGCTCCATCACGTCGGCGCCCAGCAACAAGTCTCCGGCAACCTCAACCGCCTCTTTCAACAGGAATTTGCCGCCGCTTTTGGGCCGGACGTAACTCAGCCCCTCGTCGGGCAGAGTGTCCGGCCCATTCGATGCCTTGGTGGTCGAGGAAAACCAGCGCTCGTTGATGCCGCCGCGGTGGCCGCCGAAGGCGTAGAGATCGTCCGGGTGCAGCTTCAACCTGCGTCCGGGAATCATGAACGATCGCGGAACCCAGCTGGGTTCCAATCGCAATATTCCCGCACCGGCGTCGATGGCTTCTTTTATCTGGGCTCTGGTCCGCATTGACTCCCTTTATCGCGCCTACTAGTGCTCCAGCGGAATGCCGAAGGAGTAGAGCGTGTTGTCGTGGGTGGTGAAGAATACGTGACCGTCGCCAACAGACATGCCGGCCAGGTGCGTATAGGTTCCGATTGCGTCTCCGCTCGAGTACAGTTCCTTGCCGGTAGCAGCGTCGAGAGCGTAGAGCGTGGCATGGCTGGAGTTGCTGCCCCCATCGAGAGCAAAGACAACTCCATTGGCAATTGCCGGGGGCGCGGGATTCTTGAGATCGCGAGAGATCCAGCTAGGAGTCAACACCGGATGCCCGTCTTTGTCTTCCAACTTGAAGGCCACGACGCTGCCATGCGGCGTACTTCCATTGGCGGTGGCAAACTTCGCATTCGGCAACACCGCTCCGGCGATCGACGCAAACACCCAGGTGGCGCCCGCTTTATCCTGCCAGGTGGCCAGGCTCTCCCAAACGGCGCGTTTGGCTGGCTTGGCCACCGCATCCGTCTGCGCCAGGGCGGTGTGATGATCCGATCCGCCTAACGACGCGCTATCCAGTAAAACGAGCGTGCCGTCTTTGCCGGGAGCGACAATCAGCTCCTTATCCTTCAAAGTAAGGACGACCGGAGTGGCACTGAGAGTCCTGCTTTTCGCGGCGTCTGCAGCGGTATACCAGTCCTTTACCTTCAGGTCCTTTTGGTTGAGCGCCACGACGCTGTTGGCATGAAGGCCTGCAGCAGGATCATCCACCCCGCTGCCGGTCATGACATACGCGGTGCCGTCGCGGCCGACGGCCGGCCCGGTCAAACCAGCCAGGCTCAGTTTCGGAACCTTATAGCTGCTCACAGCGTAGTCCGTCGTGTTCAAGTCGATGGACCAAATAGCATCGGCAACATTCTTGCAACCGGGGCCCGCTGCGGTATAGACGAACTTATCGTTGATGTTGAGCCCGAAGGAACTCCCCCCCGGCGCGGAGAAAAACTTCACCGGCGGCGCAAAATCGAGCCCGGTGGCCATGATCTGTTCGTGCAAGTAGCCATCGCCGGTCAGAACATAGACTCCCCTCAAGCCGAAATATCCGCCTCCCGCGGCGCCACCCAAGCGGCGCTCAGAAGGAGCCAACGGTTCCTCGCGCGGAGGAGGGGCTGCCGGACGAGGAGTACCCGGCCTGGCCCCAAAACGAATCGGCTGTGGCGCCTCGGCGACGACCTGGATGTTCGCGCCCGCGCATACCTGGTGCGCGGTCTTGAAGTCCTTCTGCCAAACCAGTTGTCCCAGTTCGGAATCCACACCATACAAGGTGTTTGCGTCGGCCCAGAGCGCCAGGTCTTTAAAGCCGCGGCCGGTAATCAGGCCGGGAAAGAGAATGGGCTCACTGAAAGAGGATGCTTTCGCGGAACCACTTCCCAGCTTGAGCTTCCAAAGGAGCTTGAAATCTTTTTGCACAGTCTCGGTGGAGATTTGCGTCTCGGCCTTCTGCCAACCGCTGTGCGCCGGGCTGGCATCGGGCACGGTCCAGAACCCACGCGGGGTGCCTTGCGCGTGAGCCACACCTGACACCAACATGGCGATTGCAAAACCAAGGGTTATGGGCATGGCGAGCAATCTACGCATCAATTTGTCGTCCCCAAGTTCTCATGCAGTCTTTACTCCAGGCCAAAGCAGTAAATGGTCCCATCGAAGGTGCCAAAAATCACCCGTCCCCCGGCGATGGCGATGCCGGCTTGATGCAAGAACGAAGTCACCTGGTCTCCGCTGGAGTAAAGCTCCTTCCCAGTCATTGCATCAAGGGCGTAGAGCTTGGCTGGAATGGAATGCTTGATCCGCGATTCGTAGCTGAACAGCCCGCCCAGCACATCATCCGCCTGGGCGGTGAACTCACCCGCCGCGAGCACAAAGACAACGCCATTGGCGACTACAGGAGGCTCGGCGGTCATCATGTCGCGTGAAAGCCACGCCGGGGTCAGCTCCATCTTTCCCGCGCTGTCTTTCAACTTGAGCGCGATGATGCCGCCATTTGGGGTTGGGCCATAGGAGATGGGAAAATCCACGGCCACCGGGCCGCCAATGGGCGCCAGAACCCAGCGGGTGCCGTCCGGGCTCTCCCAACTGGCGAAACTCCCCCAGGTACCTTCGGTCTGAAAGTTCACATTCTTATTGGAAACCAGCGGGCTGCGATAAAGCGGGGTCAGGTGATCCGCTCCACCCATCGATTTGCTGTCCATCAGGAAGTAGCGGCCTTCCTTGCCCGAGCCAACGAGAAGATCCCGTCCCTGGTAGGGGAAGACGACGGGCGTCGTGTTCATATCCAGGTCTCGCTTGGTGAGCCACTCGTGGTTGCTGGGGGTGTAGTAGTCCTTGAGCGTCAAGCTATCGTTGGACGAGGTATAGGCCTCCACCGTGGTCGTTAGCTTGCCGGTTGCGACGTCGTAAACTCCATCTCCAGTTTCAAAGTAGATGGTCCCATCGGCGCCGATCGCCGGACCGGCGGTGCCGAAGATTCCGCCCTGTGGTGGCGTAGAATTAAAGGCCTTTTTGGTAGCCAGGTCGACGGCATATAGCTCATTGGGAACACCGTGGCAGCCTTGCCCACTCACGGTGTAGACAATGTTGTTCGCAAGATTCAGGCCATAAGCTTTGCCGTAAGGCGCCGGCAACATCTTGATCGGCGCGTCGGGTTCGTCGCCGGTTGTCAGGTCCAGGGTACGCAAATAGCCGTCGTTGCCGAGGACATAGGCAAAGCGCTGAGCCGTCCCGGCCGGGGTCACCACGGGGGTCGCGGTCAGCGCGTTATTGCAAATAAAGCCCGCCCCCTGCCCCGGCTCTTCAGGCTTGTCGGATGCCCACTTCATGTGCTTCTGCCACACCAGCGCGCCACTCGCGGCGTCGACTGCATAGACATCGTCGGAGGAGCCCGCAAGTATGGCTAGCGTTTTGGGCCCGCCGGCCGCATTCACGCCAGCCACAATAATCGGCTCGCGAAACGACTGCATGCCCATCGCCTTGTTGTCAGTCTTCAGCTTCCAAAGCAGGCGAATGTTTTTGGCGTTGTCGACGGTAATTTTGCTTTCGTTTCTTTGCCACCCGTCACGCTGCTGGTCGAAACTGCCAGTCGGCCATTCCGCAGCGCCGGTGGATTGGGCATGAGCTTGAAACTGGGCCGCGGTCAGCACTGAAGCTGCCAAACCGAGGCAAATCTGCGCCACAAGAGAAAGCACCTTCACGCTCGGAACAATATCAATAAGGAAACAATGTGTCAAAACGCCATGGGAACCCAGCCACGTGGAGCGTCGTATCATGGCCTTGTGTACTTCTGAATTGGAGAAAGCATGTCCACTGCCGGCAACTACCCGGCCGTTTTCGCCTCCCGCCCCGCCATTCCCTGGTATATCTGGGCCGGTGTGCTGGCTATCACCTCGTCCTCCATTGGCGGCGCCTGGGACGTTTCCTGGCACCGGTCCATCGGCCGCGATACTTTTTGGACCCCGGCGCACATAGCGATCCAAGCCTGCGGTGTGGTTGCCGCCATCATTTGTGCGTGGCTGGTGGTAAAGTGCACGTTCTTCCGCGACCCTGAGCTCACGCCCGCGTCGGTCAGCGTTTTCGGACTGCGCGCCCCGCTGGGCGTTTTCCTCGCCGGCTGGGGAGGCATCGCCATGCTCACCTCGGCTCCTTTCGATAACTGGTGGCATAACGCTTATGGCCTTGACGTCAAGATCGTCAGCCCGCCTCATGCGTTGCTCATCCTCGGTCTGCGCGGCATTTCTACTGGCGTCATGTTCCTCATCCTGGCTGCGATGAATCGTGCCGCCGATGGGGATGCAGGCGGTTTCAAGCGACTCCAACTGCTTTTTCTTTATGTTGGGGGCCTCGCGATCCTGGGCCAGATGTTCTTTCTGCAGGAGTACACCTGGGACGTGGAATTGCACCAGGCGGCTGCCTACATAGCCGTCGGGATCGGTCTGCCCTTCTTCTTTGCCTTTCTCTCCCAGGCCTCGAGATCACCTTGGGCTGCGACTTCGACGGCTGCCGTCTATACCGTATTCGTCATTGCCGAGATCCTCATCCTTCCGCTTTTCCCCGCTCAGCCCAAGCTCGGGCCGGTGTTCTATCCAGTGACGCATCTTGTTCCAGCAAAGTTCCCTGTCCTCATCGTGGTCCCGGCGCTGGCGCTCGATCTGCTGTGGCAGCGGACGAAGAACTGGAAACCCTGGCAGATTGCCTTGGTCTCGGGCGTACTCTTTATCGCCGTCCTCACGGCAGTCGAATGGAACTTTGCCAAGTTCCTGCTTTCCGATGCCAGCAAGAACCGCTTTTTCGGAACCAATTATTTCCAGTACAACTCGCGCGCCGATGGCTTCGACCGCTTGCGGCAGTGGTTTCATCCCGACCACGGGTTGGTTCTCTACGCCGGGCTCTTGCGAGCCGCTGTCTACGCTTCCATCTCCGCCTGGCTGGGTCTGCTCTTCGGCCGCTGGATGCGTGGTGTGCAGCGATGAGGCTGTGGCGCCCCTTTCTTACCTTGCTTCTTTTTCTCGGTTTGACCCTGCCTGCGCACGCGCACATTGGGAGCAAGGATGTGTACGAGCAGGTGAACGCGGGACCGTACAAGCTCTTCGTTACCATTCGGACGCCCAACGTAATTCCGGGCGTGGCCACGATTGAGGTTCGAAGCTCCGGCGCGGCGGTTAGCTCCATCCGCATCACCCCGACCCCGCTCACCGGCGAAGCGTCAAAACATCCGCCCAGTTCTGACGCCATGAAGCCGTCGGCGGACGATCCGGCCTTCTTTACCGGCTCGCTTTGGCTGATGGCTCCCGGCTCGTGGGAAGTGCACTTTGATATCGATGGGGCCTCGGGTAAGACCAACGCCAGCGTCCCCGTGCCCGCGATGCCGCTTTCCATTCTGCCCATGCAGCGCTCGCTGGGTATCATGCTCGCGCTGCTCGGCGTCCTGCTGATGATCGGAATTGTAGGCATAGTTGCCGCCGCTGTTGGTCAATCGCGTCTCAGCCCTGGCGTGGTGGGCGGCCCATCCGCCCGCCGCCGGGCGCTCGTCGCAAGCCTCATCACCGTGGCAGTTACAGCCTTGATTGTCTACGGCGGTTACAAGTGGTGGAACGGCGAAGCGGCCGCTTATGCCGCGGACATTTACCATCCGCTGAGCCTGAGCCCGGCGCTCTCCGGCAACACCCTCGATCTCAAGATCGGGCGCTACGATACGGGGGCGCAACGCACCTTCCGTGCGCGCTCCAACGACGACCTCTTGCCCGATCACGGCCACCTGATGCACTTGTACGCCATTCGACAGCCGGAGATGGACGCCGTCTTCCACCTGCACCCGGCAATGGTCTCGCCCGGCGATCTGCGGATGACCCTGCCCTCCATGCCTGCGGGCACCTACCGGCTCTACGCAGACATCGTTCATGCCAACGGCTTCCCGGAAACCCTTACCGCCGAGCTGATCGTTCCGCCGAGCCTGCCGCCCTCTCCGCTGGCGGCGGAAGACGCCTCGGGGGCGCCGCCGGCGCTATCGCAGGGTGAGCTGGGAACAGCCTACAAGCTGCCCGACGGATACACCATGGTATGGGACCGGCCCGCCGAGCTCAGCGCTAATACCGGCTACAGCTTTCGCTTCCGGCTGCTCGACGCGGCGGGCCAGCCTGCCGCCGATGCGCGGCCTTACCTGGGGATGGCCGGGCACGCGGCTTTCGTTAAAACCGACGGCACAGTGTTTGCCCACACGCATCCGGAGGGCTCCGCGGCCATGCAAGCCATGAACCTCGCCAATGGCGGTTCCGATGAGATGGCGGATAGCGGCTCGATGGCCGGCATGGACATGGCTGCGTCTGCCACAGCAGAAAACATCCCACCCGTAGTCGAGTTCCCTTACGGTTTCCCCTCGCCCGGCCGGTATCGCATCTTCATTCAGATGAAGCACGCGAACACGGTGGAGACGGGTGCCTTCGACGCAGACGTACACTGAGCTTGCCCCTTTGCTCTACGAAGGTGCGCCAATGAGGTTAGTCATGATGGGCACGCCGCATATTATTGCGGCAGTTCGCTAATGTCTTGGGGTTCGAGGCGTGGCTGGACATTCATCTGATGACGAAAGCGGCTCGACATTTCGTAGGCCTTGATCCGGATGCGCATGATGGAGCCGAGCGGCCGGTGGTCTTCAAGGCAATGCCAGGGATTGAAACTGAGTACATCGTCGCCGTAGACGCGTCGTCCGGGACTGTAAGGATCCTGGACTGCAAACGTGAGTTTCCCGATGGGCTGGTGAGGAGAAAGATTCTCAGGCCAGAGGACGGAAGCATCCTCCACTGGCATTTGTTGGAGGTCAGTCAGTAACTGCGCGCGCAGCTCGTATTCCGCTGAATTGTTGCGAAAGAAATCGACCACAAGATCACGCAACGCGGAGTCTCCATCGGGCACAGGAGCCCCTTTGAGAGATCGGACCAACCCAGAAAGCGGCGCCACGCTGAGCTTCGCGACATGCGCCCCGAAGCGGAGCGCGGCCATTGAGTGAAACGTCTCGCCGAGAATGTGGGAATAGGGTACGGCTGCTACTGCGCGCAGAGACTCCGGCAACATATTGGCTGCATCACTCGGTTTCTCCGCGCCCGCAGGCTGGCCGGTGGGAGGACTCCCGGCAAGCTTTTCCATCATCTGTTGAAAGGCCCAGTAAGAAGCCACGTTGCCGAAAGGCATGACTGGATAGGTGACCAGCAGAAAATCCTGGTTATGGCCGGTATCTTCGGCGAGCACTTTGTTTCCGGTGACCCCAAGTACCTTGATCGCCATGCCGTATAGGGCTGGGATACGGTCGCTTTGCAAATCGCCGGGGGCAGTCGAAAGGCGCACGATGACCGGATACCGCTTTGGCATGGCGAATATCCCCTGGCGAAGGTGCTGCGGCAAATCCGGATAAACTTCGAGCTCACCCTTCAAGATACCGTGACTCTTTGCATGCGCATCGCGTACGGCATGACGGTGCTTGTCGAAGATCTTCCGGTTGACGCGGCCCATGGAGGCAACGATCAGCTCTGTGATTTCAGCCTCATCCGGTTGTATCTGTTCGATCGAGTCGCTGTAGGGCAGATAGTTCGAGTCACCCATCGGAGTTCCTCCGTGAATATCCTTAGGCTCGCAAGCCAGAATCGTTAGGTTCGCAAGATTGACGCGCTCAATCTCTAGGAGCCGGTCGAAAAATCTGCCGAAGCAGCGGTTTCTCGCTCAGCAGGTGAGCTTGCTAGCCATCGCAGCGCAGGCAGGCTCGGCACAAAGCCGTACTCTCCTCCGCGTGTGACCGTGAATCGCTCCATACCTTGAAGGCGGCGCCGAATGGGTTTCATCGGAATCGTAAAAGTGCCCGCACCAGTGTGTTCTCCTGCGATCGGATCTTCCTCTGTTCCTAATCCCAGGAAATTACCGGTGTTGATCCACTCCTTCTTGAGAAACTCGAAAGTCTCCGGAGCCTTCGCGCTGAGAAAAATAAAGAAGATGCCGCGTTCCTTGCCATCATCGTCCATGACGTTCTCGGGGAGCGGAGGGCCGTAGACGGTTCCATGCCGGATGATGCGGTGGATCTTCACATTGGTCATGACCTCGAGCGCAGTGTCTCGTGGATTCATCCTGCGGATGTGCGCCCCGATGGGGCATCGCAACCCTTTCGGGTCCTGCGCATAGGTAAAGTTATTCATCCGCTGGAGGTCCGAGCCGAGCTGCGGGTTGTCCTGCTCCGGAGCCAGCATAAGGGGGGCACCACTGGCCCACCTCCCAATCATCTTCGCTGCTAGCAGCTCCGCGCTCAGGGCCGAGGTGGCATTAGCTTTCAGGAATCGGCGAAACGCAGCAACCTTGGAATGCAATTTGCGAAAGCTGACAAAGGTCCCGTTGCGGCCTAACAAATCAGGCTGGGGCATTGCCAACATCCGTCCTGCTTCGCCGGGATAGCCGAAAATAAATTCCCCCGCAGCGATTGGTTCTTCATTATCCACGATGGGACTGACGTCGTTGCCGATGATGTTGGGAAAACTGATGCCGTCCTTATAACCGAAGGGAGTACGCTCGTCGGGACTCTGCGCGAAATCTTCGCGTGCCAGCAACTTTATACCCGGCAGCGAGACCAATACCGATCGCGCTTTTTGAAGATTGGCCTGAAAGATGTCATTGGTTGTGGAGAGCAGGGTGAGAGCGACATGAATGTCGCCAGTACCGAATGGCCGGTCCCAGTGTTCAGGAGAACTTTCACCCGTGTCGCCCACGCTGGAAGCGCGTGCTGCCATCCCATCGCGGAAGGCCGCTGGGAACGACGCGAGCGACGACTCCGGAACCTCAAGGGCAACCAGGCCTGCGTATGTGACGACGACCGCCATCCATGTTTCCTGTCGGCCATACTCTGCTGCCGACAGGACGTAGGGCCGAAGCTTGTTTAGAAGCTCGCGCCCTTGTGACGCATCCTCGATCTTCAATAAGACGTGGCATCCACAGTAAGGGGTGGGGCGGCGTTTCAGAATTATGCTCTGTATCGCTTCGCGTTCCAGCCTGGGCGCCGTCTGGTCAGTCCCCATTGTTTTCCTTGTCCACTGCCCAAGCCGTAAGACCGGTCTCAGTTTGCCGCGTCCAGCAGCCCGTCCACAGCAGCCGCGATTCGCTGCCCGCGCTTGAGCATGGGAACGGTCGCGTCAGGAATTGCAACATACCAGGCAGAAGCGGTGAGCTGATACTTGGCGATAAAGTCTTTCACCTGTGGCGAACGGGTTCCAGGCCAGCCATCCACCTCAGAGAAGACCAGATCGAGCGCATCGGGAATCAGGGTGGCGAAATCATTGATATAGCTATCCCAGTCGCCATCGTAAGTCGAAGCGAAGAGCAGCTTGGTATCGTTGTCAAGAAAGACAAAACGCATATCGTGTACCGAGCCGACTTTGCTGGTGGACGCGAACCGTCCCCCAGCCCCGGCGAAGATGGCGCGTAGCCGGGCTCCCCCGCCCTCTTTCAGCGGAGCGATGACAGTGAGCTCAGATACCTGTCCGTCGCGCATTCCAGCGCGATTGGCGGGCACAGAAGCGGTTGTCGATGGGGTAGAACCAGACATAGATGCTCCTCGGGAGAACGCGACAATCCTACCATCTCTTTATGATCCACGGATCAAGGCCGGTAGATATCGCGTTGTCTCTACAATTGCAGACTGAGGTTGCAGAATGAAAATCTTAGTTCTGGATCGTCCGCAACAGCTCCACGAGCTTGGGGGCTGCGATGTGCTGGTAGTCAGGCGACAGCAACCCATAGTCTTCAATTGAATCGTACTTCCGGCTGGCCCCGCTCGATTGTGCGCCGTTAAGTGCCCAATAACTCCAGCCAAGATCATTCTCTTTCATGTAGCGGATATACATCACGAACCAATCCGAGTTGGCCCCGCAGTCTAATGTTTGGCAGGTGCCAAACTCACCTACCCACAGGGGAATGCCGGGCTCGGCATGCAGCAGAAATCCGGCGTGTGCGTCATAGATCCGCTTCAACTCGTCGTAGCTGCCGAATGGATGATTAGAAATGTTGTATGCGTGAGGAGAATAGACCAGCCGGTCAGCGATTTTGAGTCGCATCGGAAGTTTGTCGAACCCGAGGAAGTTGGTCGAGTACTCCGGGCCCTCCACCATGATCAGCAGGAGGGGATTAGCCGCAAGCACCGCGTCGCCTCCGCGTTCCGCCGCGGCATGCCAGTCAAGCTTGGGATTCGTTCCTCCCCAAGTCGCGTGGTTACGGAGTTCGTTGCGCAGGTCTGCTCCGACAACCCAGCGCTCGCTCTTGTAGCGGCGGACAATCGTCTGCCAATCGGTAAGCCACTGGGACTCTGGATATTCAGCGTTGTACCAAAGACCGTTGCCATCGGTGTCATTGCAGCACCAGTCCGCTCTGCTTACATGGTTATCGAGGATCACCATGATATGGGCGTCAGCCAGCGCGCGCACGACCGCGTCCATAACCTCCATAGCGTGTTTGCCTCTGAATTGTGGGTTTGCTTTCACCGCATAATCCGGCACCTGAGGGTTGCGCTCCAGCGTCTCATTGGCCCAAGGCAGGCGCACGGAGTTCACGCCGAGGTCGGCAATCTCTTTCACAATGGTAGCCAGCGGAGCGTGATCCAGGCCTCCAGCAACAAAGTCCTGCTGATCGAAGCCGTACCAATTGACTGAAGTCAGCCTCACCCGATGACCCGCCGTATCGAGAATGTCATGACCGCTGGTGTGAAGAGGCGGCTCAGCTTGACGCAGCTGCGCTGTGGCCACAATAGACGTGAAAGCAAGACAGACAGAAGCGAATAACCGAACAAGCCCCGTTTGATTCCCCATACTATTCATGGATCGAAGCATAAACTACAAACGCGACACTTCGGGACAGGAGTCGAAAAGAGGAGAATTCGTATGATTTCAGATATGCCTTTGGTCTCCAAACGATTTCCGCGCGCTGCGAACTACAATCCCGACTGGGTTCTTGCCAGTGTCAGCGGTGCGGCTAATCCGCTGTGGCTGAGTGAGTGGCTCGCCGCAGCGATGGACTTGCGGCCCGGCATGCGTGTACTGGACCTGGGCTGCGGACGAGCTGCGTCGTCGATCTTCCTGCGGCGGGAATTCGGCGCGCAAGTTTGGGCAACGGACCTCTGGTTTAGCGCTTCGGAAAACCTGCAGCGCATCCGCGATGCAAGCGTTGAAGACGGCGTGTTTCCGATCCATGCCAATGCCAGGTCGTTGCCGTTCGCCGCCGAGTTCTTCGATGCCATCTTGTGCATCGATTCCTTCCCTTACTTCGGAACGGATGATCTCTACCTAAACTATCTCGCGCAGTTTGTGAAGCCGGGCGGCCAGGTGGGAATCGCAGGCGCTGGGCTGATCCGAGAAGTCGAGGCGCCACCTCCCGAGCATCTTCGCGCGTGGTGGACACCGGATCTGTGGTGCCTACACTCAGCGAACTGGTGGCGCCGGCACTGGGATCGTACAGGCATCATGGACATCGAGGTAGTTGATACTATGCCCGACGGTTGGCAGTTTTGGCTGGACTGGCACAAGGTGGTAGCTCCCAACAACCAATCGGAAATCGAGGCGCTTGAGGCTGATCAAGGCAAATACCTGGGTTACGTCCGCCTCGTCGGTCGCCGGCAAGGCAGCGTTAAGCTGGCGGATCACTTTGAAACT
>Ga0302324_100013593_pt1 | contig 16484 bp, 12 predicted proteins | sample Palsa_T0_1_FD_201949 | JGI IMG/M metagenome (GOLD analysis project Ga0302324, IMG submission 201949) | Peat permafrost microbial communities from Stordalen Mire near Abisko, Sweden - Palsa_T0_1 | ecosystem: Environmental > Terrestrial > Soil > Palsa > Peat permafrost | place: Sweden: Abisko...
GGGTGGCAGGAAGATGAGCTCTGGCGGCACGGCCGGGAGCTTGTCCCAGTCCCATCGGCCCACCATCGCCAGCCACACGTGGGTGAAGACCCGGGTCGACTCGACCCCGCCGTGCTCACGTACCCACATCGCCGCGCCGGACATGTGCGGGTCGCCAGGGTCGTCGCCGGCCAAGCGGAGGGCGACGTAGGCCTCCACGGTCGCCGAAAGCTCGCCCGGCCCGCCGTGGAAGGTCGCCCAGGGCCCGTCGGGGCGTTGCTGAGAGCGGATCCGGTTCGCGGCTCCGGTTAGCGTCTTTTGGTCCAGGATCCCAAGGAAGTGGCGGAGCAGGATGTCCTCTGCGTCCATGGTCACATTGGTCTCGAGCTCGCCCTTCCACCACCCCTCGGGCTCCTGGCGGGCCTTGAGGTGCTCGCACGCCAGAGCCAAGGCCTCGGCGGCGTCCCGTTCTACGCTCTCCGGGCCCGTGCCGGTGACGGTCACGTCGGTCACTTGCACGTCGCTCGTCGGGACGACCGCCGTGCCCGATCGGCCTGCGAGCTCGGGGTCGTCCGCAAGCAGGGTCATGACTCACGCTCCACTGCGTAAACCGCGAGGTCGGCAAGCTCCCGGCGCGGTACGGCCGATAGGCGGGCATGTTCGAGCGAGCCGAGACCGGCGTCGAGGTGGGCCTTTGCTCGGGCAGCTGTCCACTCCCGGCCGCCGCTGGCCTCGACCAGCCAGGTGGCCCGTGCAACCTCCTCGGGGGTGAGGGCCTTGGCCGGTGGGGGGGCCCAGTTGGGTACCCCGACGGCCGGCCCGTGCGTCTTGGCCTTGGCCGGCGTCGAGCTTTGCTCAAAAAGGAGCGCTCTGAGCTCATTGGCCTCGTCGTCGCCCGCTGCGAGCGCTGCGACTATCGGCATTGATTTCTTGCGCTGGCGGATATCGTTGCCGGCCGGCTTGCCTGTGGTAGCTGGATCCCCCCAAATCCCGAGCAGGTCGTCGACCGCCTGGAACGCCACCCCCAGATGCCGGCCGAAGTCGCGGAGCGCCTGCACGGTCGTGGGTGGTGCGCCGGCGAGGACCGCCCCGATCGAGGCCGCGCACCCGAGGAGCGCGCCCGTCTTTGCCGTCGACATGGCCATGCATTCTTCGACGCTCACCGACTGGCGTTTCTCGAATGCCAGGTCCTCGGCCTGGCCCGCGATCATCTCGGCCGTGGCCTCGCCCAGCGCCCGGGCAGCCGCCGGCCCCGCCTGGTTGCCGCAACCGAGCAAGACCTCTGTGGCAAGGGTTGAAAGCGCATCTCCGGCGATCAGGGCGACCGCTGGCCCCCAAAGTGCCCACACCGTGGGCCGGTGCCGGCGCTCGAGATCCCCGTCCATAAGGTCGTCGTGTATGAGGGAGAAATTGTGGACCAGCTCGACGGCAACGCCACCGGCGGCACCCACCTTGGCGTCGGCCCAAGCTGCCTCCGCTGAAAGGACCGACAGAGCGGCGCGGATCCCCTTCCCGCCCTTTACAGCGGCTGGGTTGCCGTCCGCGTCCGTCCAGCCGAGGTGGTAACTGACGACGTCACGGATGCCTGGAGCGAGCCGGTCGACAGCGTCCCGCATGGGCGGCATGGTCAACGAGCGTGCCCGTTCGAGCACTTCGGCGACCGAGTTGGTGGGCGTCACTTGACCTCCTGAAGTTTCCCCGGCTGCGGCCGGTCCGAAGTGAGCGGCGGCAGGCCGGAGCGTTGCCCGGCTGCGACGAGCACGGCGCGAGCCGCGCTGACCCCACTTCGCACAGCACTTTCCATGGTGGGTGGCCACCCCGTGGCCGTCCATGCCCCCGCCAGGACGAGCCCAGGCAGCAGCGTCCTCGTGGACGCCCGGTGCGCCGAGGAGCCCGGCGAAGCGCGGAACGTTGCATGGAGCTCTTTGGTAACGAACGTGCTGAGCACCTTCGCCTCCTTGGCGCGAGGGAAAAGATCCCTAAGTGCCTCGGTAATCTGGGCCCCCAGGTCCGCTGGGCGGGCCCCGGCGTACTTGTCTGCGGCGGACATCGATACCGCAAGGTATTGGCCTGTGCCGGCGCCCGACGACTCCGTGCGGTCGAATACCCATTGAGCTACCGTCCCGATCCCGGCCACGAAGGGCAAGTCGGTCACGCGGCGGTCGAAGTGGACGTGGACGTTGACTATTGGGGAGCTGCCCAGTTCGGACGGTCGGACATGAGCAGGCAAGGCCCCCGCAGGAAGCACGTTTTCGGTGGAGTAGTGGGGGAGGGCCACCACGACGCCGTCAGCGTGAGCCTCGCCACCTGCCGCCTGCACGGTGAACGAGCTCTCGCCGCGCCGAACCTGCTGGATCTCCTCCTCGAGGCGCACAGCAACGCCGTCCTTTCGAAGAGCGGTCGCTGCTCGCTCGCCGTGGAGCAGGCCGAGGGGCACCCGGCTCCAGCCGATGTCGCCGGCACTGCTCTCAGTGAGAAGGCCGGTTTGGAAGACCTTTGCCGCCATAGCCAGAGAGGCTTCGCGCGCCGGCAGGTTCACTGTGGGTAAGCAGATCACGTCCCAGAGGCCCGAGATAGCCTCCGGTCCCTGCCCATGCCTGACCAGCCAGGCCTCGAACGTCTCGTTGTCGAGGGCAGGGTCGTCCAGGTCGAGGCGTGCAAGAGCGAGCGCCGCCTGGGCAAATCGCGCACGGGCGCCGAAGGGGATGATGCCGTAGCCAAGGAGGGACCGTGCAAGGTGGAGCGGCGCGCGTACCCGGTCCCGCCGTAGCGACGCCTGGGCCACGCCGGGCCTCAGGACAGTCACGTCCAGGCGATCCTGCAGCTCCACGTCGTCTGCCGAACCGATCCGGCCCAGGAAGTCGAGGTAGGCCGTGCAGCACCGCAGGAAGACGTGCTGGCCGTTGTCCATCGACAGCCCATCATGGGAAAAGGACCACGTGAGGCCGCCGAGGTGCTTGCGCTTCTCGAAGAGCGTCACTGCCGCGCCTGCGTCGGCACAAGCCAATGCTGCCGAGATCCCGGCTAGGCCGCCGCCGACGACGGCAATCTGAGGGGCGCGGCCGGAGGTGCCGGACGGGCCAGCCATGCCGGGCACGCCAGTCACGCCACGTTCCTAGCTAGGGCCATCGCCGCCACGGTCGCCTTTTGACCCGCAGAAAGGCCGACCCGGCCTCGCAGCACGCTTTCAGGGTCGAGCCGGATCTTGTCGAGCAAACGTTGGTAGATCCCTGCCATTGCGGCGGTGCAGGCGCGGCTACGGCCATCGAGCAGTGGCAACAAGCGCAAGCCCTGCTCGTACCAGGCGCTCGCCCGGCCAGTTTCGAAGCAGATGAGCGCCATGATGTCGTCTGGCTTGCCGTCCAGCTCAGGGCTCACGCCGAAGCGGTCCAGGTCTTCGGTGGGTATGTACACCCGGCCCATGACGTCACGGTCTTCGAGCAAATCACGCAGGATATTGGTCAACTGGAGCGCGATCCCGAGCGCATCTGCCAACGGTCCCGCGGCTTGCGGGTCGCTGCTCCCATAGATCGCCAGGGACAGGCGCCCAACGCTGCCGGCGACCCGCCGGCAATACTCGACGAGCTCGTCGAAAGTGGCGTAGTGCCGCCCGGCGATGTCCCATTCACACCCCTCGACCAACTCCTGCAGGGCCTCTACCGGCAGCGCGAACTCGCGCGAGGCATCGGCAAGCGCGATCAGCACCGGGTCGCCAGGCGGCACCGCTGCCACCGGCAAGCCGCTTGCCGCGCCTGACAGTAGCGAAAGAGAAGCCCGGACTGCACCCAAAGCTGCAAGCTTGTCGTGGTCTTGCACTCTGTCCGTCTTATTGGGCGCCGTCTTGGCCGTCTGGTGAGGGAAGCCGGTCGCCGGCGGTCCGGCGATGCCGTCGCCCACGTCGTCGATCCTGCGCGCCATGGCATACAGAGCGCACATCGCGGAGCGTTTGCGAGGGGGTAGGAGCCGGATCCCGTAGTAGAAGTTGCGCGCCCGCGAGCGCGTGATCCTCTCGCAGTGCTTGTAGGCAAGGGCAACGGCGGCTTCGTTCAACCGGTCCCCCCGAGGTGCGCCTTGTTCCTCAGGTAGGCCGTGTTCCTCAGGTAGGCCGTGTTCCTCAGGTAGGCCATGTTCCCTAGGTAGGCCGTGTTCCCCAGGTAGGCCGTGTTCCCTAGGTAGGAGCGGCTGAGCAACCGGCCGAGATGGGAAGCGAACCGGACAGGCCCGGGCCGGCTCGGGTCGGCGTAAACGTCGAAATCGAGAGCGGCCAGACCGTCAAGGGCCGCATGCCCGCCCGCCACAAAGCTTGCGACGGCGAACCTCAAGCGGCCTTCAAGGCTTGCAACCAGCGGGGAACCCTCGTCGAGCATCCTCCGGGCTCGGGCAGCCTCGAACGCGAGCAACGCCCGGGATGCCACGGAAGCTCCGCCGGGAGCGCCCCGGCGGCCACGGTCGACGTAATCGGCAGGCGGCGGGACCAGCTCCTCGGCGGTTACCCCGAAGCGCCGCATGTCTTCCATGGGCAGGTAGACCCGGCCAACGATGGCGTCCTCGGCCACGTCTTGCCAGTGCTCGACGAGCTGCAGCGCGGTGCAAATGCTGTCCGACCACGCAATCCGCTCGGGTGTCGCGAACCCGAAGATGGCGAGCACCATCCGTCCGACCGGGTTGGCCGAGAGCTTGCAGTAGCCGACGAGGTCAACGAAGGTTTCGTACTGGGAGATGCTCTGGTCCTGACGGTTGGCCTGGACCAGGTCGAACAATGGCTCGGGGGCCAGGGTGAGCCTCCGCACAGTCTCGGCGATCGCGCTCACGAGGGGATGGATCTCCTCCTCGGCGCCCGGGCCGTGGGGGCTGAGCTCCAGGCGGAGCTGGCGCTCCACCTCGTCGAGCGCGGCGAGACGGTCACCCGCGTAGTCGTCACCCAACTGGTCCACCAGACGCGCCCAGCCGTAGAGCGCCATCAGGTCGGAGCGGAGGGCAGCTGGCAGCAGGCGTGAAGCGACGGGGAAGTTCTCGCTACCTGCCCGCCCGAGGACGAGGTAGTCGGGAGGCAAGTCGATTTTTGCCCCGCCCTCCCGGGACGGTGCCCGCGTCGCCGCTGCCGTCATCGCAAAGTCCCCTCTGCTGCTCGGGCCCCAACTACGAGCTGGGATCGTGGTGCAAACTGCCTGACCCACCGGTCATTTTAGACACCAAACGGAGGGCCGGCGCAAGTACCTATCCCTGGTTTGCTGTCGGCTCGCGATGTGAGCAGCGGGCGCGCAGCTGGTCCGGTATGGCTCAGCCAGTCCGTGCGGGCTTTTGCTGGAGGCCCCAATCGGGTGCGACGGCCCACTGCAAGACGGTGGCAAAGGCCGTCTCGATGACCTGGAGGCCCGCCGGGACCGGGTTGTCGGACAGCGGCCTTCCAGCCGCCTCGGCGAGGGTCCTCAGCACTCGCGCAGCGAGGATCTGGCTCGCGAAATCGCCTCGCGCCGCTCGCGCCCCGAGCTCCAGAAGGATAGGCATGGCCCTGGCGATCAGGCGGGCAAAAACCGAGGCGGTCTTGGCGGGATTGCTGGCAAGGCCCTCGGCGCCGCCGAGCTCGGCAACCGCTTGTGCGAAGCGTTCAGCGGTGTCCTGGCACAGGCTCTCGACGACCGCCGTGAAGAGCGCTTCTTTTGAGGAAAAGTGGCGGTAAACGGTGCCTTTGGCGACACCCGCGGCGGCGGCGATCTCGCTGACGGTTACGGCGGCGTAGCCCTTAGGTTCGGAGAAAAGCTTGAACGCCGCATCGATCAAGCGTTGCTGCGGTTCACCGGCGTTGTCGAGGAGGTCGGGAGGTAGAGGCCCTTTGCCCTCCAGGAGAGCAGGCAGGACTTCCTTGATCTGGCACAACGGCATCGCACGCTCCTCGCGGAGCTCACGGATGAGCTGCAACGCCCGTAGGTGGTGTTCTGAGTAGGCGAAGCGACCAGGGCGGGGCGCGGCGGGTGCCGGCAGCAGGCCGAGCCGGCGGTAATGGTGGACCGTGCTTGCTGGTACGCCGGAAAGCGATACGAGCGTGCGGAGAGTGAGCCGCGTTGCGCGCCCGCCGCTTGGTTGTCGTGCTCGAGGCATTCGGAGCGGCCCCCGGTGATCAAGTCCCTGCCTTGATTCAACTACACGAACTTGCGTAGGAGCCATCGCTTCACGCGGGTATAGGGCGGGTACATCAGCGGCAGCTCGCCGCGCTGGGGCCGGCGGAGCACTCCCTTTGCGTGACTGAAGGTGTCGAAGCCCGCCCGGCCGTGGTACGCGCCGATCCCGCTCGCTCCGACTCCTCCGAAAGGTAACCCGGGCACTGCGAGCTGGACGGCGTTGTGGTTCACGCAGACCGACCCCGATGATGTCCCCGAAATCACTCGCTCTATCAGTTCTTCGTCGACGGAGTAGACGTACAGCGCCAGCGGCTTGTCCCGCCTGTTCAGCTCGGAGAGCGCGTCATCGAGGCGGCTGTAGCTGAGCACCGGTAGGACGGGCCCGAATATCTCTTCCTCCATCACCGCGTCGTCCCAGTTGAGGTCCGCCAGCACCGTCGGTGCCAGGTAACGGTCGCTCGCGGCGGAACCCCCTCCCGTGACGACGCGTGCCTTGGTGGACTGCAGCATCTCGAGCAGCCTTGCCATGTGGGCGTGGTTCACCACACGCCCGAAGGCCCCGCTCTGGTGCGGGTCGCTGCCATAGAACTTGGTCAGGGTTTTCCCAATCGCTGCCAGCAGCGGCTCCTCTATACGGCTGTCAACAAGCACGTAGTCCGGCGCAACGCACGTCTGGCCTGCATTCAAGAACTTCGCCCAAACGATGCGGCGGGCCACAACCTCTACGTCCACCGCGTGGTCGACGATCGCCGGGTTCTTTCCTCCGAGCTCGAGAGTCACAGGGGTGACGTAACGAGCTGCCGCAGCCATGACCAGCCGGCCGATCTTGGCCCCACCAGTAAAGAAAACATGGTCCCATCGTTGCAGCAAGAGGCCCTCGGCGACATTGGGGCCACCTTCGACCACAGACACGGCTCGTTCGTCGAGGTAGGCGGGGAGGAGCCTGGCGAGGGTTGCCGATGTAGCAGGCGCGAGTTCGGACGGCTTCACCGCTACGGCGTTGCCGGCCGCCAGGGCGAAGGCGAGTGGGAGCACGACGCAGCGAACCGGGTAGTTCCAAGGGCCGATGACCAGGACTGCCCCGAGTGGTTCAGGCACGATCTCGGCCCGGCCGGGCCAGAGCCTCCAGGGCACCCGCACTCGGCGCGGGGCTGCCCACGCGTCGAGGTGGCGGAGGATCCCTTCGACGTCCCGGCGGACTGCGGCAACGTCTGTCAGCCAGCCCTCGAGCTCTGGCTTACCCAGGTCAGCTGCCATCGCGTCCGTGAGGGCCCCGGCGTCCTGGCGAAGTAGGCGCACCAAGCCGCCGAGCTGCTCGCGGCGCCAGCCCAGAGGGCGGGTCAGGCCCGTCGAGACGGTCGCACGAAGCTGTTCAGACAGGGTCATAAAAAATTTGCGGGCAAGCAATCAGATCCGCTCGCTGAGTCAACCCATGGGCACGCAAAGTGGTGATTTGGGGAACAGCAGAAACCCTGTACAACCCGGACCGAGGGTCGCCCCCCTTGGTCCTTGTGCCTGAGCGCACCCGTCGGGCAGCGATCAGGTCCTGATGCCGAGCTCGTCGATGCGGCTGCGCATCGCCTGTTCGTCCCGCTCGAAAACCCGTGCTAGGGCCCGCACGTCCTCTGAACGTATGGTTATGAGGCGGCCGTTGAAGTCGCCTCGCTGAATCTGGATCATCCCGATGTAGCGGCGTAGGACCTCGCGCTCAGGAGCATCCAAGCGCTCGAGGCGGGAAAGGTCGATCGTTATCGGGCCCCCACCAGGAGCGGCTGGTACACGGCTTTCCAGACCGAACTCGGGGTCACTTGACAGCTTGGGCAGGAGCTGGTCAACAGGGACGGCGTACAGGCGAGCGAGGCGTTGCAGGCGCAGGACCGAGATGATCCTTTCCCCCCGCTCGTAGGCCCCAAGCACCGATGCCTTGAACTCCCGGTCGGACTGCTCTTCGACAGCTTGGAGTGACAGCCCTTGCTGGCGACGTATGTTCCGGAGCCGTTCGCCGACGTGACGTGCGTAGGCGGGGGTCATCTCCTCCGTGATGCTCATCGTTTGTCTTCCATCTTTTGGTTCCGGCCCTCCCGTGGGAGCGTTTAGGTGTCAACACGAAGAGTAGCCAAGATCCGCTACGCAAAGTAGTGATTGTCACGGCGGCCAGCCGTTGAGGTTCCGCGGTTTCCCGGTGGCGCACCACGGGGCGGCTGCCGGCCACCTCGATCAGGGCATCAGACCTCCGTGGTCTGCTGCAGCACGACGAAATGGTGCCCTACCAGCGGCACAGTGCTGCTCGCTTCGATGATCTCGGGCTTGAAAGCCGGCCTGTCATCGCACGTGTCGAGGACGACGTGCCATGGTCCGCCCCATTTCTGGTCGGGGAGCCGGAACCCCAGCGGCTTCTCCCAGGCATTGAGGGCCAGGTAGAAGGACGCGTCGGGGACGAAGCGGCCATGGAGGTCAGGCTCGGAGGGTGAGGAGCCGTTCAGGAGCATCGCCAGCGACTGCGCGTACCCTGCCGCCCAGTCTGCGTCGGTCATCGGGAGCCCGTCAGGGCGGAACCATCCGATCTCGGCCTCAGCCGGTCTGGCACCGGGCTGGCGCAGCGGCCTGTCCTGGAAGAATCGCCGCCGCCGGAACACGGGGTGCGCCCGCCGCAGGTGGACCAGGGCCTGGGCCCATGCCAGGACGTCGGTACCGACGTTGTCCCAGTCGTACCAGGAGACCTCGTTGTCCTGGCAGTAGGCATTGTTGTTGCCGAGCTGGGTGCGGCCGATCTCATCTCCGCCGAGCAGCATTGGCACTCCGAGCGACAAGATAAGCGTCGTCAGGAGGTTGCGAACTTGGCGCTTGCGCAGCGCCACGATCACCAGATCTTCGCTCTGGCCTTCAACACCGCAGTTCCAGCTGCGGTTGTCGTCGGTGCCGTCCCGGTTGTTCTCGCCGTTCGCTTCGTTGTGCTTGGCGTTGTAGCTGACCATGTCGGCCATGGTGAAGCCATCGTGGGCGGTCACGAAGTTGACGCTGGCCCAGGGGCGCCGGCCGGTTGCCTCGTAGAGGTCGGGGCTGCCAGTGAGGCGGTGGGCGAGCTCCCCGATGGACTTACCCTGCTGGCGCCAGTAGTCCCGGACGGAGTCGCGGTACCGCCCGTTCCACTCGGACCACAGCACCGGGAAGTTCCCCACCTGGTAACCGCCCGAGCCCAGGTCCCACGGTTCGGCGATCAGCTTGATCTGGCTGATCACAGGGTCCTGATGGATCAGGTCGAAGAAAGCGGAAAGCCTGTCGACCTCGAGGAACTGTCTGGCCAGACTGGCCGCCAGGTCGAAACGGAAGCCGTCCACGTGCATTTCCAGGACCCAGTACCGAAGTGAGTCCATCAGGAGCTGAAGAGTGTTGGGGCTGCTGACGTTGAGGCTGTTGCCCGTGCCAGTCGTGTCCGAGTAGCGGCGCGGGTTGCTTGGGTCGAGGCGGTAGTAGCTCGGGTTGTCGAGGCCGCGGAACGACAACGTGGGGCCCGTGTGGTCCCCCTCGGCGGTGTGGTTGTAGACGACGTCGAGGATGACCTCTATGCCGGCGGCGTGCAGCGCGCGCACCATGGTCTTGAACTCGTTGACGACGCGCTGGCCTGCCCGGAACGCGTAACCGTTATGAGGGGCGAAAAAGCCAATTGAGTTATAGCCCCAGTAATTGCGCAGGCCCCGTTTTGCCAGATGGTGATCGTGGACGAACTGGTGGACGGGCATCAGTTCGACGGCGGTGACGCCAAGGCGCTGGAAATGCTCGATGATCGCCGGGTGAGCCAGCCCGGAGTAAGTGCCCCGATGGGCCGGCGGGACGTCAGGATGGCGCATCGTTAGGCCGCGAACATGGGTCTCGTAGATGATGGTGTCGTGCCAAGGCGTGCGCGGTTTGTGGTCGTCCGACCATTCGAACGCCGTGTCGACGACGATCGACTTCGGCATGGAGCTAGCCGAATCGGTCTCGTCCATCGTCGGGTCGTCGGCGTTTGGGAACTTGTAGCCGTAGACGGCAGGCCCCCAGACGACCTCGCCCGAAACGGCCTTGGCGTAAGGGTCGAGCAGGAGCTTGGCGTGGTTGGCCCGAAGCCCGAGCCCAGGGTCATAAGTCCCGCGCACCCTGTAGCCGTAGAGCTGGCCAGGCTCAGCTTCCTCCAGGTACCCGTGCCATACATAAGCGTCGACCTCGGGCAGTTCGTAGACGGTCTCGTTGCCAGACTCGTCGAACAGGCACAGGTCTACCGAGTCGGCGCTCTGCGAAAACACCGCGAAGTTAGTCCCGGCGCCGTCCCATGAGGCACCGAGCGGGTAAGGTTCGCCCGGAGTGATGGCGCTCGGCATGACGGGTCAGGCTACAGGTACCGCCGGTTGTTAAGCTTGGCGCCGTGGCAGGCACCCTCTCCGGGCTAAGGCCCGGCAACGAGACGCTCCTGTCAGGCTTCGAGCTGCAAGCGGGCCCCTCAACTGCGGCTCCCCGCTTGGCCCGTCCCATTGCCGTAGCGCACGCGCTAACGCTTGCGGTCGCGTTCGGAGCATGGGCTTACCTGGACCGCAATTTGTGGTTTTTTGGCGACGAGTGGGATTTCCTGACGAGGCGCGGTTTGCACGGCGCTTACTTCAGTATCTGGGCACCGCACAATGAGCATTGGTCGGTCCTCCCGATCCTGTTGTGGAGGGGCATATATTCGTTAGAGCACCTCTCGAGTTACTGGCCTTATTTGGTCCCCCTTTTATTGGCCCATGTTTTGGTCGTGCACCTTCTCTGGCGACGCTGCTTGCGTGAGGGGGCCGACCCGTGGGTGGCTACTGCGCTGGCCCTGCTCTTTGCCTTGCTCGGCGCCGGAGCGGAGGACCTCGCTTGGGCGTTTCAGATCGGTTTCGTTTCCTCTGTGCTGTTCGGGCTCCTGTCCATGGAGGTAGCCGAAGGACCGCCTTCCGCGGGGGACGCCCCCTTTCCGCTGGCCACCTTCCATGGTTCGGTTGCTTGGCGAGATGCAGCTACCGGCCTCCTGGCGCTGGCCGCTCTCATGTGCTCCACGGTGGGGGTTGCCGCCGGGGTCGCCCTTGGAGTTCTTCTCCTCGGCCGTTTTGGCTGGCAGCGCGCCTTGCGGGCCCTGGCCATGCCGGCAGGGGTGTTCCTGGTCTGGTTCGCGCTCGCCGGCCGTTCCGGTCTCAAAGCGACGGGGGACTATCTGGGCCTGTCTGTGTTCTCGAAGATCCCGACCTTTGTCGCGTCCAATTTGGCCTCCGACGTTGGCAAGACCGCCGGGTGGGCCAGGGGCGGGCAAGTGCTGGCTATAGCCGTGCTGGCTTGGGTGCTCTGGCGCTCGTGGGGGACCGATGGGCTCTTCAGGAGGCACCCTGCGGTGCTGGGCGGCGCTATCGCTGCCGTTGTCTTCTATGCGCTCGCAGCTGCCGGGCGCGACCGCATCAGTGCCACGGAGGCGCCACTACGTTACGGCTACATCGGGATCGCCTTTCTGTTGCCGACATTCGCCTTGATCCTGACGGGTGTGTGCAACCTATTCGGCCCGTCCAGGACGGGACCTGTTCGCGGCCATGCGCGTGAGGTAACGGCCGGTGCCGGTGCCGCTGCTGGTGCCCTCGGCGGTGCTGCTGCTGCTGGTGCTGGTGCCGTCGCCGCCGCTGCTGCTGCTGGTGCCGGTACCGCTGCTGGTGCCGTCGCCGCCGCTGCCGCCGCCGCTGCTGGTGCTGGTGCCGGTGCCGGTGCCTTCGGCGGTTCTGCTGCTGGTGCCGGTGCGCCCAGCGTTGGCGTCCGGCTGTGGCCTTACCTCCGGCTGGCCATCGTGGGCGTGGTACTCCTTGCGACGCTAAGCAACACGGTCGTGGGTATCAAGTTCGCCCGGAGCCGCACCGTGTACGTGCGCGGCCTGGAGAACCAGATCGTCACCAGCGCGGCGCTCCTCCAGAGCTCGGCTCAGATGGCCAAGGCTGTCGATAATTATCCCATCTGGGCAAGCGGTTTCGCGTCCGGGTACCTCACTCCCGAGGTTCTTGCGAGCCTCTACCGCGACCGGCTCTTGCCGAGGCCGAGCCGGGCCCAGATGACGCCCGCTGAGATCCTCAGCGACGAGAGCTGGCTGGACATCACTGATAAGCACTACCTGTTCCACGACGCCTTCCACTTGCTGAGCACTTTCGGGGTGAAGTGGTACGCGGTGCCGCCCCGTGCGCTATCGGGGGTAGGCGTCGAGGACAACGGTTTCGCAGTCAGGGCCATGGTCGGCTGGCCGAGGGGCCCCGGCGTCTGTGAGTGGGCCGTTACTACTGTGAGTATCCTTCGCCGCGAGTTCCCGTCCTCAGTTCGGTTCGGTCTCGCGCCCGGGTCGCCATCAGGCTCGCTTTGGCTCTCTCTCGGCAGCTCCGGCGGGAAGGTGCTCGCTTCGCTGGCCGCACCGTGGGGGACCGAGGGCTTGCCAGGGCCCGTGGCGCTGGAGGGCCAGGCACTCGAATTGAACTCCGGCCAGCAGGTCTGGGTGAACGACTCCGCCGGACGCGACAACCTAGTCCTCCAGTTGGCGGCCGGGAGTATTGCGGAGTTCTGCGGGTTGGCTGGCAGGCCGGGCCGCATTTCGTAGCCGGTGGCCGAGCGTCCGCCCGGGCCGGCGTGGGGCCCGGTACGCCGGGCCAGTGCCACGGGGGCCGGGACGCCGGGCCAGCGCCACGGGGGCCGGGACGCCGGGCCAGCGCCGATGGGGACCGCTGTCTCACGCGCTCTCGCCGGCTCTCGCCGGCTCGCGCCCGCTCTCGCGACGTTGTCGCCGTCGGCCAGCCCGGGCGCGGGCCATCTCGGCGCGGTCGCCCTGTCTCGGCGCGCCTCCAGCCTAAAACTGGCCTGTGGCACGCCGAAATAGGTCGGAGCCCGCCGAGAAACCCCAGCCACGACCACACCAACCACCCCATGATTGGCGGCCCTTTCGCCCTCGGCCAGCCCGGCCGCGGGCCATCTCGGTGCGGTCGTCCTGTCTCGGCGTCCCTCCAGCCCAAAACTGGCCTGTGGCAAGCCGAAATAGGTCGGAGCCCGCCGAGAAACCCCAGCCACGACCACACCAACGACCCATGCTTGGTGGGCCCTATCCCCGTCGGCACCCAGCTGCACGCGGCCCGAGGTTGCACGAAACCTCCAAATGTCGCTTCGAAATCGGTCCATCGGTCGCCCCCATGCGAATTTCTGGCACTTTCCGTGCCTGATATGGGGTTCGCGTTCCACATTCGCGGTTTTCAGTGCACTCCTACCCGCAGCGTCCCGACTAGTCCCCCGGACGCTCGGCCCCCGGGTGCTCCCAAGGAGGCCCGAGTGCCCCCAAGAAAGCCCCGGCGCTCCTAGGAAGTCAGCCCCACCAGAGCGCCGTCGCCACGATCACGTAAAGCGCGATCAGAGCGACCCCCTCCAGCCACGAGTACTCGCCGTCGTAAATGACCACTCCCACGACCACAACTGCGACCGCCAGAGCGGCAACGAGCAATGGTGGGAAAACGAGGGTGAGGTGCGCCGGCCCGATGAGAGGGCTCACCAATACCAGCACTGGCGTGAGGAAAAGCGTTATCTGGAGCGGACTGCTAAGGATCGTGCTTATTGCCAGATCCGGTCTGGCTTTCCAGGCGAAGCGGATGCCCGCCGCGTTCTCGACGGCGTTCGAGGCGATCGCCACGATGACCAACCCCGTGAAGACGGGCGAGATGCCTAGGGAGTGGGTGGCGGGGATCAGGGACGAAACGAACCAATCCGAGACAAAGCCTGAAGCGACTCCGGCCACCGCCAGCACGGTGATGGCCAGGCCGAGCGACCGGCCCCCCGCGCTCGGCCCCGTAAGCGAACTCGGGAGCGAACCCGTGAGTGAACCCGTGAGTGAACCCGGGGGCGAACCCGTGAGTGAACCCGTGAGTGGCCGTCCCTCAGTAGCCACGGGCGGCCCGGCGCCGCTCTGCGGCGCGCTCGTCTTCGCATAGGTTTGGGACTGGTCGGGCCCGCCTCGTAGCCAAAATGGGATACTGGCTACGTAGACGAGCAGCAGGACAGCGGCTGTGACGTCCGACAGGGCGGCCGTGTGGTGGACGGCAGGGGTGTCCAAGCGGGCTGCGAGGGTGGGCACCAGCGTGGCGCCGACGGCGAGCGTGAGCAAGGTGACCAGCATGCGGGGGGCCTCCGGCCGGAAGAGCTGGTCACCGTGGCGCGCCCCTCCGGTCAGGAAGGCCGCACCGAGGACGAGAAGAAGCGTCCCGAGTACAGAGCCGACCAGGGCGGCTTGGACCACGGTCGTGAGACCGGATCGGAGCGCGAAGATAGCCACCAGCAGCTCGGGAAGATTGCCGATGCTCGACTGAAGCAAACCTGTCGGGCCCGGGCCCAGGCGCTCGCCGATCTGTTCGATGGACTGGCCCACAAGGGCTGCGAGGAACCCCAGGGCGCAAGCTGAGACCGTGAAACGGACGACATCAGGGGCGCTTGCAGCCGCCATCACCCCGGACGCGACCGTGAAGATACCGGCGCCGGCGATTGCCAGGCGCTGCGAAGTCCCAAGGGCGTCGGTAGTGCTGGGCATGTCGTCGACCTGCGCCGACGTTACAGCGACGCCCGGCGCGACGTTGTACAGTGAGTTTCCGGCATCGCCCGGGCGGCGTGGCCGAGTGGTCCAGGCAAGGGCCTGCAAAGCCCTCTACAGCGGTTCGATTCCGCTCGCCGCCTCCAAGGTTCGGGCAGGTCAGAAAGAATGCCCACCCCAAGTAACCAGGACGTCCTAGTGTTCTATGGCGGGCTCTTTGGCACAACGATGGCGGACTGTCGAGGGCAGAGGGCATGGTCGGCGCCTCAGTGAGCGCAACGGCAGTGAATGCTGTCGTCCGGGTTTACCTCGCTAAGGCTCTAGTCCTGCTTCCACGAACGTTTGCCCGCTTGCAGACGGGAAGGGGTCATTCGGGCCCCGGGATCTCCGCGGGCAGCGAGCAAACGTTGCCTGCCGTGGTGACTAGCTCCGAACTTCGGTAGCTATTGGACGTGGGTACCTATTGGACGGCAGCCGACCAAACGGATGTGGTCACATCCTTCGACGTGCCCCCTACAAAACCGCTGACCACATAGAATATATTGCCCACCGCAGCGCCGGTGGGGATCGTGGCCACTGGCAACGGTGCCAGCCGCTGCCAGGTGTTCGACGATGGTGTGTAGAGCTCCACATCGGCTGTTTCGGATGGCGGAGGGCCTCCACCCGCGACGATGATCTGGCCGTCGGCGAGGGTGCCGACTGCTGGGTGGGAACCTTGGCTTGGCATAGGAGCTCTCTCCTGCCATGTGTTAGTAGCGGGGTTGTAGGCTTCGACCGTGCTGAGGGGGTTGCTGTTGTCGTCCAGCCCCCCGATCGCATAGAGATGGTTACCGGACCAGGCCACCCCGGGGCCCCAGCGTGCCGTCGGCATTGGGCGGCCCTGGGACCAGCGGTTAGTCCGGGGGTTGTAGATCTCTAGGGTGCCGACTACCCCTACCTCGTTTTCCCCACCCACGACATAGATGTGGCCCGCGTTGGCGACCGCGGCATTGCCGTCGTTGGAGTCCGGCAGGGGGGCAACGGTTTGCCATCTGCCCGAGCCCGGCGCGTAGGAAAGGACCGTTCTCACTGGGTTGCCTGCCGCGTTTAGCCCTGCGATCGCATATATCTTGCCGTCAAGGCCGGCGGCACCGAGGCAGCTACGAGGCGTTGGCAGCGGGGTGACCGTATTCCACTGCTTCGTCGGGGGGTCGTACGCCTCAACCGTGCTGAGGGCGCTCGCCTCTCCGGCGTTGTACCCACCTACAACGTAAATGTTCCCGTCCAAGACGGCGCTCGCCAAACAACCCCGCGCGGTGGGGATAGGCGGTTGCGAGGCCCAGGCCAGTGCGCCGGGCGGGGATGCCGCGACCGCGTTCGGCGCGCTTGCCCCAACCGCGGCGACTATAAGCGCGAGGGCGCTGACCTGAGCCGAGCGCCTAGGGTGGTCCCTCGACGTCATCAATTTTCTCATCACTTTCTCCTTTTGGGTATGGGATAATAGAGGTTGAGCTGGTTGCGGGTACTGGAACTTGGACAGCAAAGGGCCAGGTCGGCTCCTTGGCGGTCGTGATCGCTGCGGCTGAGTGCTGTGATCCGGCTTGCCTCGCTGAGGAGGCTCTCGCTCGGATGGGTGCTACTGGACCACAGCCGCCCAAACGGCCCTGGTTACAGACTGCCCGAGGGCAAAACCGCTGATCACATAGAACATATGGCCTGCCAACGCCCCCGTGGGGTCCGCACGCACCGGCAACGATGTCAGCTTCTGCCACTTGTTCGACGACGGTGTGTACAGCTCCACGGCGGCCGTCCCACTTGGAGGGCCTCCG
>Ga0302324_100013595_pt1 | contig 16483 bp, 15 predicted proteins | sample Palsa_T0_1_FD_201949 | JGI IMG/M metagenome (GOLD analysis project Ga0302324, IMG submission 201949) | Peat permafrost microbial communities from Stordalen Mire near Abisko, Sweden - Palsa_T0_1 | ecosystem: Environmental > Terrestrial > Soil > Palsa > Peat permafrost | place: Sweden: Abisko...
TATCAGCAGCGTCATCGGTTTATACTATTATCTGCGCTTGATTGTCATCATGATGAAACAGGATCAGGATACTATTTCCAGCGCTAAAGTCTTCAAGTTTTCTTCTGTTGTAGGCATATTGGCATTGACTGTTATAGGGGTTTTGATACTTTGGTTAGGAGTTAATCCCGGCTGGTTGATAAGCATGGTTAACAGCCTTCCCTAATTTTGGTCAGGTATATGTGTAAGAGACCACATCCCGTTCGGCCTTTTTATTTTTTAACTCCTTCGTTCATTGTCGGGGAACGATTCTTAGAAAATGTAATACCAATTTCGTCTTGGGTGCGCAGGTCACCGTCTATAAAACAGATTCATCACTGAATGCTTTTTACGTTGATACACCGCTCTTCGAGGAAATTTATATGCGAATCAGCCCAATATTTATGGATATGAAAATGATTTAGGCGTCAGCCTTACGTGAATAAGGGATAAACCAATTTAGCTAATGAAAAGCCTTTGATAAAAAATCAAAACTAAAGAACATGGAATATACTTGTCCAATGCATGCTGAGATAATTCGTGGAGAACCGGGGAGCTGCCCTATCTGCGGGATGGACTTAGTACCTAAAATCGTTCAAAAGGACAACGATGAAGAAGAGGCCGCCTATAAAGCAATGCTCAAAAAATTTTGGATTGCCGCGGCATTTACCACGCCGGTATTTCTGATCGCTATGAGCGGAACGGCAGGATTTCCTCTTTCGGCAATAGCGACTAATACCGCCTGGGGTTGGGTACAATTTATGTTGTCAACGCCTGTCTTATTTTATTGCAGCGGCGGATTCTTCAAGCGAGGGTATCTTTCAATAATACATTGCTCACCTAACATGTGGACGCTGATTTCCCTGGGATCTGGTGCAGCATATTTGTTAAGCATTGTCGTCTTGGTATTTCCTGGTGCATTTCCGGATCAATTTAAAGAGGATGGCGCGGTACATCTGTACTTCGAGGCAGCTACTGTAATCTTAACCCTTATTTTAATGGGGCAGGTGCTGGAAATGAAAGCGCGTGGTCAAACCAATAGTGCAATTCGGGCCTTATTGAATTTATCACCCCCGGAAGCTACTGTTATTAGAAACGGCCAGGAACAAAAAATTCCCTTAGAGCAGGTGAAATTAGGGGACATTCTAAAAATTAGACCTGGGGAGAAAATTCCTGTGGATGGTAAGCTCACCAAAGGCCATAGTTCTATTGATGAATCCATGATTACCGGTGAACCTGTCCCGGTAGAAAAAAATGAAGGTGATCCAGTAGTGGGCGGAACTGTTAATGGAACGAGTAGCTTTGAAATGGTAGCGCTGAAGATTGGATCAGATACGTTGCTGGCCCAGATTATTGATATGGTAAATAAAGCTAGCCGTTCGAAAGCTCCCATCCAGAATGTGGCTGATCGGATTTCCAGGTTTTTCGTACCTATTGTAGTACTCATCTCGCTCCTGTCATTTGCGACATGGGCCATATGGGGACCCCAGCCTGCTTTTGTATTTGCCTTTGCCAATGCAGTTGCCGTTCTCATAACTGCTTGCCCGTGTGCATTAGGTCTGGCAACACCAATGTCCATTATGGTTGGTACGGGCCGGGGGGCAAAGGCAGGAGTACTGATAAAAGATGCAAAAGTGATTGAGGAAATGGGGAAAGTCAATGTTCTGTTAATTGACAAGACTGGGACTCTGACAGAAGGAAAGCCATCACTTAGATCAGTAACAACATTTAATAACTTGGTGACCGAAGATGAGATCCTGTCAATTGCAGCGTCCCTGGAAACCAGCAGCGAACACCCATTGGCAGCGGCCATCGTGAAGGCAGCAAACGCGAAGAATCTCATTCTTGGTCGGGTGGAAAACTTTGAATCTATAACAGGTAAGGGTATCACGGGCACAGTTAATGATAAAAAGGTTTCCGTGGGTAATTCAATACTGCTCAAAGCCCAAAGCTTAACTTTAGAAGCAGCAAACGCGAAAGATGCTGAAGAAAAGCAATCCAGGGGTGAGACAGTAATGTATGTTGTGATCAATAGTCAACTTGTCGGGTATATAAGCGTTGGGGATCCCATAAAACAAAATTCAAAAAGCGCTGTCCGGGAGTTGCAACAGCAAGGTCTTAAAGTAATCATGCTGACAGGGGATAATAAAAATACTGCCAAGGGAGTGGCAGATGAACTGGGTCTGGACGGATATGAAGCCGAGTACCTGCCCGCTGATAAACTCAATAAAGTGAAAGGACTTCAACAAAATAAAAATATAGTTGCTATGGCGGGAGACGGGATTAACGATGCACCGGCGTTGGCACAAGCCAATGTTGGCATTGCAATGGGCACAGGTACCGATGCAGCGATTCAAAGTGCGGGGATAACATTAGTGAAAGGCGACCTACGTGGAATTATCAAAGCAAGAAAACTGAGTGAGGAGGTTATAAATAACATCAAGCAGAATTTATTTTTTGCATTTGTCTACAATGTAATTGGTATACCGATTGCGGCTGGTGTGTTGTATCCGTTTTTTGGACTACTGTTAAGCCCCATGCTGGCAGCACTTTTGATGAGCTTAAGTTCTGTTTCAGTAATCGTTAATAGTCTGAGGTTACGTACGAAGACAATTTGAAGAATCTCCCCGACACTTTAGAGCTCGGTTGTGTCTAGTGCCCACCTTTGTGCGGGTGCCGTGGATTGAAATTTTTATGAAACGAAAAATACAACGAACTATGTCGATCGAATTCACTCTGTAGTGGAATATGGAACAGTAATAACAACGGACAAAGATATTTTATTCATATCCGCCGATATTGAGCGATTCTCTGAGGATGGTAAATCGATCCTCAGTCTGTCTGTTCGAAGCCCAATGTATAAAAGTATGAAAGGAAAAAGAGTTGGTGAAATCTTCGAATATGAAGAAAACCCTATTGTATAAAAGAGATCTTTGGCTTTCCAGGCCACACAGTTTTAAGAATAGGATTGATTCGGAACCGGAACGTAGAATTTTATCCTCAACATTAACCTAGCCTGATCCACCTTTCATTCACGGTGCAGCAAAAAATAGCAAAAGGGGGACGAGTCGCTGCCAAATCTTCAGGCGCGATAATTATAGACTCATCTAATGTTCTATTCTCAAACCGTACGGTCGGTCTTCTAACTTATAACCGGTGTGACCTCCAGGATACGAATACCACATTGTAAGCTAAAACTGATATGGAAAAGAAGGAGAGGAAAGAGTTGAAAGAAAAGCTTCTTGTAGGATTCAAAAAGGTGGTTAAGGGCAATGATCTGCACGATCGATGGCGTGAATTGTAACCCAACCAGTCCGGATTCCTGTTTGACAATTCCGCGCTACGTGATCAGTACTTTTCACCTTGGCGCGCCTACATTTAAAGGTTGCTGATCAAGCTTTTGTTTTTGACCGGTTAGAAAAAGGTGATCAAGGGTTCTCGAAGCCACCTAAAAAATATGGATGGGGAGGTAGCGCTCAAGGTAGTCACGAGCACATTCAAAGTAGTCAGCGAAGAACTCAAAATTATCGACACAAAACACTGGACTCTATAGTGAATATTCCTAAAAAACACTAAAACATTTTGCTAAGCCAAAAAGCGATCTCCGGAGATACGATCGTTGAGAAAGCCATGAAGGATGCTGAAATGAAAATAACAAGTGCCAAGACTACTTGAAGTAATTTAATGACTAAGTATCGAAAGCGGTTTCTTGGAAGAAGAGAAGTTGTTAATGTAGCATGGAACAAAGTTAGAAGCACAATAACCATGACAGCCCATAAAGTCGGTAACGGATTAATATAATTGTCCATTAAAGTATAGACAATGTGAGACTGTAAACTGAACTGTGTCAAAGTGGAAAATTTACCAACTTTGACACAATATGGAAAAGAAAGAAGAACAATTCAATTTAGAAGAGATCAAGAAAAAAGCCCTGGAGCAATTCCGCTCGGGCAAATCGCTTTACGGTAAGGATGGAGCTTTCGCTCCGATGCTTAAAAGTTTCTTGGAAGCTGCTCTTGAAGGTGAACTAGATTCTCACCTGGACGAGACTGAGCGCAAAGACGGTAACCGTAAGAATGGAAAAACAAGTAAAACGCTCCAGACTTCCGATGGTCCCATAGAACTGGAGACCAGTCGTGATCGCAATGCCACCTTCGAACCCGAACTGGTCAAGAAACGCGAGACTGTTCTTGCCGACACCCTGGAGACAAAAATTCTGGGCATGTATGGATTGGGGATGAGTTTTCGGGATATCAGTGATAAAGACGGAATAAGTTAGGTGAATTAATAGTCCAAAACCGTCCGTATTTGTGTCCGTTTGTTTAAAACATTAGTGACGTAATATACTGATTTACAATACATTAAGTCAATAAAATAGAAATTCTCAGTAGCCCCGGTAGGAATCGAACCTACATCTTAAGAATCGGAATCTTAAATTCTATCCATTGAAATACGGAGCCATTCAATAGAAAATGCAAAGATAATCAATCTGCACAAAAATGGGTCGAAAAATCCTTCCTCGGCATCTAAAACCGCAATTCTTTTGACATAGAATTTCATTTTTTAAAACCCAAAAAATGAGTTTATTTGAGAAGGCGGACAAAAATCAAAAGGAAATCATGGACGGGAATGAATTTGACGCAATTGTAATCGGCTCGGGCATCAGCGGTGGCTGGGCAGCCAAGGAACTCTGCGAAAAAGGACTGAAAGTGATCATGCTCGAGCGCGGTCAAAACATCGAACATATTAAAGACTACGTCAACGCCACCAAAGCGCCCTGGGAATTTCCACACCGCGGAAAGGCTACCCGACAGCTCATCCACGATTATCCCGTTCTCAAAAGAGATTATCCCCTTAACGAAATCAATACCGACTGGTGGGCCAGCGACAAGGATTGTCCTTACACCGAGATCAAACGCTTTGACTGGTTTCGCGGCTATCACGTCGGCGGCCGATCACTCATGTGGGGAAAGCAGAGCTACCGGCTGAGCGATTTTGATTTTGAAGCCAATGCCAAAGAGGGAATCGCCGTCGACTGGCCTGTTCGATATGCGGAGATCGCGCCGTGGTATGATTACGTCGAACGTTTTGCAGGCATCAGCGGCAACCGGGATGGAATTCCGCAATTGCCAGACGGCCAGTTTCTTCCGGCCATGGAGATGACCTGCGTTGAGAAGGATGTATCGGCGCGGATAAAAGAATTTTACAAAGGCAAACGCCAGATGATCATCGGTCGGGCGGCACACGTCACCGGCCCTCTCGCTGGCCGCACGCAATGCCAATACAGAAATAAGTGCTCCCTCGGTTGTCCCTTCGGAGGTTATTTTAGCACACAGTCCTCCACGCTACCGGCTGCGGTCAAGACGGGCAATCTTACCTTGCGACCGTGGAGTATTGTTACAAAAATTATTTATGATAAAGACAAGAAAAAAGCGACGGGTGTAGAAGTGCTGGACGCAGAAACGAATAAGACCTACGAATATAAATCCAAAATCATTTTCTTAAATGCGTCGACCCTGAATTCGGCCTGGATTTTAATGAACTCGGCTACCGACATCTGGCCGGACGGACTCGGGAGCAGCAGCGGAGAATTGGGTCATAACCTGATGGATCACCACCTGGGTATCGGTATCGGAGGCAAGGTGGATGGATATGTTGACAAATATTATTATGGCAATCGTCCGAACGGAATTTATATACCCCGCTACCGCAACTTGTTTGACGACAAACGTGATTACCTGCGCGGCTTTGGATACCAGGGGAGCGCCAGCCGCGAGGGATGGAACCGTCATGTGGCAGAGTATACTATCGGAGTCGAACTTAAGGAAGCCCTTTCTGAACCCGGCGGCTGGACGATGGGGATCGGAGGGTTTGGCGAGATGCTTCCCTACCACGACAACCAGGTAACACTCGACAAAACAAAAAAAGACAAGTGGGGTCTAAATGTGCTGGCCATTGAGTGTGTGTTAAAAGAAAACGAACTGAAGATGCGCAAGGACATTCTCGCCGACGGCATCGAAATGCTGGAGGCTGCCGGCGTCAAGGCAGTCAAGGGCGCTGACGGCGATGGAACACCGGGAAGGGGAATCCATGAGATGGGAACGGCCCGCATGGGGCGCGACCCAAAAACCTCAGTGCTTAATAAATGGAATCAGGTCTGGGATGCGCCGAATGTCTATGTAACAGATGGATCATTCATGGTTTCGTCGGCCTGCCAGAACCCGTCGTTGACATACATGGCGATTACGGCACGCGCGGCGGATCATGCTGTGCGTGAGTTGAAAAAAATGAATCTCTAAATTGATGATCGTATGAACAGGAGAGATGCCATAGCCCGTGTAGGGTTACTTTTGGGAGGAACAGTCGTTGGTGCCGACGTATTCCTGAGCGGATGCAAAAAACGTACTGATCTGGCTGCCGTTGGTCTTGATTTTTCAACAGAGACCATTGGCTTTCTCGACGAAGTCGGAGAGACGATCCTTCCTGCTTCACCCGGCTCGCCGGGTGCCAAGGAAACCCAGATCGGTGAATTCATGAAACGCATCGTCACCGACTGCTACCCGGAAGAATATCAGCAAATCTTTGCAGCAGGGATCGGTAAATTGAAGGAGCTTTCCCAAAAAAAATATAATGAGGATTTTATGAACCTCACGGCTAACCAGAAACATGACTTGCTGGTAGACGTGGACAAGGAAAACAAAAACCACTCATCGCGAAAGAAATACAAGAGGGATTTTATGGACCTCACCACCAGCCAGAAACAGGATGTGCTGACGGAGGCCGACTGGGAAATGAAGAGCACATTACCAGCGAAGAAGGATGATTACCCGCATTATTTCGCGCTGATGAAACAACTGACACTTTGGGGCTACTTCACCTCTGAGCCAGGCTCCACCAAAGCATTGCGCTATCTTCCAATTCCCGGTAAATATGAAGGCTGTATCCCTTACAAAAAAGGTGACAAAGCCTGGTCCGCTACATGAGTTCACTTTACCCCAGCGCTCTTCAAAGGAGAGGCGAGAAAAGGAAAAGCGCTTGTCCCCCGGCGGGGAGTTTGGGTTATCTTATTATGCTCATCCTCCTTTTTCTAAGCTGCAACTCACAGAAATCTTACGATCTCATTTTACGTTCCGGCACAATTTATGACGGCCTCGGCGGTAAGCCCTATGCAGGTGACATAGCCATCAACGCCGATACGATTGCCTTCATCGGCGATTTATCCGGCGCCATTTCAAAAAAAGAACTTGATGCAAAAGGACTTGCAGTTTCACCCGGCTTTATCAACATGCTGAGCTGGGCCGACGGAAGCCTGCTTCAGGATGGCCGTTCGATGAGCGATATTAAACAAGGTGTAACACTTGAAGTCTTTGGGGAAGGATGGAGTCCGGGTCCCAGAAAAGACTCGACGAAATCGGCGCCGTGGAAATCACTAGGTCAGTATTTTGATTACCTTCAAAAGAAGGGAGCGAGTCCCAATTTTGCTTCCTTTGTCGGCGCCACCTCGGTACGGTCCATCGTGATCGGCTACGAAAACCGTAAGCCAACCACTCATGAGCTGGACGAAATGAAATCACTGGTTCGCCAGGCTATGGAGGAAGGCGCAATGGGACTTGGCTCGTCACTGATCTATGCGCCGGCGGATTATGCGTCGACGGAAGAACTCATCGAACTTTGTAAAGTAGTTTCGTCGTATGGCGGGATGTACATCACGCACATGCGGAGTGAAAGCGATAAGATTTATAGAGCGTTGAACGAGACCTTCCGGATCGCCAAAGAAGCCCGTGTTCCCGCCGAGATCTATCATTTGAAGATAAACCAAACGTGGAACTGGAACAAGATCGACACTGTGCTGGCCAAAATCGACAGCGCGCAGAAAGCCAGACTAAAGATATCGGCCGACATGTACACCTACAATGCCAGCGGCACATCCCTTACGGCCCGGCTTCCAACCTGGGTGCAGGAAGGAGGAAGTGCCGCCCTGCGCAAGCGGCTCCGGAATCCGGCGACGAGAAAAAAACTTCTGTCCGACATGGCCCGCGGTATTCCCACCAAAAACTCCGACCCGAAAGACGTGATGTTGTTGGGATTTCGTAAAGATTCACTCAACAAACTGTATAAGGGTAAGCGTCTCAGCGAGATCGCAAAGCAGCATGGTAAAAACGCCGACGAAACGATGTTGGATTTAATCGTTGCCGACAAATCCGACATCGGCTGTATATATTTTTTAATTTCCGAGCAGAACGTCGTGCGAATGCTGAAGCTTCCCTATGTCAGCATCTGTTCCGACGCGGGATCCGTTGCGGCGGAAGAACCGTACATCAACGAAGGCGCCCACCCGAGGGAATATGGAAGTTTTGCTAGGTTTTTAGGGAAATATGTTAGAGAAGAGAAATTAATTTCCCTGGAGGAAGCGGTCCGCAGGATGACATCCTGGCCCGCTTCTAATCTTAAAATTCACAAACGTGGAAGTCTGCGCACGGGCAATTATGCCGACATCGCTGTTTTTGATCCGCAACGAATAAAGGATCTTGCCACCTTTGATAAACCGCATCAGTATGCCGTGGGTATGGTGCATGTGGTCGTAAATGGCGTGCCGGTCTTAGTAAACGGTGAGCATACCGGAGCCAAACCCGGGAAATGTGTCCGGGGGCCTGGATGGAAAAGCCGATGAGATGAAAGACCTGTTTTCAAATCAGGCAGGAACCTATGCAGCTTTCCGTCCAACCTATCCCGACGAGCTCTACCAATTTATCTACAGCCGGCTTCATCATTTCGATGCCGCGTGGGATTGCGGCACCGGCAACGGACAGGTCGCCCGTGATCTGGCAAAGAAGTTCCGCACCGTTTTTGCGACGGATATCAGTGCAAAGCAGCTCGGGAATGCCTATCCGGCAGAAAACATTAGGTATTCACAGGCCGGGGAGGAGACCACCTTTAAGGATAACTCCATGGACCTTATCACCGTCGCGCAGGCGATCCATTGGTTCGATCGCGAAAAGTTTTACAAGGAGGTCAGGCGCGTGGCTAAAGAAGACGCCTTGTTGGCCGTGTGGGGATACGGTCTACTGAGCATAAATTCAGAACTCGATTTGCCGCTCCGTGATTTTTATTATAAACAAGTAGGACCGTACTGGGATCCGGAAAGGAAATTAATTGACGAGCAGTATCGAACAATTTCGTTTCCATTTAGCGAAATTAATGTACCCCGGTTCAATTTTTATTTCGAATGGACTATTGAAGAATTCCTGGGCTACCTGAACACCTGGTCATCGGTACAAAACTACAAACAAATCAATGGGATCAATCCCGTCGATGAATTGGCGGAGAGAATCCTTCCTATGTGGGGCCCAGAGAAGCGCACGATCACGTTTCCGTTGTTTGCGCGATTTGGGGAGATCGGTTGATTTTTTATATCTTTCAAAACCATGAAAAAACAGTTTATTTTTCTGCTCGCGATCATGTATTCAACAGCCGCCTATCCCCAGGGTAAGATCGTCGGAAAAATTAAAGAGGCGGTGACAAAAAACGATGCTGAAGCACACCTGATCTTTCTCGCATCCGATGAAATGCGCGGCCGGGGAACCGGCTCACCGGAGGCGGCGATTGCGGCCAACTATATCGCCACCCAGTTTGAGTTGGCGGGTCTCAGGACCGTGGGCGGTTCGAACACCTACTTTCAGGAAGTAGGATTGCAAAGGAGTCAACTTCCTAAAACGCTCGATTTGAAACTCGGCGACGACTACTTTAAATACAAAGACGATCTATTGCTGCTCAGAGGAAAGTCGCTGGCCTTTGAGGGAAATTTTGTTTTTGTGGGGTATGGAAATCCGGATGACTTCAATGGGGTAGATGTTAAAGGCAAAGTGGTTGTGGCGTATACCGGGAGTTCAGAGAAGAGTGATGCCCGCGAATCCCTTAGAAAAGTTTCCCGCGCAAAATATAAGCTGGTGCGGGAAAAGGGCGCCGTGGGACTTGTCGAAATAGTAATGTTTTCTGACATCCCGTGGCCCATTCTTTCCGGATTCTTTGGACCTCGTGTCTCCCTGGCAGATCCCACAGAGGTGGTTGATATTCCCCATCTGTTGTTAAAGAAATCAACGTCCGAAAGCATTAGTCATCTTGTCCAGCAAAAAACAGGCAGAGGCACCATCGTGGTTGACCTGACTGATCCGAAACCCATACCTGGGAAAAATGTAATCGGTCTTATTCAGGGTAAAGACGACAAGCTCAAACAAGAATACATTATCCTCTCCGCGCACTATGACCACCTGGGTGTTAGAAAGAACAATACACCGGATAGCATTTACAATGGCGCCCGTGACAATGCTCTTGGGACAACGGCAATTCTAGAAGCGGCGAAATTCTTTGCCAGGAACCCTCCCAGACGGTCGGTGCTGGTGATGGCACTATGTGCCGAAGAAGTGGGATTGCTTGGCAGTAATTGGTACGCCAACCATCCTCTTATCCCCCTCAAACAAACCGTCTACAATCTTGATTGCGATGGGGCGGGCTATAACGACAAAACCATTGTTACGCTGATTGATTTGAACCGGACGACCGCCGACGCGTTGCTGACAAAAGGCAGTTTAACATTTGGTCTTACCCTCAAGGGTGATCCCGTTCCGGACCAGGATCTTTACGAGCGCTCTGACAATTATAATTTTGCCGTGAAAGGAGTTCCGGCGGTTGATTTTTCTCCCGGAATTAAAAGTTTCGACGATGAACTCATGAAGTATTATCACCAGCCCCCCGATGAAGTCTCGTCCCTTGACTTTGACTACCTCGAGAAATTTTACCGGGCCTATGTGTACTCGGCTTATTTGATCGCCAATTCGCCCGAGAGGCCTTCCTGGAAAGCAGGTGACAAATTTGAAGAAGCGGGAAAAACGTTGTATGGAAGCAACTAACCTATTAAACAAACTCGCCGTTTCCGCGGCTAAAATAAACCATGAAAAAGCTGCTCTTTCTTCTCCTTGGCCTTTGCTTATTCGCGGCCTGTAAGAAACAGAAATTTGATGTCATTATCCGTCAGGGGACACTCTATGATGGATCGGGCCAAAGTCCCAGGGTGGCCGACCTCGGGATCAACGCCGACACCATTGCCTTTATTGGAGATCTCTCCAAGGCAACCGGGACAAAGGAAATCGATGCCAAGGGTTTGGCCGTTGCCCCGGGCTTCATCAACATGCTTAGCTGGGCCACAGAGTCACTCATCATTGATGGTAATTCTCAGGGCGACATTCGTCAGGGTGTGACGCTGGAGGTCATGGGCGAAGGAGGTTCCATGGGACCGCTCAATCCGAAGATGAAAGAAGAAGCCAAACAGGACATTAAGCGCGCAGGGCTGAATTATGATGTCGACTGGACCACATTGGATGAGTATCTGAGGTCGATTGAAAAAAAAGGGATATCCACCAATGTCGCCTCCTTCATTGGCGCAACGACGGTTCGCATCCATGAGTTGGGATATGATAATCGACCGGCTAAACCGGATGAACTGGAGCGGATGAAAGAACTTGTCCGGCAGGCGATGAAGGATGGCGCCATGGGCGTCGGATCCTCCCTGATTTACGCACCTGCTAATTATGCCCCGACGGAAGAGTTGATCGAACTATGCAAAGTGGCCGGAGAATATGGTGGCATGTATATTACCCACATGCGGAGTGAAGGAAATTCAATCCTGGCCGCCATTGATGAAACAATCCGGATTGCACGCGAGGGCAAACTGCCGGCGGAAATTTACCACTTGAAATTGGCGGGCAAGGATAATTGGAATAAACTCGATTCGGTCGTTGCCAGAATTGAAAAAGCGAACCGTGAAGGCCTGCATATTACCGCTGACATGTATACCTATGGGGCTGGCTCGACAGGTTTGGATGCGGCGATGCCGCCCTGGGTAGAGGAAGGGGGCATTAATCAAATGATCAAGCGATTGAAAGATCCTAAAATTCGCAAGAAAACGCTCGAAGAAATGCGTAAACCATCGACGAAATGGGAAAATCTTTTATACCTATCGGGAAGCCCCGATCGTGTTTTGCTTGTGGATTTCACAAATGATTCACTCAAGCGATTTACCGGCAAGACTCTCGCCGAAGTCTCCAGGATTTACGGAAAGTCGCCTGAGGAAACGGCGATGGATCTGGTGATGGCAGACAGCTCCCGGGTGGGCACGGTCTATTTTATGATGGATGAAGAAAACATTAAGCGGGAAGTCGCTTTGCCCTGGGTGAGCTTTGGGTCCGATGCGGGCTCACTTGCTCCGGAAGGATATTTTATTAAATCAAGTACTCATCCGAGAGCCTATGGAAACTTTTCGAAGTTGCTGGCTGAATATGTGCGCAAAGAAAAGGTGATTTCGCTGCAGGAAGCAGTGCGAAAACTGACGTTCTTACCGGCGTCAAACCTTAAAATCAAGAAACGTGGACTGCTGAAACCTGGGTATTTTGCCGATGTGGTCGTGTTTGATCCCGAAAAAATTCAGGACCACGCCACCTATGAAAAGCCGCATCAATACAGCACCGGGATGGTCGATGTATTCGTTAACGGGATTCAGGTATTGTCCGATGGAGAACACACGGGCGCACGACCTGGCCGGGTAGTGCGGGGATCCGCCTGGAAAGAGTTAAAATAAGCCAAAAATTAAGCGCAATGGAATTTGCAGCAAATGTCTTTGGCCGCGAGTTTTGAAGTACAAATGAAAATAGTACATTCATGCCCAACCACCAATAAACCCATACAATGAATTTTTCAGAAATCCTTTATCTTTTCAATCAGGGAAAGGGCTCCGCACGGAGTCACATGAAAAACCTTATTGAAATGGCCGCCGTTGACGGCAATTTTGACGATGTGGAATATGAACTGCTTAAAACGATCGCCAAACGAAATAGTATTTCGGAAGGCAAACTTAAAGAGATCAGGAAAAACCCTGAAGGCATAACGTTTGAAGTGCCCAATGACGGTTTTGAAAAATTTCACCAATTATATGACCTGGTCCATATGATGACCATTGACAATGCCATTCATTCAGAAGAAGCAAAGTTGTGTCACCTGTTTGCAATTAAATTTGGCTATCCCCGCGACAAGGTAAAGGAACTCATCGAGGCCATTAAAGCCAATATTGAAAACGGTCAGGACCACGAGGAAACCATGAAGCGTGTTAAGTTGATGATTAATTAAGCAGCCGGATTTCCTTGCTTTTTAGGAATTTCGCCGGGCTAGTGCCGATCCAATGATTATTTCCTAAACGTACCCTAAAATTTAGGGTTGGTACGTAGTCCCGAACCTACACTCCGATCAGCAAATGATGGTTGCATCGGCACTAGCGTGAGGAAATCACCTGTGGTAAATCGGTATAGTAAATTTCCGCCTCCAGGGAATAATGGTCCGATAGATCCTCATGACCCAGGCTCCAGGGTTTTTTGATGATTTTGACCTGCCGGTTGAAACAATTAACCCAAGCCCCGTTTTCCCGAACAAGGATATAGTCAATGAGGTCCATACCGGTTCCCTTTTCAACGTGCAAGTCATTGTTTTGACGGTCATATGTAAATTTATTTTCACTGTCCAATTCTCCGTCAGACGCATGCAACGCCGTCAACATAAAACGGTAACTTTCCGGGCATGCATTCTTGTCGATATTGAAATCGCCACACAGAATTTGCGGAACCCCCTCTTTTCTATTGGGCTTCAGAAGCCGCTCATAAAACTCAACACATTGGGCATGACGAAGCCACGTTTCCCCGGAATTCTGGAGATGAGTTCCAGCGATCTGTAGTGTTCTCCCGTTGACATCAAGCTCAACCAACAAGGCCCCTTTACGGGAAAGGGCATCCGTTCCGCATCTGCTTTTGAAAATAATGGATTGGTAAGCAACAATCGGATACTTGCTGAATAACCAAAGCCCGCTATTTGTTTTCAGGGAAAATAGTTTTTGATTGGCGGGGCCAACATGGTAGGGAAACTCAGTCTCCAGTAACCTTCTGATCTTATTCCGGGCCAGTGAACAAAAGGCTTCCTGGAATACAATTACGTCATAGTCGCTGGAAGCTAGACGTTTTCCGATGGCATCGGCCCGACGTCCGTTCTGGTTGGACAGAAAGCCGGGAAGCATATAAATATTCCAGGAAAGTATTTTAATTTTTTGAGATGACTTTTCCCGAACGGGTTGGCCTACTGAAACCCGACTAATGAGGACGCCTGCAGCGATCAGGAAAACTTTTATCATCAAAGGTTCTCGCCCTAAAAGTACCCACGCGTTGTTACCTGAGCATGAGGAGAACGTTACCGCTCTGTCATGATTCAAGGTTGTGGATGACCAGCGTCAACCCCAAACGTCAAATGACTCAACGTCCTGACACGTCAGGGCTCCGATACATTTTCACCTCGTCTGCGATAACTCAGAAAAGTCATCACGATAAAAAGAATTGCCACCAGGGCAAGGGCAACGCGCAGACTCTGCCATTGGGCCAAGAGGCCAATGATGGGAGGACCAAACAAGAATCCGGAATACCCAACTGTTGTTACCATGGCGAGAGCAACACCCGGGGATAGACTTTTTGTGTTTCCGGCCAGACTGTAAGCCATCGGCACTACGGGAGAAAGACCGATGCCGACAATAAAGAGTCCGGCAATCACGGCGAAAGGATGGATAATCAAGATGGCTAGGCTTAAACCGGCCGTAGCAACAATACCGCAAACGATCATCAGCGGCCGGTCTCCGAACCTTACCCTTGCTCCGTCACCAAAAACCCGCCCGATCGTCATAGCCATGGCAAATGCCGAGAGTCCAATCGGAGCCAACGCCTTATTAGCCAGGGCAACATTTTCCATATAGTTGGTGCTCCAGTCGGCCATGGCTCCTTCGCCGAGCATGCAACAAAAAGCAATTACGCCGATGCTGACCATGGCGGCGTTGGGCAATCGAAAGGCGGGTCCGCCATCGTTTCGGATCACCGGTTTGTCGTGGATGAGATAATAGCGCGCAATGTATACGGTAATTAAACTCAGAATCGTGATGACCAGAAAATGAATAAACAACCCGGCATTTATTTTGAGAAACAACGATCCCGCCACCGCACCGAGCATCATGCCTATACTAAAAAGAGCGTGGAATGAAGTCATAATGGGTTTGGCCAATAATTGCTCGACCATCACCGCCTGCGAGTTCATAGCGATGTCCAGCATGCCGGCGGAAATACCCATAAAGAAAAACAAAACGATGAGCGACCAGAGATTGGGCATTACGGGGATCAGCGGAATGAGGGCACAATAAAAAAAACCCGCAAGAATGGTAATCCGGCGGCTGCCATTGCGAACGATGAGCCAACCGGTAAAGGGCATGGCCAACAAAGCGCCAACTGAAGAAGAGAGAAGAACGAGCCCGACCACTCCGTTATCGATTGCAAACTGCTCCTGGATATCGGGCAATCGTGAAAAGTAGTTGGCATGCACGAAGCCGTTAAGAAAGAAAATAATCTTGACAGCGAGTCGGGACGGAGACACGTAATTAGTAATTCGTTGCGAAGGTAAGAAATTATTCGGTAGGCAGGCGAGCCGGGTCGTCGACAAAGACAAAACCCTGGGCATCATCACCTTCATAAAAATCCACGACCTTACCGATCAGGTACAGCGTATGTTTCTTGTCCACATAGACAGGTATGCCTTCGAGGACATACGTGAGATCGGAATGCTTTTTTTTGTCGAAGCCGATAATGAGTGAAACACCGCTGCATCCATGGCCACCTCGTGCGCCAAGCCGGAGCCCGTAATCCGGAGGAATATTCTTTGTCTGCATGATCTTACGGACTTCATCTGCCGCTTTGGGCGACAATTTGACCGGCTGAAGGCTATCGAACATATTTAAGGAGTCGGGATTGAACATTAAAATTACTTAAATTTCGAACATGTTTGGAACGAAATAAATTTTATGGAAGCCCTTATTGAGTTTGGAAAAATTCTGTTGCCTGCGGCGGTGATGCTGTATGCCATGTATTTAGTGGTGCGGTCGTTTATCACCAAGGAAATTGAAATGAAAAAACTGGAGGTGCGCACCCGCAGCATTGAAACTATTTTACCTGCCCGGCTTCAGGCCTATGAACGGATCACGTTGTTCCTGGAGCGCATATCGCCTCAGAACCTTTTGCTTCGCCTGAGTGACGCTACCTATTCTGCACGCGATTTTCAAAAACTATTGCTGGATGAAATCCGGAACGAATACAATCACAATGTGTCGCAGCAAGTGTATATGAGCGAAGACGTATGGAACATGGTAAGAAATGCCAAGGAAGACTTATCGGTGTTGATCAATGAAGCGGCGTCGTACATGACGACTGATTCAAAAAGTATTGATTTGTCAAAAAAAATATTTGAGATAGCGCTCGATAAAAAAGTTGACCCGATCGGGCATGCCCTCAGTGAAGTGAAGAAGGAAATTCAGCAAACTTTTTAGTCATGAAAACCGCCCTAT
>Ga0302324_100013596_pt1 | contig 16483 bp, 28 predicted proteins | sample Palsa_T0_1_FD_201949 | JGI IMG/M metagenome (GOLD analysis project Ga0302324, IMG submission 201949) | Peat permafrost microbial communities from Stordalen Mire near Abisko, Sweden - Palsa_T0_1 | ecosystem: Environmental > Terrestrial > Soil > Palsa > Peat permafrost | place: Sweden: Abisko...
GATCCTGTCATTACCACGACGTGGGCAATCGGCTTAACGTCATTTAACTTTCGTAGTTCCGTGACGCCATTTGACAATCGCATCAGAGGCGAAAGTCAATGGCATTCCTTGATTTTATGAAAAACCGGACACAGGCGCAACAGCCTGTTTCCCAAACAGCACAGACGCAGAAGCCGGAAACCGCGAAGCCAATGTACGCCCAAGAGGAGGTGAACGACAAGGCGACCCGGCCGCGCGTGGAACGGATGTCCAAGGATCAGCTATCGAAAGCGCAGGAGATCGGGGCGCGGTTTGAGGCGGCCACAAAGCACCTGAATCAAAACGTCCCGAGTCCACCCGCTGGCCCTGCCGATGGCGCTACCAGTCCGGAGCCCTCGCGCCAGAACATGATGAACCAGGATAAGACGGCTCCGGCGCTGAGCCCTACCAGCATGCAGGCGGGCAAAACGGCGCCGGAGAAACCTGCGGAGAAGACGCCCGAGAAGGGCCGCCCCGATACCTTGCCACGGCCAAAGCCTTCCTGGGAGCGCTAGGCATTCGACAGGGAGTGATGTATGTCCGTCTCTAACTCATCGCATAATCGCCTTATCGCAGCGGCCTCGGCCGGATCAATAGACTCTCCTTCGGCGTGGGGCAAGGCGTCGCCAAACCGATCGATCTGGCGGCGAGTGCGCTCAATGAACGCCAGACCTTCGGCGAATGTCATGGCGGAAGTGTTCTCCGAGAAACGGAGCACCTGTGGCATAAGAACCTCCCGTTGCCTATTTTCGCTGCGAATAGTACCAGCAACGCGCATTAGACGCAATCGGATCTGCGGCCAAAACCGATTGATCGCGGCGCTCGCCAGACGGGAAAGTCAGAAGCGCATCATGCTTCGATCCGGGAAACGCGTCAGCATCCTTGGGCTACGCAAGGGGACACGTCTATACTTTTTTATTTTTTTTACGGCTCATGTTTTTTCGGGTTGCCGTTCTCTCGTTTTGGTTGTATCGGAGTGAACTCACTGCGCGGTGACCAGCCATGATTTTCATCAACCATATTAAGAGCGCGAAGTCGGCGAAGGAATATTACTCGCAGCACATTTCGCCTGGCGATTATTTCAATAAAGACAGCGCCGAGATGAAGGGCGTCTGGCACGGGCGCGGCGCCGAAATGCTCGGTCTCAAAGGCGAGGTGGAGCAGGCCGATTTCTTCCGGCTTTGCGAAAACATCAACCCCGCGACGGGCGAGCAACTGACGCCGCGGACGAATGATGACCGCCGCGTTCTGACCGACATCACGCTAGACGCGCCAAAATCCGTGACACTCGCGTATGAGTTGGGCGGCGATAACGGCGGCGGGGACTCCCGCATCCTCACGGCGATGCGGGAATCCGCGCGCGAAACGATGGCGGAAATCGAAGCAGCCGTGCAAACGCGCGTGAGGAAGGACGGCGCTGATACGGATCGTCCCACCGGCAATATGATTTGGGCGGAGCACGTTCACCGCACGACCCGTCCCGTGGATGGAATACCGGACGCGCAGCTTCATATTCACGCCACCGTCCTGAACGCGACTTTCGATTCAGTGGAGGGTAAATGGAAAGCGATCCAGCTCGGCGATATCGTCCGGGACAAAGGCTATTATCAGGCCGCTTTTCATAGCCGCCTGGCATCGAAGCTCAAGGATCTCGGATATGGCATAGAAAAAGACGGCAGAAGCTTCAAGCTCGCCGGGATTGAGCGCAGCACGGTTGAGAAATTCTCGCGCCGGACTGCGGTAATCGAGGCTGAAGCCGAAAGGCTCGGCGCCCGTGACCCCGCCGTGAAACGCAATCTCGGACGAAAGACGCGGGAGAGGAAAGGCAAGGATCGCGCCACGATGCCGGAATTGCGCGCGGAGTGGGACAGCCGCCTGACGCCGCAAGAGCGTCTGGCGATAAACACGGCGGGGGGGGGATGGGCCAAAGGCGACGCCGCGATAACGCCTGCCCAGGCGAAGGAATACGCGCTGGAGCATTCGTTCCAGAATGCGTCCGCCGTTTCCGAGAAGCGCCTTAAGGCCGAAGCATTAGCCTATGCGGTCGGGTCGGTCAAGCCCGAAGATGTTGCCGATATAGCACAGCACCGGGAGGTGATCGCGCGGCAGCACGATGGGCAATTATTCACGACCACGAAAACCGTCCTGCGCGACGAAGTGGCGATGCTTGAATTCGCTAAAGGCGGGCAGCGGAAGTTTAGTCCTTTTATTAAGACGCTCGACGATAAAGCGCTCGCCGGTCTTTCAGCGGAGCAAACGAAAGCGGCGCTGCATGTTCTTACGAGCCGCGACACCGTGACTGGCGTCGTCGGTAAGGCCGGCACGGGCAAAACCCGCATGATGCGGACCACGGTTGACGCTATTGAGGGCGAATCCGGGAAGCAGGTCTTTGTATTCGCACCTTCTTCTCAGGCGTCCAGGGGTGTTCTTAAGAAAGAAGGATTTTCAAACGCCGAGACGCTCGAAATGCTCCTGCGCAACGAGAAGCTTCAGGAACAGACCAAAGGCCAGGTGCTCTGGGTAGATGAAGCGGGCCTCATAAGCAGCCGCGATATGCGCCGGTTGATGGACGTGGCCAAGAAGGGCGATAACCGCGTCATTCTCTCGGGCGACTACACGCAGCATTCGAGCGTGGAGGCCGGGGATGCATTGCGGCTTCTTGAAAAGGAAGCCGGAGTGAGGCTCGCGCGTTTAACCGAAATCCGCCGCCAGACCGACCCTCGATATAAGAAGGCGGTCGAGGCCATCGCGCAAGGCTCAGGCAAAGCCGCGCAAAAGGGATTCGACGCGCTGGACGATATGGGCTCAATTATCGAAGCCAAAGGCGAAGAGCGCCACGCCATGCTCGTGGCGATTACCTGAAAGCCCAGGAGGAAGGCAAGAGCGCGCTATTGATCGCGCCGACAAAGGCAGAAGGGCAGAAGCTTACCGATGAGCTGCGGGCCGCACTCAAGGAACGTGGCGCGATCGGACAAGAGCGCGAATTCATTGCCCGCCGTTCGACCGGCTGGACGGATGCGCAAAAGGGCGATGTCCGCAATTACGAACCCGGCCTGGTCGTGGAGGTTCACCAGAACATTAAGGCCGCCGGGCGCGGACAAAAGGGTTTCGTGCGCGGGGAGAAGGCTGTTGTTGCTCAGGATGACGGCGGCGTTTACCTGCAAAAGACGGATGGCGCGCGCGCAACGCTCCCGCTTGGCCAGACAGACCGTTTCGAAGTGTATCGCGCAGGGGCAATTGCCATTGGCCGCGGCGACCGTATCCGCATTACCAAGAACGGCGATGCGAAGGTCGAGGGACAAACGAAAGGCGCGCGACTCAATAACGGCGACATCTTCACGGTCGAGGGCTTCACGAAAGAGGGCGACATCCGTCTGGAAAACGGCAAGCTTCTGCCCAAAGACTGGGGCCACATGCAGCTCGGTTATGTCGATACCAGCTACGCCAGCCAGGGCAAAACGGTAGACCGCGTATTCATCGCCACGGGCAGCGAATCGCTCCCGGCGACGAACCAACAGCAATGGTACGTATCGGTCTCGCGCGGCCGTGAAATGGCCAAGGTTTATGTCGATTCCAAAGAAGACGTGCGCGACGCGATCGCGCGCGCCGGGGAGCGTCTTTCGGCGGTGGAACTGACGCGCGCAAGGCTGGCGAATAACTGGCGGCAGCGGTTCTCCCAATCGTTCGAGCGCAACCGGATAGGCCGTTTCCTGAAGAACCGCGCCAATGCCATCGCCGATTACTGGAAAGAGAGGGGACGGCAGAAGGACGTGAGCTATGCCTGAGACGAAAAGCCGGTTTCTCAATAAGATTCTGGAAACAAAAGACGCGGAGCCCGATGCCGCGAGGAGCTACACCAGCGAGCGCCAGCACGCGGCGCAGGCGTTTAATCTCCACGTCGAGCGCAGGGACGGGCGTCGTTCGGAAGGCTTCGCCTGGTCGCATTACGCGGGCTACCAGTGGACGGATGAAGGTGATCACGAAAGGCTCATCGTCGTCTTTGGCGCGCGCGCGGTCGAGATCGAGGGCCGTAACCTCGGCGTGCTGGTGGAGGAGATCCGCGAGGGCCAGCTCAACAGTGTCCGGGAACTGGCCTCCGGCAAGACCATGCTGCTCGCGCAGGCCAATCCCGATAACGATCCCGTTATCGCGAGCGTGAAGTCATACCCGGATTTCGACGAGGTGCTGAAGGGAATTAAAGGAGAAGACGAACGTGAAACTGGACATGCTGGACGCCTTAGGCGATGACGATTTGCGGGCGGTGAACGCGCGCTGCTTCGAACTGCTCAAACAGCACGATACGCAGCGGAAGGAAAAAGCCCTGTCGGAAGCGCGGACGCTTCTGGAATCCGTGGGCTTGAATCTCAAAGACCTGGCCAGGAAAGCGCCCGCGCCTAAATCCAAAGGCCCGGTGTACCACGCGGGGCGCGCGTACCAGCACCCGGCGAATAAAGCCCTGGTCTGGCCGGGCAAGGGCAAAAAGCCCGCTTGGCTCGCGGCGCTGGAAATGGAAGGCGGAAAAGCCGTCGAGATCGAACGAGATGTGGTTGGAAGTAAGAAGAATTGAGGTAATCCATGAGAGCAGTTAACCTATTTACGAGCCTGGCTGCGGCCAGAGCTTCCGGGGTGTGTTTCCTATTATGCGGACTCGCACTCATTAACGGCAGGGTTGCAAGCGCGCAACCGGGTGAATCAACCATTGCCAACGGCCTGCCGGATTTGCAAGGTCTTTGGCAGGTGTATGACCCGCGCAATTTCGGTAAGGTGGTGGCGAGTTTTAACATCGCACAGTCCGGCAACCGATTGACCTTGCGGGTTCTTCCTGAAGGAAAACCGGCGGCGGTCGTCTTTGAGGGGACGTTCGAGAGCAACACGGCAATAGCCGGGCGGGCGCTCGACACGAAATCACCGCCGGACAACCCGCGATGGGGGCCGCTGACGGTAGTGGTCAAAGACGCTAACCATCTGCTGCTTGACGCCGGCCTCGTCCTGACCCGGACAAACCGGCAACAGGCTGCCTCCTTCAACCAGACACGCCGGTTTTCGCAATCAGCGCTTCCCGCGAGGCCGTTTAATCTGAATGGCCAATGGAGTTTTGAAGATGGGTATCGCGTGACGCTGAGAGTGACCAATGGTGAGATTACGATGACCTCGGCGGACGCTCATCGGTTCATGTTCCTGCGAGGTACATATGCCAGCAATCCTGATATCGCGGTAAAGGCTTGGGAACGCCACTCGAATCCGGACAACCCGACATGGATTGACAGAAAGATTGTCGTGGAAAGCCCGGACGTTATAAGAGTCGATAAGGAACTCGTCTACCGGGTATCAAAACCACAAAGCCACGACATCCCTTGCGACGCGCAAAACACCAATCACGTGACGGGTCAGTATGCCTATGTCAGAGGAGCTACGGCCTTGTCCGAGAAGGACTACAGGACAGCGCGGTGCTGGCTCACGATCGCGGCGGACTGGGAAATCCCCGCGGCGCAGAGTACGCTGGCGGCCCTAATCATCAGGGGAGATGATGGCGTTCCGCCGGACTATGCGCGTGCGTTTGAGCTGGCGGGCAGGAGCGCGCAGTACGGGGATGTGGACGGACAGTATCAACTGGCCGCGATGTACCAGGCCGGAAAAGGGACGCCGCAGGACGCGCAAAAGGCGCGGGCCTGGCGCCGGAAAGCGGAAGAAACCGCCCAGATACAGGCGGCGATGAGTCCTGAAGGCGTGGCCAAGAGTCTTGGAATGGTCTTGGGAATGGCGGGGTCGATGCTGGATTTTGATTTGAACATGACGCCGACCAGTTGCTACTCGCAACAGGTTCTCGGCAACAGGCCAACATCGGCGTGCCATCAGTAACGAAACAGGCGGGGCCGCGTCGACAGCGCGGTCCCGTCAAGAAATGATTGAGTGTTCGGCGTGTTTGGCTATATTCACGCGATGGAACGCGAAGCTCGCAAACGACGGCTCGAACGCTTCTCCCGGAATGAGCGGATATTTCCGGGCGGAGAACATGAGACCGGCCATTGCGGCGCCTGCGCGCGCATCATCGCCGAGCGGTTCGGCGGTGAGGTGCGTGGATATTGGCATGAAGATAACCCCGTGGCTCGGGTCGGAGAGGTCGAAGGCGGCCACGATTTCGCCATTACGCCGGATCGGTTTCTGGTCGATCCATGGTTATTCCACTATTACGCCGAAACGCCGGTCCTCGACCTGACGGAACCCGCCGGACAAGCCGAAGCCACCGCGCGATACGGGCCGGAGGAGAAGTGGGAACGGGTGCCGTCGCGGGATAGGCTGAGCTGTCGCAGGCGAAGTCCAGCGAGCGGCGGACACGGTAGGTTCCGTGCTTTGGGTGGCGTATATACTGAACAGAATCTATGCGCCGCAACCTCTGGAATATTGGTCTTGTTGCCGCTCTAAGCGTCGCGCTGGTCAGGCCCGCGCGGGCCGAAACGTTCGACACGCTCGGCAAGGAGATCATTGCCGGAATCGTCGTGGTCAGCGCCGCTGTCACGGTAGGCATTATTCTTATCATCCTTCATGAAAAACACAAAACCGGGACGATTACCGGGTGTGTGGCGTCCGGCGCAAGCGCGATGAACATCACGGATGAAAAGGACAAACGGATTTACGCTCTGTCTGGCGATCCTGTGGGTATCAAGCCCGGTGACCGGATGACGCTCGAGGGCAAGCGCCGGGGAAAGATATTCGAGGCGCGTAGCGTGATCAAGGACTTCGGCGTCTGCCAGCCCTGATTACGCCACCGGCAATTGGGGAGGTGCGTGATTACGAAGTCGCGTTCTTGCCTATCGCTTGTTATTCCCCTATTACGGTGAAAAGACGGTGCTCGAAATGGGAGCGCCCGAAGCCCGCGCTGAAGCGCCGGCCAGAAACGGCTCGCGGGAACACTGGAGGTGGATGCCGGATTGGCGGGCGAGAAGAACGAGTGTCCGTAATAGAGAGCGGTAAGAGATTTCGGCGCCATACGCCGTATTTGTGGTGGAGAGCCGCGAAACGTTACACCTGTCGGAGAATCCGGAAGGCTGGCGCGATACAGGACCAAGCAAGACTGGAAGTCTCTGCCGTCGCGGGAAGCGTTGGCGCGCGTGTTGCGGGCGCGTGCGGGATCTCGACGTTGATTTCGGATACGATAGGGTCATGATTCAGGCCCCCGTGGGTCTCCCATCACCTCCACGAATTCAGGCGGCAGAATGCAGTTGGCGGGAGACGCTCCAAACATCGGCGCTATCTGTCCCGGCCTATATCCTGCGAGCCCGCAGCCGATTGCCGTTACCTGAAATGTCATTTCCGGGTGAGAATGGGCGAAAGCTTTGAAATCTTCCACATAACGGCGAATTTCTTCAAGCGGCAGCGATTTCAGGCGCGCGTCCTTGGTGGGTATCGCGTAGCTGTTGCCTTGCAGGCCCACGCCTTGGCCATAAATAGCGCCGTGATGCTGGCGGGCATACAATGCCGCGCCTTTGCCGTGCCTGCCCGCCAGATTCGAGCCGAAGACGAATATCACGGCGCGGCCTCCGGTGGGCTGGTGGTCGGTTTGCAGCGCTCCCATGTATAACTCCTATTCGTTTGCAAGTTCAGCAAGCACATCGCCGTGGCACGCCTGCGGCGCACACCAGCATCCGAGCGTTTTCCCCTTTAGTTCCGGCAGCGCCTCCATGAGCGCTGTCTGCGAAGTAAGCCACCGCCTGTATTTCGCAATGACTTGCTCGCGCGTGCCATTCTTGCCGATAGCAAACGGGTTTCCCCATTTGCTCGGGCGCCCGATATACACGTCATAAGCTTCTCGTTTGCAATGAACTACCCGTCTCTTCATGTCCGATTTCCTTTCGCTGTTGTCAGTACGCGATAGGCATAGCGGTTCCGCCCGACGAAAAGTCAACAGGTAACACGGTCTCCTGGTGCGGGCGCCTGTTGACTTTTCGGCAGGAACTGCTTTGCTCGCGCTACCGATAACGGGCGAAACGGACGAAGGCGGCGGCGCGGGGCACATGGAAACGACAGAGGAAGCACTGTATATGGGCGCATGAAGAGTCACGGGGCCGTTCCCAGCTTGCGCCGATATTCTGCGCAGGCATCCGGGGTGATTCTGTCGTTCCGGTCATCATGGCACGCCCCGGTCACCTCGGCGAGGATAGCATCAGCAGCGATAGAAACGTCCAGGGCGTTCTTGAAAGCGTAATGATCACCATCGTTGATACGGCGCAAAACTAAGCTGGTCCGTTCCAGCGCTTTCATGAGATCGACGATTTGCGCGTCCTGCATCCTCTCCACGAACTCCCCGGTTTTAATGCGGAGCTTCTTCGCAGCGGAGTCGATGGCGTTGTAGGCGGCGGCCATGGTTTTGGCGAGATCCGCATCCGCTACTTCGCATATCGGCGCGTGTTCCCCCCCGTCCGCGTGCCTGGGGCCGTATATCCTGGCGCGCTGCGCCGTTCCCGGCTGCGGCGGAACAGCCCGCAAATAGGGCGTGTTTTTGGGCTTGCTCATGACGCTCCTCCGAAGAATTTGAATTGATGAAATATGGACGCCAGCATAAGGCCGGCTGCAAACCCGAGGGCGCACCACAGATACAGGAATCCAACGAGGCACCGCGTGTACCACTCGCCTAAGGAATCTCCCTTGCGGTCGAAATAGCCTGCGAGCCTATCGATGATGTAGCCCATGCTGCGCCTCCATGATGTGTCTGACGACTTTCTCCGCGGCTGACGTGGCCGTACACAGCGCCGACGCCTCCGGCTCAACCTGGCCGGTCGTCCCGTCGATCGCGGAAATGATCCCGTCGGACTTCTCGATCAGCGTCTTCGTGGCCCGAAGCAGCTCCGCGATGGAGGTCTGCTCCTCGATGATCCGGGCCAGGCGGGGCGCGGTGACGTTTACCGCCTCGTGCCTCTGCGCCGGGTTGACCGTGCTGTCGATGATGGCGACGGCGGCGCGCATTGCCGGAGCGGAGGGTTTACGCATGGGCGCCTCCCTCATAAACGGTTACGGCGCATTCTTTCTCGGCATCCCAAGAATCATCAGTGGGGTCTTGGCAATCGTAATCCTCCACGCGCACCTCATACCCCGAAGGGATACCGGTCACGTCTTGAACGAGGCCGCCTTCGATGTGGACGGTAATGGTTTTCGGTGGATGTGGAGATACTGCGTTGCCGCCGGCTTTGGCAATTAGGGCGCGGGCTTCGTAAGACGGGCAATCATCAGACGGGCAATCTCCTTCCAGGATGTCGCCGATGTAATCACGCCCGCAATGCTGGCAAATGCCGCCTTGCACGGATGGCCGATCACCGAGCAAGTCCGTCAGTGCCGCAAGTAGTTCCGCATTGTTCCCGCGCAGCCCGTCCACGTACCGTTCGTAGTCGAGGGTTTCTGAGGGCATAGGCTGGGTCATGATGCGGCTCCCTCCGCTTTAAGGATCGCGGCGTGGGCTTTCTCCGAGCCAATGGCATCCATTAACGCCGCCCAGTCAGGCGCGTATGGGTCGTAAGCATAGATCACTTCGTCAAACTCGACTTCACCGTCATTGATGCTGGCAATGCCATGACGCACCATGTCAAGCAGAAGGGCCTGTGCCGGGGCAGAAGCCATAAGTCGCGCTATTTCCAATTGTTCCTGCGTGTCCGGCGCAAAGACTTGCGCCAGTTCGTTTCCCATCGAATCAACAATCGTCGTCTCAAATTCGGCTTGAACAAGCCACGGCGTATTGGCTGGCGTCTGTTGCGGCTTCGTCATCCTCTTTCTCCTGCCCCTGATCGCCGAGGCGCGCGTGAAGCGGAATGCTTCGCCCTAAGAAAATCAATCGATATACATGCGCGTGTCGATGTGCTTAAAGAGCGCCTTGCCGGTTCCGCCCTGATAGCCCATGAACATGTAGTGCCCGGCGTAATGGGGTGCGTTCTCGTCATCGCTCAACCGGCCCTGCTCGATGGCTTTGCCAAAGGCCTGGCCGGAGTCGCTTACGGCCTTCAGGCACGCGACGGTCTCGGCATCGAGCCTAATTTCTTCCGTCGTGGTGTTTCCTCTGTCGTGATCGGTAGTCATTTCGTTCTCCTTTTGTTTCTGGTGGATTTATACAAGCGGGCCTCGTATAAGTGAAGGGAGAGCCTTACGATTGGTGAAGCGGAATGCCTCGATTACGGATGGCTTTGAAGTCGCCGGGTGGCGACGGCGTGATACCTGGCGTCGAGTTCGACGCCGATCCAGTTGCGCCCCAGTGTCTTTGCGGCCAACAGCGAGGAGCCGGAACCCGCAAAGGGGTCCAAAACCGTGGAGTGCGGCCGCGAAAACGTCTCGACCAACGGCAGCAGCGCCGAAAGCGGCTTCTGGGTCGGGTGCAGCTTGTTGCCGGTGTATTTCCATTCGATAACGTCGGCGATGGGCGTTTCCGGCGCGCGCGGATTGCCCTTGGCAAGCAGGTGCGCCGATTCATGCTGGTAGCGCAGGAACCGCGTGCTCGATGCGTAGGTTTTCGGGAACGTCAGGTGACCAACGATACGGAAACCGGCGGCGCGGTAGGCCTGCATAAACCGGTCGGCCTTGGGCCATCCGTAGAAGCTCACGGCAAAGCTGTCATCGGCCAGCACGCGGTGCATCTGGGCAAAAGCGGGCTTGAGCCACTTGTCGTTATCGTCGTTCGGCACCCTGCGCCCATCGCGCGCCCGGTAGTTGGTGATGTAAGGCGGATCGGTCAGGATGAAATCGACGCTTTTGTCGGGCAGCATCGGCAAGGCTTTGACGCAATCGGCATGGATGATCGAGTTCTTGAAGGCAGTCATGGCGGTTACTCCAGGGTTGCGAGTTGAATGGCGGAAAGCGCTTCGTCCGCGATGAGATCGAGAAGAGCGAACGGACAGGCCCCGTGGTCACCGGATTTCCCGGCTATTCGCTTGATGTTGAGCAGGGCGTCGAGCAGCTTCGGCGAGGCGGCAATCAGGCGGGCGTTCGCTTTTGCGCCGGGCCAGATGGCTTCGATGAAGGCGACCGTGTCCCACCCGGACTCGGTCACGTTTGCCCGGATCTCAATCATGGTCATGGCGTCGGCTTCGTCAGGGGTCGCGTAAAGGAAAGTGATTCCCTCGGCGTCCCAGGGTTCCGGCGTGTGCGTTACGTGTTTTCGGCGTTTCATTGGTCGTCTCCTTTCGTGGTTAATGATTGGATGGCGTTGCGCAGCGCGGGCTCGAACCGGTCGCCTCGGTAGGAGTTGACGCCGAAAGCGATACTGCCCTCAGCGAGTTTCGCGATATCGAGCACCGCGCAGTGATACGGCTCCTCAAAGAGGATGCCTACCTTACGCGTGTTCTCATCGGAGATGTCCTCGAAAAGCACGACGTGGAACGACGCGCCGCAGATGCCGTTGCGGTGGTAAGCGGTAGCCAGGACTCGGATGCGGGGGGGCTGAATCATGGCTTGACCTCCACGGCGCTAAGCGGCCCGCTGTCGAGAGCGTCTTCGTCCTGGCCGCGGAAGTCGCCGTCCATCCAGTTGCGCATCGCTTCCTCCTCGTCTTCGGCCTGGACGCGGTAGGTTTCGAGATACGTGCGCCTGACCCGGACGTTAAAGGCGAGAAGCGGCCGGGGGGGTGTCCTGAACTGACCGACCGTGCCCGCGCGGCCACACTCCGCGCAGGTGATACGGCTGTTATCGCTCCACTCGGCGTCGCCGTGGAATTCAGCGCCGTCATTGCTGACATTGGCGGTGACCAGGGCCACGATCCTGAATCGGGACGTGTTGCGGCAGTGGGGACATTGGATGTTTTCGAGGCGGTTGGTCATGCGCTGACTCCTTTCGGCGAGAGGGTTAAGGACGGAAGTTCAGAGGAATAAGCAGCAAGCTCGGCTTCGAGCTTTTGCGCGCGGCCCATCCACGGTTCGGGGCGGATGGCCTTGACCCAGTCGGCAAAGGACGGGATGAAGCCCAGGTCTTCACGCACATGCTGCTCGCCTACCCACCGGGTCGGAATCACGCGCCCGGTGGACAGAGTGACCGTGGGACCGAAGATAGTGGCCGCCATGAAAATGCCCTCGGCATGGTGCCGTAAGGCGCGATGGCGAAAGTCGGCGATGATCTTCTTCGATTCGTCGAACCATTCGTGGATGCCGAGATAATCAGGGACGCTGCCGCCCCATTTCCGGACGCTGGAAAGCGCGTGATGATACGGATGTGCCATGTTGCCCTCCCTCAAAAGCTGTGGTTGAAAAGCGTGGAATCGGTGAAGCGGGCATTGAACTCCAGGTCGATCCGGCGGCTTGCCACATCGAACGTGAATTCGCCGTAGGCGCCGTCGTTGTTTTCCCAGCCGCTGTGCTGCTGCTCAAGGTAGCCGTAGCAGAGCGTCTCTATCGCTTCGCGCAGGGTCGTTTGCCGGGAGTCCAATCTAACGGTGCTGTTGTTGGCGTGATGAAGCGTCACGGGCAGTTCCGGCAGCGGGACGGCACCGTCGCCGGCGTGGGCCGTCATCTCGCCGATTTGTCCTTCGTCGCCCTCGCCGTCAAATTCGACGCTGACGACCGTGATGGCAGTTTGAGCGAGAGCGTCAAACAGGGTGTCTTTGTTCATCCGGTTGGCTTGCGCCAGAGCCCTGGTGTAACGCTGGTACGCATCGATGATTTCATTGGGGTCGGTCATGGACGCTTACTCCTCGGGAACGTTGATAAAGATGCCTTCTTCCGTGCAGAGAAGGTCGAGATCGAACAGCTCGTCAAAGTCGTGGCGCGGCAGATCGGGAAGGTCGGACAGAAAGGGTACATAGTTGCAGCGGGTCATGGGTGAACTCCTTGAAATGAGAGGCTTGAGAAGAAGTGGGTGGCCTTGCGGCCGCCCAGGTGGGTTTAGTCGCGGGCGCGCTGGCGTTCCCAGAAGAGGCTGTGGCCCAGTTCGGCGCCGGTCTTCACCAGGCGGCAGCTGATTTTCTCCGCGAAGCTCGGATCGTCGAGGCCGACGGAGAGATATTCCGCGCCTTCCTTGGAGGTTTTCTTCCAGGCCGCGCCGATTTCGGAGGTGAAGTCGTCCCCGATGTGGAAGACCCGGAAGTCGGGCGCTTTGTCGCTTTTTTATTGGCGGGCTCGAAGGTGATTTTCGCCTTGAGCGTGAGCGTTTCGATGCTGCCCGCGTAGCCGTTGCCGTCTTTTTTGAATTCGCCGATGGTAGCCATGATGTTCTCCTTTTCGTTTTCCTCAAGACCGCCCCATGCGGCCTCTCGATGGCACCGTGTCCGCAGGCGGATAAGCGAGCGGGTCATAGGATTTTGTTTCGCGAGGAATGCGCGCCCTATAGCGCAGGGGAAAATCCGTCATTGATCCGCCGACGCCCGAAGGGCTATGGCGGACGAAGCCCTAGCGAGTGACGCCTGCAACGTGCCCATCAAGAGAGAGAGCAGGGGCGTCTGTTGACTTTGAAAAGGAGCGGCCTTGGCGTATCGGACATCGGAAAGGACGGCGCTACGCGGGGGAGATGGACGCGCGGGCTTTAGGTCACGGATGAGAGCCGGGCGATAACGGGGCAAAGGCGTCCCGCTGACATTCCGGTCGAAGGGGAGGGCGGGAACATAACCGAGCGGGCGAAGTTGGAGTACCTGCGAGGATGTGCGGGACTTCTCCGTAGTGAAGATTCGACGCTCGCCGGACAGATTGCGCCCGGCTGACTGTGAAACGGCTCGGAGGCGAGATTTGGAATGACGCTTTGGAGGGTCAGCAGCATCTGCGAGGATCAGCGGATCGCGGCGCGTTTATCAGGATCTATCCCGGAGCGGCACCGGATGCTGGGTAGCATAAATTACTCCTGATCTCGAATCGCTGCCGTTACGGGCCATTTAGGTGTCGATTTCCATGCAAACCGTCAGCGATAGATCTCCCCGAGGCGGTACGTCAATTGATGGGCTTGCGGCCAGCCGACGCGCACAAAGACGTCCAGAATCTCCATAAGAGCCGCGTGGCAATCGAGGCGCTCGCGCAGCATCGGACGATATTCGGCAAGGTAGCGTTCGACCATGCGAACGATTAGCTCTTCGCCGAGTTGTTCGTAATGATATCCGTAAGCGCTGCCCGCCCTGACCACCTCCGCTGTCAGCAAAAGCACGCCCGGAGGATCGACGGGGGCAAAATGGACAAGGGTCTGGATAATTGAGTGCGCCGTGTGCGGGTGGCCCACAGCCGCGAGCTTCTTCAACAGCGGCTTCGCTAGTTGATAGAAGTGTGCGTTTACCGGCAGGTCCGCGGGCGGGTTGCCTCGCATCGCGCCTGAGTTCAGGTAAAGACGCATGGCCACCTCATCAATATTCTTGAGGAGCCCGCCGTACAGTTCCCGTTCCGGATTTGGAAGCGTGTCGAACCGGCGTTCGACGAAGCTGGCGTCCATGACGCATGACGCAGCAAGAAGTGCATCCAAAATCCGGTCGAGCAGACCGAAAGCCCGGTTCCGGATTTGCTCGTTCTCCTCCTGGAGCCAGGCGCTGAGGTCGAAAATCACACGACCAAGATCGCGGTGATACTCTTCTGGCGCACTTATCATCCTTTCGATGGCGCCAAGGCTGATGGGTTCCTGACGCCAGATGCCGAGCCCGGAGAAAATGTTGCAGCATTGGTCTCGGACCTGGGCGACGCCAGGCCCTTCTGTGGGCATGCGGTCGAAGACCTGCAGCGCCAGCCGCGCAACGCGAGGGGGATCAGCGTTCGCGCACCATTGCAAAACATCGAGCGCGCCTTGAAGAACGCCGCGGTTAACCTCTTGGGCGCAGGACCGCCCAAGAAGCAACCACATCAACTCCTGATCTGTGCGAAAAAGCTGACCGGCGTGCCGAACGATCTGGAACCGGACGGTGGCCACAGGGTCATCAGCGAGCTCGACTATGACGGGTCGCAAACCCGCGGCTGTCTCGGTATTCCTATGCGCGAGCGCCAAAACTGCTTGGGCTCCCTCGATGCGCGGCGCGCTGCCCCAACTGGGTGATTTCTGAAAACTCTCGTCTCGCTCCGGATCAGGCATTGGATCGGCGTCCGCAGCTGCACGCAAGCTGATCCTCTGCAGAAGCGCAACCGTCTCCGCGTCCCAAGGGAAAGCGTCATTACGAAGAATAGCCTCACAGGCCTTCACGAGGTCCAAGAGCGTCTGGCTCCTCAATTCGTGGTGCAGGTTTTCGATCGCATGCGCTTCTGCGTCCAGTGCCCGTATGTCCGGAAGGATGGCGCGAATGCGGTCCTCGCTGGGCGTGTCGTTGAGAAACTCGCCACTAAAGGCGCCGAGAGGGCGCGCGAGCGCGCGTAACCGCTGGTGCTCCGGGTCCTCAAGTGGCACGCCTTGTTCGCGTAAGTATTCTTCCATGTCGAAAGCGTCAAACGATCCGTTCAACTTCGTTTACACCTTCAGCAACGGCCTCGCCGGGGAGTGGACAGCCCGGCAGGCAGGAAGGTGGCATCTGCATACGGATACATCATGGATCGGATCATCCCATGAAAATGGATTAAAAAGATCCACATATTGACCTTTAAGCGTTATTTCTGGTGTTCAATCGCACGTCATGTTAGCGTGCCTTTTGATCATATTGAGCGGCAAGCACATACGGGCGGCGCGCGGGCTCGTGGGGTGGACGCAGAGAGAGCTGGCACGGCGGGCGAACGTCGGACTCGGGACGATCCGGCGCATGGAGGACGCAGACGGCCCTGTTTCGGCCCGTACCGAAAACATCATCAGCGTGACGGTGGCCCTTCAAAAAGCCGGGGTTGAATTTCTCAATGACGACAGGCCCGGCGTCCGTATGAAGCCGCAGGAGCGTTGACCGCGCTTCATAGAGCCGAACAGGCAGGATCGAAGCCAACAACGAATGTGGGATATTGCCGACGACAACATAAAGGCGGGAAAATGCGCTATGAAAAATCGTCATCCTCGCCCTGAGTGCAATAGCGCCACATCATTTTCGCGGACCATGCAATCAGGACGACGAGGGACACGCCGCTCGGCCAGGCTTCGGGGCCGTAAATATCGGTTACGATATCGACTATCTCGTATGCCACGAAGCCCAGGACGGCCACTATCAATGCAAGGCCAAACGCGATGGCGGTATAAAGCCTGATGGCATTACGTCGGCGAATGCGCTCTTCGCAGTGGGCGCGGCCCTCCGTGGAGAGAGATGCCGGATGCGCGCCTTCGGTGATCATACGGGATCATTCTAGCGTTGAACAGGAAGACGCTCTTTCCAATCCGGGCTGAAATGGTGACAGCGCGATGCGCCTACCCGTCCTGTGATCATTTGCTGTACACGCCGAGGCCGAAGTAGCAGGGGTCTTCGTCGCACCGTTTCAAGATCATATGGAGGCTGTAACGCTGGCTCTGTCTCGGTATGATCTCCAGATGGGGAGTGGTGGTCCGACCCGTATACTCATCGACAAGATCATCGTCCTCGTCATACAGTTCCATATTCAGATTCCGGCAGTCGTCATCACATCACAGACCC
>Ga0302324_100013598_pt1 | contig 16482 bp, 8 predicted proteins | sample Palsa_T0_1_FD_201949 | JGI IMG/M metagenome (GOLD analysis project Ga0302324, IMG submission 201949) | Peat permafrost microbial communities from Stordalen Mire near Abisko, Sweden - Palsa_T0_1 | ecosystem: Environmental > Terrestrial > Soil > Palsa > Peat permafrost | place: Sweden: Abisko...
CACTTAGCAGTCGCTCGATCGCTCCGGCGAGTGCTGTGGTGTCTCGTTCCGAGACGAGCAGGCCAGTCACTCCATCGTCGACAGCTTCGGGAAGACCGCCGTGTCGGAAGCTAACAACCGGCGTTCCCATCGCCTGTGCTTCGGCGAAGACCATGCCAAAGCCTTCGCTGTCGCCATTCTCGGCTTCAAGACTGGGGACACAGAACACCGAAGCACGCGACATCCATCTACGTACCTCCTCTGGTGGTTGTGCCCCGAGAAAGTCAACCGGCACATTAAGTCGAGCTGCCTGAGTTTGGAGATCGTTGCGCAATGGGCCGTCGCCAATCACAGTCAGGCGAGTGGTCGGATTTGTCACGCATACCTGTGCCATGGCATCTAGAAGATAGGAGCATCCCTTCTTCTGTACGAGACGGCCTACAAATAAGACTGTTCCATCCCGTCTCTGGTCTGATGCGCGAAAGGTATCGCAGTTGACACCGGTATAGTGAACGCGAAGCTTTTCTTTGGGAAATCCAGCTTCAATCGCCTTTGCCCGTATGAACTCAGAGACACAGAGAAACATCTCTGCCTGATCCCAAAGCTGTCGACGTCTAAGCAAATAGAACAATCCAGAGATACTTTTCCGCAGACTGCTGTCGTGTGTGGTCACGTCATAGCCATGGAGAGAAACAAGAAGAGGGACTTTCAGATACCGCGCCAGAGGTAGGGCTGCAACCCCATCTAATGCAAAGTGGGCATGAATTAAGTCCGGACGTGCTTGCTTGGCTTCGGCTTTGAATGAAGGCCCATATCCGTTGAGCCTGTAGAGAAGTTTCGCCAGCTGAGCGGATCGACCGCTGGAATGAGTAAGCAGAATAGAGTGCGACGAAACAGGAAAACCGGATAGATTCCGTGTCAGCCCCGCATACACCGACTGAAAGCAACGCAGCGCCTCCGCTTGCTCACGGATAAATGTCTCGCTTATCGGTAAGAGCGCAGATCGAAAAATCAGGATACGTGCTTGCTTCGAATCGTTTACTTCGCTCATGCTATGCCACGTGGCTGTCGCGGTCTGAGGGCAATTTTTTTATCTTCGAGAAAAATAGCATGTCACGTAACTGCTTTCGATACTTCGGCGCTAGGATGTATCCGCCGCAAAGCAACGCAACCAGAGATGGTGTCGCGGATCCTACAACAACGGCTTCGTAGAGCAGCGCTGTGAAACCTTTTATGCCAGCACCATCCTGAACCGCTCGGCCAACACAGGTTCCAACGATAAAGCGCGAGTATGCCCGCTTGCTCAAAATGTTACGTCGGCTCCTGCCCCACTCCAATCGAGACCTCCAATTAGTGGCGCTCGTAATGCTGGCACGGCCGGCTGGCATGTAATAGATCGAGAGAGGTTCAGCAACAACCACCAGCTCTAAGTCGTCCTCACGGGTGATACGAAGGAACCAGTCAATATCCTGGAAAAACGGTAGGCTATGGTCAAAGGGGACTTTAAGAAAGAGCTGCTTTGAGCATAAAAAAGTCGACGTTTGAAAGTAGCACAGATAATCGAACATAAACTCAGAGATGAGTTCGCCTGGCTTGGGCAGTCGCCGCGGCCGCACCACATCCGGAGCATCCGAAGCCCGACAGATATATCGCGAGGTAACGAGTACAGAGTTGCCTTTGGCCGATTGCACCGACTCCAACTGCTTCTCCAACTTATTAGGCAACCATTCATCGTCGTCGTCTAGAAGCGCAATCCAACTTCCCTTGGCCTCCCGTGCGCCAACGTTGCGGGCCTCAGAGCCGCCTACCTTCTGTGTAAGCTCAACGTATCGTAATCGCGGATCACCTACTCGCTCGAGTGCTTCTTTTGTAGCAGGATCGGAGCCATCGATAACGACAACCACCTCCAGGTCCTGAAAGGTTTGCCGAATCACGCTCTCAACTGCTCGCACCAAAAGCAATGGGCGATTAAACGTTGGTATGACAACAGTAACTGTTGGAGTCGAATAATCCAATCGCTGTCCTTTTCAAGATCCATTATTTCACTAACGCGCACTTTCGAAACGAGAGAACCTTCACAATCGAAAACATTGTATTCCAACAAAATTGCATTACTTTAATAAGTATCACACCGTATTGACTGACAGCGTTAGCCTCACAATTACAACGCTTTACTTATAAAAGTTATGATATTGCTTAGAGGAGAGCAAGCAACACTGAAGAAAACAGCATGTAAGGGGCTGTACACCTCAGGGCATCCACAATACACTGGATATCTAAAGCGAAGTTTCAACGACTTTGCACTTTCTCGTTCGCACAAAAATCGAACATGTATCACGGCGGAATTGTTCTGCAGCTCTCATTTTATGCATCTAAAAGAGGAATATGCGAGCAAGCGATATCATCGTGAGATCCACCCATTCTAGTTCTGACTTGACCATTGCCAGTATTGTGGCGATCCTACGACAACGCAGGTACATTATCGTATTGACTACGTGTGCCATTATTTTACTCGTGGCGATTTACTGTCTCGTGGCAACCCCTCGTTACAAATCAACAGGAGTCATTGAAGTCCAAAAAAACAGCAACGATCTACTAAGCCTGGACAGTCTTATCGCGACGCAGTCTGGCGAGATGGGTGATGCCCTGAACGCAAGCCTCGATCTCCAAACCCAGGTCGAGATTCTGCAGTCGGATACCCTGGCGCTACAAGTTATTAACGATCTTAGCCTTGAGAAGACTCGTGACTTCAAGCCACACTGGAGCCCCATCGGCGCAGTGCTTGGTTTTTTCTCGTCCAGAGGAGTCGTTGATCCTCCTTCGGCAGCGCTAGAAGATGCTCCACAGCGACGGAATTACGTGACCAAGGTCTTCAGCAATCACCTCAAAGTGAAGCCCGTTGCAGGCACCCGACTGATCGAGGTCAGCTTCACCAATTCCGATTCGAAGGTTGCAGCGGCAGTTGTCAATGATCTGATGCGGGCCTTGATGGACCGCGGTTTCACGACCCGAAACTCAGCTACCAATGAAACGTCAGAGTGGCTTGGCCATCAACTCAATGATCTGAAGAAGCAGGCTCACGATTTGCAGGCAAAAGTGGTGGACCTCCAGCGATACACTGGCATCTACAGTCTGGGTGAAGACTCGCAAGGGCACGACCAGGTATACAGCTCCACGCTCGACCAGCTCCAACAGGCCACCACTGCTCTTTCAGGTGCTACATCGAGCCGCATCGTGAAGGGTGCTCTATACGACACGATCAGCCACGGAGATCCTGAGATGATCTCGAGTCTGGCTGGCACCAGTATGGGTGCCAGTTCATCTTCGGTTCAGAACTCGCTCACACTGCTGCAGAATCTTCGTACAGCGCAGGCGACCGCCGCAGCGCAATTGGCGCAGGATACCTCGAAGTTTGGCTCTGATTATCCCAAACTCGCTGATGAACGCTCAAATCTTGCCAGCATCGACAAAGCTGTTAACGATGAGATCCATCGCGTTGGTGAGCGTGCGAAGAATGACTTCGAAGCTGCTCGTACCACCGAAGACAAACTAAAGGCTGTTTATGACGATCGAAAACAGGAAGCGGGAAAGCTAAATGACAGAGCCACTGAGTACAGCATCGCTAAACAAGAGGCTGATAATAGCCGTTCGCTCTACGAAGATCTTTCAAAGCGCCTGAAAGAGGCTGGCATCATCGAGGGCCTGCGCTCTTCCAACATTTCGGTGGTGAGCCCTGGCAGAGTCTCACCAAAACCTTATTCGCCATACGCGCCCCTGTACCTGGCAGCCGCCGCCCTACTGGGCCTGTTTTTTGGCGCATGCGGCGCCTTGTATTCAGATATGACCGACCCTACCCTCCAATCGTTTGGAGTAGTGGAAGAATCTCTTGGCGTTACCTTTTTCGCTGTCCTGCCCACCTTGGTAAAACGCGGCTTGAAGAATCTTCTTTCTATCCCAGATAATGCCAGGTCCTACGCGAAGAGAAGTGCAGAGTTAATGAGTCCGCTCGTCGTGCTCGACAAACCAAATAGCGCATTTGCGGAGGCCTTGCGAAGAATGCGAATGTCGCTTCTATCTTCTCACGTCGCTTCCACTCCGAAAGTAATTCTGGTTACGAGTTCGGTACGAGGCGAAGGAAAGACAACGGTCGCGGTTAATATCGCTGCCTTGCTGGCGCAGACCGGTAAGCGCGTCCTCTTTGTGGAGTCTGATTTGCGCCGTCCTGGTTCTGGTTCTACCCACCTCTTTGATCCATCACAGGATTCCGTTCCTGGGCTAACCGAGCTGCTCTCCAATCCCGGACTCATCATGAAGGCGAATCAGATCAAAGGCGCTCCGGGAATGCAAGTGCTGCCGTCCGGTCCCTCTACTGTTTATCCAACCGAACTCTTGAGCACAGACCGCATGCGCACCCTGCTGGATCGATGGAAGCTTGAGTTCGATCACATAGTTATGGACAGCCCCTCTCTTCTTGATGTCACGGACGCGCTCATCCTCTCTCGTTTAGCAGATATCACACTGCTAGTAGCGCGATACGGCTTCACGTCGAACAAGTCGCTCGAGCGTGCTTACCGGATGCTTGCCTCCGATTCCGATACACGAATTGGCGTTGTGTTAAACGCTGCGGATCGAAACTCCGTGAGCTACAGCGACTACTATGGCTATTCAGGTTCGACCTACTACCAAATCAGCTGATGATGGAGCTTTACATGCTAATGTCTCATCGGTTTATCTCAAGCTTACTTCTGATCGCTTCTGTAATAGGCGCATCTGCATCTGCACAAGAATCTCTATTGATCGGTCCCGGCGATCAACTGCATATTCTGGTCCTGGATACCCCTGAGCTCGAGCAGCATCCACGTGTCACCGACTCCGGTGAAATACCTTTAGTTGGCGTTGGCACTCTGGCTGTCGCAGGCTTAACCCCGGCGGCAGCAGCGGCCAAGATTCATGACTATTTGATCAGCTCCCACTTCATGAATCATCCTGCAGTTACGGTCACCATAGATCAATATGGGACGCAAACCATCTCGGTGCTCGGCCAGGTAAAGCTTCCTGGCGTATTTCCCATCACAACTCCTCGCTCTGTGCTGGATGCAATAGCTCTTGGTGGTGGCCTGACAGATAGCGCCGACCGTCACATCACCATTCAGCGCCACGACAAGTCTATTCCACCGATCACCTACGACCTCTCGAATGACGCAGATACCGCGATGAAGGATCAAGTGCAAGTGTTCCCCGGTGACATCGTCCTCGTGCCGCATGCCGCGATAGCCTACGTCCTCGGCGATGTCAACCGTCCAGCCGCCATCGTGATGCAGAATAATCATTCCCAACTTACCGCACTGCAAGCCGTCACGTTGGCCGGAGGAACCCAATCGTCGGCTGTCCCGTCACACGCTAAACTCATCCGGCGCACGCCAGATGGCGGCTATCAGGAGATAGCCATGAACTTTAGCCGGATTCAAAAAGGGAAAGATCCCGATGTTCCTCTACATCCAGAAGATGTAATTTATATCCCATTCAGTTATTTGCGGAATATAGCTGCCAGTGCCTCCGGGATCATTGCCGCCACCGGATCGGCCACAATTACGAATTTTCCATAACCCATTTGCAGGTCGACTCGGTTGGATCTCTTCTGGCACACGGCATAAAGTATTAGGCGGAAATCGATTTCGTCATGAGATCGGCATTTCAGGATAAGGAGAGCCCTGAGGAATATATTGCTTAGCTAGTGCGGAAAAGGCCTCAACCTGCGCCTGCGCCCAGGCCTCATCTTTGCCAAGTTCGCCAGCCAGTAGCCCTGCCGCCGCCGACGCAATTGCAACCGCTGCACGAGCGTTCAATAGCAGAGCGCGCGTGCGACGCGAGAGTGCATCGTCCAGGGTGCGAGACATTTCGAAGCGTGCCGCCCAGACAATCTCCGCTCCAATATAGGGCAGATCAGGATGGAGGCGTTCTGCGAGAGCTGGCTCTTCTCGCGCCAGTGCAAGAATATTTGCAGCATCAGAGCCGTAGACTCCAAGGCTGCCGAGTTCCTGCGAGTTCTCATGATAGCCGTGGATATGCATTGTTTTTGTAACGCAAGACCTATCATCCAACTTGCCGAGAGTCGCTGCATGGTCAACACAGTCCTCCGCCATGTGACGATAGGTCGTCCACTTCCCGCCCACGATGGTAAGAAGCCCAGAATTATCGATATGGATGGTGTAGTCGCGCGAGATAGATGAGGTCTTGCCATCTCCGGCGCCGGGAGGCTTCACCAAAGGGCGAATCCCCACATATACGCTGAGGATATCTTCACGCCTCGGTTTGCGGGCCAGGTATCGGCCTGCTGTGTTCAATACAAATTCAATCTCTTCTTCGAAAGGCAGCGGCTCGTAGGATATGTCCTTGACTGGAGTATCAGTAGTGCCTACAAGAGTGCGGTCATGCCATGGAACGGCAAACAGCACGCGGCCATCATCCGTCTGCGGAACCATCAGTGCCGAATCCCCAGGCAGAAAGGATCGCTCAAAGACAAGGTGAATTCCTTGACTGGGTGCGATCATCTGCTCCACCAGCGGGTCCGCCAGACGGCGTGTCTGATCTGTAAATATTCCGGTCGCGTTCACCACGCAGCTCGCCGCAATGTGGAAGCGTTCCCCTGTCTCGCCATCCACCGCAATAACGCCTTGCACAAATCCGTCTTCATCCTTGGTCAGCTCAACAACTCCGGCGTAGTTCAATAGAGTTGCGCCGTGCTCCGCCGCCGTAGTCATCAGATTGATAAGCAGCCTCGTGTCGTCGAATTGGCCGTCGTGATACATGACCCCGCCGCGCAGTCCGTCCTGCCGTATTGTCGGCAAAAGGTTGAGCGTCTCTTCCAGCGAAAGAACCTTCGATGCGCCGAAGCCATATTTACCAGCGAGAAGATCGTAGATCTTCATCCCTATGCCATAGAACGGGGCCTCCCACCATGAATAGTTAGGAACGACGAATTGCAGATCGTGGACTATGTGCGGCGCATTCCTCCGCAGGATTCCTCGCTCTTTCAGTGCCTCCAAAACAAGTGAGATGTTGCCCTGCTCTAAATACCGAACTCCACCGTGAACCAGTTTTGTGGCACGACTTGAAGTTCCCTTCCCAAAATCTTCCCTCTCGAGCAGAAGAACGTCGTATCCTCTGGTGGCCGCATCCACTGCCACGCCGGCTCCGGTCGCCCCACCTCCGATAACCACGATATCCCAGGGCTTCTTGTGATCTCGCATCCGAGACAGCATTTCGTCGCGATTCATACGGCCTCCTGATGCCAATTGCGCGAACGCTGAACTGCTTCCTTCCAGTTCGCCTGCAGCTCTTCCATCTGACGCTTATCTTCCCCTGGCTGAAAGATCGTGTCATCTTTTCGATGCTTCTCCAGCTCACGAATATCGTCCCAGAAACCACTCGCGAGCCCTGCAAGATATGCAGCGCCCAGGGCCGTTGTTTCAAGAACAGCGGGGCGATGGACAGGCATGCCAAGCAGATCCGCCTGGAACTGCATAAGCAGGTCATTCGCGGCGGCTCCCCCATCGACACGGAGTGCAGTCAGGGGTGTCTTCGTGTCTGTCGCCATGATGTGGAGAACATCCGACACCTGAAACGCAATACTCTCAATCGCAGCACGGGAGATATGCCCAATCTGCGTGCCACGATGCAGACCGATGATGAGACCTCTCGCCTTCGCATCCCAGTACGGTGCACCGAGGCCAGTAAAAGCTGGAACAAATACGACGCCATCCGAATCGGAGACTGAGCCGGCCAGGGCTTCGATCTCAGACGATTTGCGGATAAACTTCATATTGTCGCGCAACCACTGCACAACAGCACCTCCAACGAAGATGCTCCCTTCAAGAGCATATTCGAGCTTCTTATCAACGCTGCAGATAAGAGTAGTAATCAGCCGATCGTTAGAGAGTGCGAATCGATCGCCAATGTTCTCCAGCAGGAAACAACCCGTACCATATGTATTCTTCGCATCTCCCGGCGCGACGCACAACTGACCGAACAGTGCGGACTGCTGATCGCCGGCAATCCCAGCAATCTCAATCTCGCTGAGCGCAAGAGAAGTCGTGACGCGGCCCACTTTTTCGCTGGACCACACGACCTCAGGAAGCATGCTTTCAGGTATGTTGAAGAGCTTCAGAAGATCTTGATCCCACTTATCCTCAACTATGTTGTAGAGCAAGGTGCGCGACGCATTCGTGCGATCGGTGATATGGCGTCTTCCGCTCGTCAGATTCCACACGAGCCAGCTATCCACCGTTCCAAACGCGAGCTTGCCTGCCTCGGCACGTTGACGAGCACCATCCACATTGTCCAATATCCACGCTATCTTTGTTGCCGAGAAGTACGGGCTTAGAAGTAGTCCGGTCTTCTGGCGCACTATGGCCTCCACTCCCTCGTCGAAGAGCTTGGTGGTGAGTGCAGCGGTACGACTGTCCTGCCATACGATCGCGTTGTAAATCGGTCTGCCGGACTCCCGATCCCAAACGATCGTAGTCTCTCGCTGGTTGGTGATGCCAAGTGCAGCAACATCACGTGGCCGCACGCCGGTCTTGCCCATTACCTCCACCGCAGAGCTCAGTTGCGAGGTAAGAATCTCGAAGGCGTCATGCTCAACCCAACCGCTGTTCGGATAGATCTGAGAGAACTCATGCGATGCGGCTTCTACAATCTTTCCCTCATGGTTGAAGAGGATGGCACGCGAACTCGTCGTCCCCTGATCAAGCGAGAGTACATATTTCATAGCGACTCCTTTGCAGCAATCCTAACTGTCGATCCGGTGTCGCATCCGAAACATCCAGGCCGACGCTACCCCTCAAGCTCCGCAAGAAGTGCCCGTCTCCTCGCAGGCAAAAAAGGCCGAATCAAAAGCTGGTAGGCACCTCCTCCCACAAGTCCGCCGATGAGTGGAGCAACGATGGGGATCCACCAATAGTTTTCTGGTGAGGGCAGTGCGGAGGGCCCCCAACCAGTGAGATAACAGAAGAGTCGCGGGCCAAAATCACGAGCAGGATTGATGGCCCATGCCTCAAGAAAGCCCATCGAAGCACCAATCAGCGCGACGAGAAAACCAATCATCAACGCACCGAAGTTTGCCCCCGGGGCCATCTCGTTGTACTGCTCGGTGATGGCGAAGATGCCGAAGATCAGGAAGGCCGTCAGGATGATCTCATCGCTAAAGGCATGCAGGGGAGCGATGGCAAAACCGGGATGGGTAAAGAAGACACCTGCGGCGCCACCTGAAGCTCGGGTGAGATGGTTCGCAAGATTGAAGGCATCGATCACCGGAGAAAACAACACATAAACAACGCCCGCGCCCAGAAACGCTCCAACCACCTGCGCTGCACAGTAAGGGATGACCTTACTCCAGGAAAACTTCCTGTAGACAGCGAGGGCTAGCGTCACCGCTGGATTGGCATGGCAGCCGCTGACTGAACCAGTGGTATAAATCGCGATTGTGACCGCCAAACCCCACGCGATACATAGACCCCAATAAGCCTGCTGATATGGGCTCGGAACGTACAGGGTATACATCGCCGCAACCGAATCACCAAAAGCGATGATGATAAACATCGCGACGGCTTCGGAGATTAGTTCTCCAAAAAACATCTTGTTCACGAATCAATCTCCAACCTGCGCCAGCGAACTCTCAGCAATTGAAGCACAGCCACCGTCGTTGTACAGCAGCCCGCCTCGAAGCATACAGCATCCTAGAGATGCGGTGCCCATCCCTTCTCGTACTCTCGCCCCCACATCTTCATGGCCTGCGGATCATTCTGGATCTGTCCATCTTTCGTGTCGAGTTGCAACTCCCGGTTTACCTCCCACGCAATGTTGGAAAGTTGAAGCATGGTAACAGCGACGTTTCCTACTGAGATCGGAGCATTGAGCTTTTCGCCTTTATTGATTCCCGCGATGAAGTTCGCAAAGTGCGCATCTGTCATGGAGTCTCGGCCAAGCAGGTCGGACGACGAAGTCGTCTTGCCGGTCTTGAATTCATCCGTCTTGCCTCCTTTGAGATCGTAGATCTCGTAGCCGTCGCGGTCGACCAGCACCGTACCCGTGGTGCCCATAATCGTCGCCCCACGGTCACGACCGTAATACTTCATCCCCTGACAACTCTTACCCTCCCACGAGATCATCTTGTCGTCGTAGTCGAAGTTCGTCACCAGAGTGTCATAAAACTGCCAGTCATCCTTGAACTGATATCTCCCCCCCGAAGCGGTAATCCGGTGCGGGTAGTCGACGCCAAGAGCCCAGCGGCAGACATCGACCTCGTGCGTGCCGTTGTTGAGCGTTTCGCCAGTTCCATAAATTCTGAACCAGTGCCAGTTGTAAGGCTGCACATTGTCCTTATATGGCCTGCGGGGGGCAGGTCCCTGCCACAGGTCCCAGTCCAGCTGCGGTGGAACTGGCGCCTCCTTGCCAATCCCAATCGACTTCCTTACGTTGCTGTACCAAGCTTTAGCGAAGTATGGCCTGCCAATAAGTCCACCATGAATCTTCTCGACGATCTCAATCGTATGTGGCGAAGAGCGCTGTTGTGTGCCCATCTGCACAAGCTTCTGATACTTCGCTTGAGCCTGAATCAACAGCACACCCTCGGCAGGATTATGGCTGCATGGCTTTTCTACATAGACGTGCTTCCCTGCCTGCAGCCCCGCAATCGCCATAGGCGTATGCCAGTGGTCCGGAGTGGCAATCGTAATCGCGTCCACATCCTTCTGCTGCAGGACGGTGCGGAAGTCTTTCTCTGCAATGGGAACATAGCCCATCTCCTGGTAGACACTATCAGCAAATCTCTTGAGAATATTGCTATCCACATCGCAGACATGCGAGATACGGACAGCATCCTTATTGGCCTTAAGCGCAGACAGATGCGCATAGGCGCGCCCGTTGAGGCCTATGACCGCAAAGTTGATGCGCCCGTTCGAACCGAGAATCTGACCATAGCTTTTGGCGTTCGATCCGATAGCCAATCCCACTGCTCCCACTGCAACAGTGTCAAGAAACTCACGTCGAGTAACCATTTTTCTCCTTAGTAGCCTGTGCTCTCACCTCTGCTCTGATTGAGATCTTCAGACACTTCCTTGCAGCCGCTAGATACTTGACATCGTCAAGAAAGAACTCCCCATCAACTTAGATACCGGAACAGCGATCGTTCCCCGCATCTGCACGCGATTGCGAAAATCTTGTCAAGCCCCAATCCCCTCAACTCACTGCTGAGCCAAGGGTTACTCCGTGCGCATCTACTCTGCGCAGTCCTTTATACTTGAAATAGATATCCGGTAAAAGCCCAATGAGCCCGATCGTATAGCTAAAACCTTTCTTGTGAGTACTTTACCGGAAAATGCGCACGTTTGCACTGAAGTACAGAGCTAAGTCACCCAAAATGAAGACTTTGCGCAATATAAGGGGGGAGGGGTACCAGCAACAGACACGGAGCATACCTCTCTCTATATATATAGATATCGCTATCAACTTAAGACAATCCGAAAGCCAGCACATGTACAACTGCAGTACTTGGTAAATCTCAATTTTGAGGGCGTCACTTCCCGGTCGGCGAAGCTCTCCCAGGCGCAGCAGGCCACGCGGCCAGGCCCTCCGGGGACCAGCTTTGAACAATCGCCCGGGCTAATTTAGCAATCGTCAACTCTGCCTCATGATCCGATCCCCAGGAGCGGTCCTTGTTGTTGTACGTGAATGCCGAGATGATCACCATTCCGTTCTTCGTTGAAATCGCAGCAACATCGTTCCGCACGGCATTGAGCGCGCCGGTCTTGTTGGCGATCGAATCGCTCGTCGCCCCCGGCATATCGTCCAGATAACGCGGTACTGCGGTCCGATAAAACTGCAGGTGCAACATCTTGAGCGCCACCTCGCACAGCGCCGGATCGCTCGGTTGCGCTGCGCCACCAGGTTCTGCGAGCTCACACCGAACGATCCTCATCATCAACGTCGCCATTTCGCGCGCCGTCGTTTTACCCAGGCCAAATCGCTTCTGATCAGTCGGCATCGCCATACCCTCAGGGGCCGGTGTAAATATCTTTTTGTAGAGGTACGTGTCCTTGAGTCCCAGCTTCACGATGCGACCATCGATATTCTCAAGACCAAGATGATCGATCGCCACATTTGTTGCGCTGTTGTCGCTCATGACGATCATCATCGTCAGTACATCTTTCAGCGTCAACGAAAGCGGTGCGTCGAACAGTCGCAGTAAGCCTGATCCGGGTACCTGATCCCCCGGCGTCAACGTAATCCGATCGTCGAAGCGTACTTTACCGCTGCGTACCTGCTCGAGCGCCTCATACAAAATGGCTAGCTTGATCACCGATGCGGTCTGCACTGGCATATCCGGAAAAACTGTCACAGTCTCGTGCGTCTTCAGGTTCTCGGCGAATAGAGCGACATCTCCGTGATGCTCTGCCGCAATCGCCCGCACCTCCGCCTCAAGCGATGAAGGTGTCCCCTGTGCCTGAGTCGCAGTTGTACAGAACACAACCCACAGCAGCCCTGAAGTGAGCACAAAGGAAGAAGTCGCATAACTAGCATTCTAGCTGGCGAACGCGAGCCTAGGCACTTACTTTACTCCAGGGCGAAATCTGCATTTCGGCTGGATTCTTCTGACACTTTAGAACTATGGATCAGATTCGACGACTAAGGGATGCTGGTAGCAGTCACAAAGAAACATGCATGAAGTGAATGATGAACGACTGTTAGAGGCTTCGACACGAGGAACCTATTTCACTGGCTTTTCCCACGACTCCATTCGTCATCGACGAACATACAGACTTGATAACAAAATGGCGTGTAGTTTCTTGGTTGCATTATCACCACCAATATCCGGCATAGCTTTCGTCTCAGAAGATTTTGCCAAAGGGAACCCGCGCGATCCGAGGGTGAAGGTAATGCTTCGTCACCTTTCGCGCGGACAATAGCTATTCACCCGAAAACCCTTCCAATCAAGACGTACTCGAGGTTATGGAGATGTTGCGTCGTCATATCGGGCTATTTACAAACCTGATTTAGAGCAGCAGCGATCCTAAAGCATGGAACGCGCCTCTCATACTTCATCTTCGGAGCACAGCTTCTACAACTTATAGGGATGCGACTGCACAAGACGTGCCATACCTAGAATTTGCCTGCCAAGTCATGATGTTTCTGGCATAGAGTTTTCCCCAAAAATAATAAATAACTTTACCCAAAGAACATGGAGTTTGACCGTGCGCAGCTGGCAGATCAGCAGAAGACACTTTGAGGTTGGGAGTCAAGAGTCCTTCCAGGATCTGATTTTTACGAACTCCATTCCAGGATTTTCTCGGTATTTGCAGGCTATTCATAGTTCAAAAACGGTTGCTCACTGTGTAACGCAAACACCAGAGGCCCTTGTAGAGAAAACTTCTCTGTCCTGCATGACACGAAAACCCCTTTCCCAGAAGACGGATACCAGTTCGCTGCACCAGTTGAAAGGTTTAGAAATGCCTGAATTCATCGAAGTTCCGCGGAGTGCTACGTCATCATTCCGCTCCTGCCAGTCAGCATCATCCGCCAACACTACGTGGAACTCACGTTGGCTCCTCATGGCTGCTGCCAAATACGTGCTGTCGCAGCCGTGCTTCCGAATGCCAAATTCGAGCGCCATCGCGTTGACACAAGCCTCTGGCAAAGCCGGCAGAGTTTTAGGCAGATCTAAAAATACAAAGGAGCACGGAAGATCTCCACTATGGAGAAGTTCTCTAGCTTCTTTATACGCAGCTTTGTTCATTGTGATGTCGTATGGCGTCGCGACTGCGCAGACCACCACCACTACTACGCTTTCAGTGACCCCTTCGACAGCGGCCATCGGATCCGTATTCGAGATGACGGCAGTGGTAACGGCCGGCGCAACGCCACTGACAGGGGGTACTGTCACCTTTCGCGATACCTTCAACTTCATCACGCAGGTGCTTGGCACCGTTCAGGTGCAGTCGGGCAACGGCACAGCAGGCAACGCAATTCTGCACAAGCAACTTGGAGGAATAGGCACGCATTCCATCGTAGCCACCTTCAATGCGCCACAGACTTATTTAACCAGCTTCGCAACCCAAAGCGTGTCCGCGACAGGGCTATACCCAACGTCGGCCAGTATCACTGCGACCGGTGGAGCAGGCAACTGGTCACTGACCACAACCATTGTGGGAATCGGTAGTCTCAGTCTCTCGCCTACCGGAAATGTATCTCTTCTGGATAACAGCAATAGCAACTACCAACTGCCAGGCTCCCCAGCGCTTCTTGGTACACCAGGAACAATTGGGCTACAAACTGTAGCTGGCGTTGGGTCACCGATCACGGCAGGAAATACTCCACTGGGTGTCGCCGTTGGGGACTTCAACGGTGACGGCTTTGTTGATCTCGCTGTACTCAACAACAGCGACAATACAGTAAGTATTTTTAATGGCAACGGTACCGGAGGATTTACGACGGCACCGGCAGCGACCTATGCCACCGGCAAGGGCCCCGTCGCAATTATCGCAGGAGACTTCAATGGAGATGGCAATCTGGATTTGGCCGTAGCCAACGGAACCGATGGAACAATCTCCATACTGCTTGGAAAAAGCAGTGGCAATGGCACGTTCAATCCGCAGGTGACATATTCTCTCCCCGGTATCTCTCTTAAGATTACAACTCCCACAGCACTGACGGTTGGAGACTTCAACGGGGACGGCATTCCCGATCTCGCTGTGGCACAAAGTGCGACGACTCTTGCTCTCCTGCCGACCAATGGGTCAGTCGCTGTCATGCTCGGTGACGGAACGGGCGCATTTCCAATTGCAAATGGAACACAAGTCACTGTAGGGAACAGCCCTTCTTCCGTGATTGCAAGTGACTTCAACGGAGACGGCAATCTGGACTTCGCTGTAGCCAACGAGACAGACAACACCATTAGCGTTATGAAGGGCAACGGTAGCGGCATCACATTTACAGCCGCAACGTTCAGTACCTTCGCTGGAACCAGTCCCTCTGCTATCGCCGTTGGCGACTTCAACGGAGACGGCCAGCCTGATCTCGCAGTAGCGGAGAGCGGCAAAAAAAAGGTAGACATTTATAAGGGGAACGGCGACGGAACCTTCGCACTGCTGTCTTCCCCCGCCACTGGAAACGACCCGGTTTCTGTTGTCGTTGGGGATTTTAATGCAGACGGTAAGCTCGACTTTGCTGTTACGAACAAGACAGACGGCACAACTACCATCATGCTGGGCAATGGTAGCGGCACAGTGTTCACAGCGGCTACCGGTTCCCCGTTCCTTACTGGCACTGGCACTGCAACCAAACCTGCTGCAATAGCAACGGCGGACTTCAACGGAGACGGCAGCGCCGATCTGGCAGTCGCAAACAGCGCCACCAAAAACGTAGGCATCTTGCTGAACCAGGTCACGGATACCGCGACCGTACTATTTTCGAATATCTCCATACCCGGCGGCGGTCCTAGCACCACCCCACCCACCCCACCCCCCGCGCATACGATTGAAGCATCCTATGCGGGCGACACCAACTTTGTAGGTAGCTCCAGCACTATAGCGCTGACGCCCTCGAAGATAGCGACGTCCACACTTTTGAGCGCGAACACCACGACACCGGCCTTTGCGCAACAGGTGACCATCACGGCAACGGTCGACCCTGCGTTGATTGGAAGCCTGACGCCAACAGGCAACGTCACATTTAAAGACAATGGCACAACGCTCCAGACAGTGACCGCCTCAGGTGGAGTAGCCACTCTGAGCACCACAAACCTTGCCATAGGCAGTCACAGCATTACCGCGACCTATGCTGGTAATACCAACTTCAACGCCAGCCCCGTAAGCGCCGCATTCAGCATCACTGTAGGTCAGGCGACTCCGACGATCACCTGGGCACCAGCACCCCTCAGCTTTGGCATGCTGCTGTCGACGGCCCAACTCGACGCTGTAGCATCTGTGCCCGGAACATACTCCTACAACCCATCTTTATTGACGATGCTGTCAATTGGGCCGCACACTCTTACCGTCCTCTTCACTCCTACCAGCTCTAACTTCACTACCGCGAGCAGCAGCGTTACACTCGTGGTGGGTATTGCAACTCCACAGATTAGCTGGGCGACACCGGGGCCGATCGGCTTTGGCACCCCATTGAGCGGAATACAACTCGATGCAACTGTGGCCGTCTACAACATGGTCCCCCTCTCCGCCTTCTACAATGTCAGCGGTATTGTTACCGATGGCTCGACCTTCACTGCCGGATTTGATGGAGGCGCCAGCTCTTATTCGTCGAACTTATTGGGAACTTCCGTTACCTGGAACGACATAACCTACCAGTTGGGACCTACCAACGCACTCGATGCGGTCAGCAATACGACCATTGCTCTTCCGCCCGGACACTACGCCAGTCTCAATCTGCTTGGCGCACTCGTCAATAACGCTGCGCCCGCCAACACCTTCGTCTTCACGTATACCGATGGAA